>JGI20153J14295_10003166_pt1 | contig 11193 bp, 10 predicted proteins | sample COG_03_FD_14295 | JGI IMG/M metagenome (IMG submission 14295) | reverse complement strand
TAAATCATAATGTTTTCTAGAATTATTTTTTTTAGAATCTTTCTTAAGTAAATACAACTTACAAGTGTAAAAAATTTGTTTTACATCCTTTCGAATTTCAACTTAAATACACGTAATTTAATTAAATTACTAACAGAGGAATAATAATGAAAAAAATAATTAGTTTTATTCTAGGAACATTGGTTGCTCTTAACCTATCTATATCAGTTGCAAATTCAGCTGCTAATGAAGTTAGAGTTGCTTTCTTTCTAGAATGGCCAACGCCAAACCAAGAAGATAAAGTTAAAGGCTTATACGAAAAAGCTTTAGGAGTACCAGTTAAATGGACTAACTTTTCTAACGGAGTAGCGATGACTGATGCTATGTTAGCTGGAGATATCGATATTTCTTACTCACAAGGTTTAATGCCATATATCAATGCTGTGAAAGCTAAAGCACCAATTAAACTTGTTGATATTGCTATGGAATACGGAATGGGTGGAACTACATGTGTTACATCTAATGCTTCTGGTATTACAAAAGCAAATGCATCTGAATTAGAAGGTAAAAAAGTTGCCGTTCCACTTGGAACAATGGCTGAGTATGTTTTTACTGAAAGTATGAAAGTTGTTGGAGCTGATAGATCTAAAATGAGTATTATTGCAATGGACCCAGAAGAAGGTGCTGCTGCATTAGTAAGTGGTGATGTTGTAATGGCTTGCCTATTTGGAGGTAACTCTATTAAAGCTGCAACTGCAGTTGGATCAAGACTTTTAACTGTTCAAGAAGCAAGAGATGCTGGTATCTTAGGTATTGATATTACATCTGTTACTAACAAGTTCATGAAAGAAAATCCTGGAATGTTAAGAACTTTCATCGAAGTAACTCATGAAGCTAATGCTAGATACGCTGCTGGTAAATCAGATATGAATGTAATAGCTAAAGATGCTGAAATGAAACTTGGTGATATGAAAGAAACTATCGGTGGATTTAAATTTCTGAACGCTGCAGAAACTAAAAAATCTATGGAAAGTGGTAATCTTGATAATTTCTTAAAAGGACTAGATACTCCTAGAGGAACAGTAGATACAAGTTTCTTACCTCTATAATTTATAGAGTTAGAAAAATTTAAATAGGCACCAATTTTAAAATTGGTGCCTATTTTTTTAATTAAAAATTTATTACATAGAAGTAATTATGAGTGATCTAGTTTCTCAAAATCTCAATATGATTTTTAAAACACCTAATGGAGAAACTGTCCACGCTTTAAAAGACGTAAATTTTACTTTGAAAAAAGGAGAACTATTAACAGTTCTCGGACCTTCTGGCTGTGGAAAAACAACTTTACTTAATATCACTGCTGGATTTTTAAGACCTACTTCAGGTCAAATAACTTTAGGCAACAATGAAATAAACGGACCGGGTGTTGAAAGAGGAATGGTTTTTCAACAAGGTGCTTTATTTGAATGGTTGACTGTTGCTGAAAATGTAAATTTTGGTTTAAGAATGAAAAAGGAAGATCCAATACAAACTGCAAAAAAAGTTGAAGAATGGTTAGAAATTGTAGGTCTACAAGGTTTTGGGGATACTCCTACTTATCAATTGTCAGGTGGTATGCAGCAAAGGGTTGCTCTCGCAAGATGTTTGATTAATGATCCAGATTTAATTTTAATGGATGAGCCATTAGGAGCTCTAGATGCACTTACTAGAGAAAAAATGCAGTCACTTGTATTAAAAATTTGGAAGGAAACTGGAAAAACAATTGTTTTAATTACTCACTCAGTAGAAGAGGCACTATTACTTGGTGAAAGACTTTATGTAATGGCACCAAGACCTGGGAGAATTCATAAGGAATACAATCTTCCATTTGCATCAATGGGATTAAAAGAAGATTTAAGAGATATCAAAAATTTAAAAGATTTTACAAGTAAAAGAGAAGAAATTTTAACCATGATTTGGAACATGGAAGAAGAAATAATGGGAAAAGATATTTAGTATGTTTACACAAATCATCACCTTTTTTATAATAGTAGCTATCATTGGCTGCATTATGTATGGCCGAAAGCTTATTAGAACTGAAAAAATTGATGCAGTGTTTGGTAACCCTGAAAGAGCTAAAGGAGGTACACACTGGATTATTGTTGGAAGTAGTGTAATTTTATTAACTTGGCTTTATTATTCATGGGATATTGCAAAATCTTTTTATCCTCAATCAGCTAATGAATTATGTCAAGTTGGTAAAGTAAACGACTCGTTAGTATCATTAAAATATTTATTCCCAATTGAAGAAAGAGAATTCAAAAGTACATCAATCATTAAAACTGAAAATAAAAATATAGCTAAACTTAGAAATGAAATTCAAAACTCAAAAAAAATTAGTGAGCAACACAGATCATTTTTAATTCGATTAATTGATAAAACTAAATCAACTATTCCATTATTAACAAATGAAAGTTTACTAGAAAATCAAACAAAAACTAAAATTTCAGAGCTTGCTGGTAAAATTAATCAATTATCTAATGAATTTCAGAAAAAAGATTATCCCTTTGAAAAATCAGAACAAAGAAACAAAAGATTAATTGATGCTCAAGCTGAAGGTGGCTGGGGCGCATCTTCAACATCTCTTGATAATAAAGTTGAAATTCCTACTATTCCTAAAACTAATAAAGGTTTAAAATTTGATGCAGCTGCTCAAGAATTAAAAATAATTAGTGATGAGTTTTTTAAGCTAAAAAATCATAACTTTCAGTACGAATCAGCAATGAAAGAAATTAAAGATGATGTTAAGGCATTTAGAAAAGCAGCAGATGATAGTGAAGAAGTGGCTTCAACATTAGCCAAAGATGTTCTTAAAATTGCAAGACGAATTGAGTATGCAAGTATTTTTCCACCAAACACATTGGATGGAATACAAAAATCTATACTTACATTTGATGAGGTGCAAAAAGATGAGCAAGGATCTTTAAGATTAGTTGATATTTTTTTATTTCCAGCAGGAACCATTGTATCAAGTGGTCCAAACTGCTCCGAACAAGGTTCTGGTAGATGGTTGCCAAAACCATCAGATACATTAAATAAATTTATTCTTTTATCTAAACCTAGTGTTGGTTTTAAGAACATTCCATTACTTTGGTTTGAGATGATGGATGTTAGCAAAATAGTTGGTTTTATTTTACCTGATTGGATTGCAGATATAGTTCCTGGTAATTATCCTATTCATAGTGAAAATGGTGTAGTTGAACCAAACTTCAAAAGTAAAGTTTTAAGTGTAGCTACAGGTGATTTTAAATTATTTAAGATACCAGTTCCAATGGGGCATATATGGGATTCTTTTTTAAGAGTATTTTTAGGATTAATGCTTGGAATTATATTTGGTGTGCCTCTTGGATTGTTTATGGGACTAAATAGATTTGCTAAAGGGTTTTTTGATCCTTTAATTGAATTATATAGACCTGTTCCACCACTTGCTTGGGCTCCACTTATCATCTCTGTTTTAGGTATTGATAATGTTGGAAAAATTTTTTTACTTTTTATGGTATCATTTTCTATTATGATTATATCAGCTAGAGCTGGTGCATCAGGAACTCAATTATCAAAAATCCATGCTTCACACTCACTAGGTGCATCGAGATGGCAAATATTAAGATATGTAATATTTCCAAATTCATTACCAGAAATATTAACTGGTGTTAGAGTTGCGGTTGGTATGTGTTGGGGAACTCTAGTTGCGCTGAATTTCTAGCAGGAACAACTGGTATAGGGTTTGTTGAAAATGTTGCTAAAAAATATTTTCAATATGAGGTTATTTGGATTACAATTTTTATAATGGGAATGCTTGGATTATTGTTTGATGTCACTTTAAGAAAACTTATAGACAAATATATTCCTTGGAGAGGAAAAGGATAATCGCACTATCCTTTTAAAAAATCATGAATTCTTCAAAATTAAAAGCAATAATTAAAGATATATTTATAAAATATAAATTAAGTAAAGATCATGCTTCGATCTGTGCTGAGGCATTGATTAATGCTGAATTAGTTGGTGCACCCTCACATGGGTTATCTCGTCTTAAAATGTATTGTGATCGAATTTCAAAAAAAGTGATCAATCCAAGAGCTAAAATTAAAATTAAAAAGATTTCTCAATCAATTGCTCATATTGATGCGAATAATAGTATTGGCTTTGTTGCGGCAGATACTGCCATTAAAACTGCCATAAATAATGCTAAGAAAACAGGGATTGGCTTAGTTGCAGTTAAGAATAGTGGTCATTATGGTTTGTCCGGCTATTACGCAGAGCAAGCTGTTAAAAAAGGCTTAATGGTTATGGTGTTTACAAATGCACCTCCAGCAGTTGCACCTCATGGTGCATTAAAAAGTTTATTTGGAACAAACCCTATTTGTTTTGGAACTCCCACTGGATCAAAGGTTCCTTTTATTTTAGATACATCTATTTCAATGATTAATAGAGGAAAAATTAGAGTAGCAGCAAGAGAGGGAACTAAAATTCCTGAAGGTGTTGCTTTAGATAAGTTTGGTAAACCCACTACTGACCCTAAAAAAGCATTAGAAGGTGTTCAATTACCAATAGCTGGTTTTAGAGGTTCAGGATTAGCCTGGATGGTTGACATTTTAAGTGGTGTATTAACTGGTGGTAATCATGCCGGAAGAGTTAAAGATCCATTTACTGATTTTAGTGGACCACAAAATATTGGTCATTTATTTTTTGTGTTAAAGCCTAATTTATTTGTCGGTAATTCTTTTAATAAAAGAATAAAAGATAATATTAAAACTATAAAAAAACTACCTAAAATAAAAGGCGTAAAAGAAATTCTTTATCCAGGACAAAGTAAATTCAAAAGATTTAAAAATAATCTTAAAAAAGAAATTAATATCTCAAAAGCTGTTTTAAAAGACTTGGAGTATTTAAAGGATCGTTAACTAAAAGCCTTGGTTCCTATAAAGCAGCAAAAAGTCCCTCATTTGTTATCTCAGTCCATAAAGTAATATTTATAAATTAACTAACTCTTGATCTAAAATTTGAAATTTAAAAGCATTTATCTTGATATTTTTACACTATATACTTTTGTAAATTTGAGGATAAAAATACCCTATGCTTTCTAATAAAGAAATTGTTTGTCCAAATAACCTTTTGGACCATGCCAATAAAAAAAGAGGCGTTAATGCAGCTATTGTTAATGCGGGTCTTCCCTTGCCCATGCTCTCTGTTCAAGATGCTGTAAAAGAAGGTCTGATCAGACCTATCTTTATAGGAAATAAAAAAGAGATCTTAAAATGTGCAGAAAATTTAAAATGGGATATCTCTGAATTTGAAATTATTGATGAGCCTGTAGAAAATAAAACAGCTGCTATTGCTGCAAAGCTTGCTAGTGAAAAAAAGATAAAGATTATTGTTAAAGGTCATATTCATACAGATATTTTAATGAAAGAAGTTTTAAAAAGAGATTATAATTTACTTGGAAAAACTAGACTAAGTCATATATGGCATATGACAAATACTAAAGACGACAAACCACTTATAATTACTGATGGTGCTTTAAATGTTTTGCCTAATGTAAAAACAAAAATGCATATTTTAAGAAATGTAATTGATTTTTCAAATCGTATAGGAATTGAAAGACCAAAAGTTGCAGTTCTATCAGCGACAGAAGAAATTTTAGATAGTGTACCAAGCTCAATCGAAGCAGATGAAATTACAAAACTTGCAAAAGAAGAAAATTTAAATGCTGATGTTTTTGGTCCCCTGGCATTTGATAATAGTATTTCAAAAAAATCTGCTGCTATAAAAGGTGTTAAGAATATTGTTGCTGGTGATGCAGACGTATTATTGGTTCCAAGTGTTGAAACTGGAAATAGTTTGGTTAAAATGATGATTTACTTTATGGGAGCTTGTGCAGCTGGTGTAGTTGTTGGTGGTAAAGTTCCAATAGTAATTACAAGTAGATCTGATGAGGCACAAGCTAGATTGGCCTCTATTGCTGCTGCTGTTGTTGCTTTAGACTAGTTCTTCATTGAAATAATCATATTAATGTTTTAAATAAAGCTTCAAAATTAAAGAGGAAAACAATGGCTATAACTTATTTAAAAAAATCACCTAAAACATCATCAACAGATGACACTAAAACAACTGGAATTGTTCAAGATTTATTAAAAAATATTGAAACTACCAAAGAACAAGGGTGTATCGATCTTACAAAGAAATTTGATAAATATGATGGTGATATTATTGTTTCCAAAGAAAGAATTGAAGAAATCAAAAAAACATTAGACCAAAAAACAAAAGATGATGTTCAATTTTCATATGAAAGAGTTAGAAAGTTTGCTGAAGCACAATTAAAAAACTATGGTCAGGACTTTGAAGTAGAGCTTTCAGATGGATTATTTGCTGGTCAAAAGTTAATACCAGTTAATACTGCTGGATGTTATGTACCAGGAGGTCGTTATGCACACATTGCATCTGCAGTGATGAGTGTAACAACTGCTAAAGTTGCTGGTGTAAAAAATGTTATTGCATGCAGCCCTCCTAAAGAAGGTGTGGGTGCTCATCCAACAATTATTTATACAGCTGACTTGTGTGGTGCTGATGTAATTTTAAATTTAGGTGGTGTTCCAGCTATAGCTGCAATGACTAATGGTTTATTTAATAATCCTCCTGCTGATATTATTGTTGGTCCTGGAAATCAATTTGTTGCTGAAGCTAAAAGAATTTTATTTGGAAAAGTTGGTATTGATTTATTTGCAGGTCCTACTGAAATTGGAATTATTGCAGATGCTAAAGCTGATCCTGAAATAGTTGCTGTTGATTTAGTGGGTCAAGCTGAACATGGTTATAATTCACCCTGCTGGTTATATACAACAAGCAAGGAACTAGCAGAAAAAGTGATGAAAAGAGTTCCAGAATTAATTGCAGAATTGCCTGAAGTTCCAAGAACAAACGCTGATGCGGCTTGGAGAGATTATGGAGAAGTTATTCTTTGTGATACTGATGAAGAAATGGCAACCATTAGTGACGAGTATGCTCCAGAACACTTAGAAGTTCAGACAGAAAATTTAGAGTGGTTTCACAAAAGACTTACTAACTACGGTTCTTTATTTATCGGTGAAGAAACGACTGTTGCTTATGGGGATAAATGTTCAGGAACTAATCACATACTTCCAACTAAAGGTGCAGGAAGATATACGGGTGGACTATTTGTTGGTAAGTTTGTTAAAACATTAAGTTTCCAAAGAATGACCAAAGAATCTACAGAGCTAGTTGGTGCTGCAGCTGCAAGAATTTCTAGATATGAAGGAATGGAAGCGCACGCAAGAACTGGTGATGTTAGACTTAAAAAGTATGGTTATTCTAACTAAACTTAGATAATTTCTATTAACACTGTTAAGGCTAAAATAGACATAAAAAGAATAATTAAATAATTTATTCTTCTCCATATATTTTTACTTTTTAGATGTTTGGAAAAATATTTTGATAAATATCCCAACATAAAAAAAAATAAGAANGAGGAAGTAGCTGCACCAACTCCAAAATAATACTTATCTATNTGGTTAAAATTTTTAGAAAAATTTCCAAGAAAAAATACAGTNTCTGAATAAACATGTGGATTAAGAAAGGTAAATCCNAGAGTTTTAGTTAAAATCCCAAAAAAATTATTAGTTTTACTATCCACATTGAATGTTGCTTCTAAAACTTCAGTTTTTAATTTTCCCCAAATAAAATGTAATAAAAATATTAAGAGTAAAATGTTAAAGATTAGCTCTACTGTTGGAGTAAAAAAATTACTTAAATATTGAAATANAAAAATACCTAAAAAAATTAACAATAAATCTGATAATGANCATACTAAACAAACAATAAAGATTTGTTGTTTTTTTAAACCTTGTTCAATGACAAATATATTTTGAGCACCTATTGCTAAGATTAAACTTAGTCCAGTAAAAAAACCCAATAATAAAAAATCCATTAAATTTTATTAAACTCTTTTTTTACCTTGAACAACTCTATCCAATATTAAAGCGACAAACAAAATAGCAATACCTGCTAGTATACCTTGTCCAACATTAGCATACTGTAAAGCCTCAAGAACATCTTGTCCTAAACCTTTTGCACCAATTAGAGATGCTACAACTACCATAGCTAAACTAAGCATTACAGTTTGGTTAACACCTGCCAAAATTGAAGGTGTGGCTAGTGGTAAATCTACTTTTCTAAGTAAATACCATTTAGTTGCACCGTAAGCGATAGCTGCCTCACGAATTGTTTCTGGCACTCCACGTAACCCTAAAACCGTAAGTCTTACAACAGGTGTACCACCAAAAATCATTGTAATAATTACTGCCGCAACCTTTCCAGTTCCAAAAAAAGCTATAACTGGAATCATAAATACAAAGGCTGGCATTGTTTGCATGAAATCCATTATGGGTCTTATTAGTGAATAAAATCTTTGTCTTCTTGCACAATAAATTCCAAGAGGAATACCAATTGCTATACTTAAAATTGCAGCAGTTCCAAGTAACGCAAGAGTTGTCATGGCTTTTACCCAAAACCCTAAAAATCCCATATAACATAAAAATCCAGTTGAGTATATTGCTGCCCTTGGTCCAGCTGATAAACCAGTAAGTGTTACAATGGCTGTTATAATTACTATCCAAGGGGTTTTAACGAATAGTAATTCTAAAAAATCTAGAACTGACCTAATACCAATTGTTATAGCAGTAAAAATTACATCTCCTTTAACAACTGCATAATCAAAAATAATTTCTATCCACTTAATTGAAAATAATCTTATTTCTGGATGGGTTGGAAACGTATCCATTAACTGAAGTAAACCTGGAAAGCTGTAATGGATAACAGTAAAAATCATTATTACAGAAGTAAAAACACTACTTAAGATATAATTTTTCATCTGCATACCTGGATCAATAGATTTATCAGATAACCATTCAGAATATTTTTTTTCCAAAATTGAATTCGCCAAAACTCCTTGAACAACCTTTACTGCTATCAATAAAATAAATCCAAAAATTGTAATCCAAATTGCTGAGGCTTCTACTCTTGTAATCTCATCAAGATAACCTTGCATAGCATCCTCTAATGATTTTATATTTCTTTTAAAAACATCAATCTTATCTGGATTATTTTCTATTGCTGCTTCTAATTGTTTATTCCTAAAAGCTATTGTACTTTTAACTTGTTCTACTTTAGCAATAGCATCTGCTGTAATATTGCCAAATAAACCTCTAATAATTTGCACTACTGAAAAAGTTTCAATAATTAAAAAAGCTAATGTCCAATTCCAAACATTACGCATTCCAAACCAAACTGGACCTAAAATAAATGCAAATAGATTAAATGAAAATGAATAAGTAGGTTTACTACCAATTTTTTTAAACTCTTTAATATAGTAATTTGGATTACTTTTTACAAAATCAGTAATCAATTCATCTCTAGATGGATTTTTAACTGCTTTATTCTCCATCACTACCCTCTACAACAGCCTTAAGTAAATCAGCTTGTGTTATCACCCCAACATTTTTATTATCATTGTTAATTACTAATATTGGTTCGTCTTTAATAGAAGATTTTTCAATCAATTTATTTAGCAAATCATTTTCATAAACACTTTCTAAATCTTTGGTCAGTGATCCAAATTCTTTTTTGAATTTTTCAATTGGTTGCATGATAGATTTAGCTTGAACAATTTTTAATCTAGATATTCCTTTTACAAAATCAGCAACATAATTATCCACTGGCTTCATTACTATTTCTTCTGGTGTTCCTATTTGAATAACTTTTCCATCTCTCATGATAGCAATTCTATGACCTACCCTAACAGCTTCATCTAAGTCATGCGTTATAAACACTGTAGTTTTTTTCATTTGTTTTGAAAGTTTGATAAATTCTGCTTGAAGTTGTCTTCTAATTAATGGATCTAATGCACTAAATGGTTCATCCATTAATAAAAAATCAGGATCGGCTGCTAAAGCTCTTGCTAATCCTACTCTTTGTTGCATTCCGCCTGATAGCTCATGAGCAAATTTATTTCCCCAGCCTTGAAGTTCTACGATATCTAAAATTTTATTAGCGGCATCTAGCCTATCATTTTTGCTTATACCTCTTATTTCAAGTGGCATTGCTATATTATCCAGTACAGATCTATGAGGCATTAAAGCAAAGTTTTGAAAAACCATACCTATTTTTTTATTTCTTAAATCTTGCAAACTTTTTGAGTCAAACTTCATCACGTCTTCATTATTGATTAAAATTTGTCCAGAGGTTGGCTCTAATAATCTATTAATATGTCTAACTAAAGTAGATTTACCACTTCCAGAAAGACCCATTACACAAAAAATCTCTCCTTTTTTAACATTAAAAGAAACATCAGATACACCAATTACTGAATTATATTTTTCTAAAGCTTCCTGTTTTGAAATACGTTGATTTTGAATAGCATTTAATGCTTCTTCAGAATTATTACCAAATATTTTCCAAACATTTTTTATTTCAATAGCTGATTCCATCAGATCCATTCGAAAATTTAATAAATTTTTTTTTAAGAAAACTACCTGGCAACTTTTTAGTTGCCAGGTAAAAATTTAATTTAACCTAAAGTCCTAACCAACCGTCAACTTTNGACTTATTATTTTTCATCCATGTTCTAGCAACAGCAGCTGGATCNTTTTTTTCAACTGAAATTTGATAGGCCATTAATGAAACATCATCTGCTGACAATTGAAAGTTCTTAAAAAATTCAACAATAGCTGGTGATTTAGCTTCTAATGAAGTTCCCCAACCAATTTGAATTTGTTTAAGAGCATCTTTCGATGCAACATAAGATTTTTTGTACCAGTCAGCATCTTCTTTGGGTTGAACCATTTTATATTTAGCTTCATCAAACTTTGGTTCTGTTAACATTACAACATCTGCCATTCCCCAAATTGCATGTGGCTTGTAACAATAAAATGCATAGCCCTCACCTTTTTTAATTGAATCAAGCACTCTTGCATTTTTAACAGCTTCTGCTGCTCTTATGCCTTCAATACCAGCATCATATAAACCGTAATCTCTAAGTTTAACTTGGTTTACATTTGCTGAAGCCCATCCATCAGCACCAATCCAAAACTCACCTTTTCCATTTCCGTCGCTGTCCATTGCTTTAACAACTTCTGGTCTAGCTAAGTCTTCAATTGCTGTAAT
>JGI20153J14295_10003155_pt1 | contig 11220 bp, 10 predicted proteins | sample COG_03_FD_14295 | JGI IMG/M metagenome (IMG submission 14295) | reverse complement strand
TGTGGCCGGGCGCGGCCCGCGCGACACATACGGTTAGCGTTAATTTTCGAAAGATCTTGGTGTCGAAGCCGTTCCTGAGATAGCCGTATTAAGCCCCTAGCACGAAATCCGGCGGATTTTCCATACACATTGGTACGTCTACTAGCAAGTGGGGGGTCACAGGGCGCATATATACGCCAAAATCCCTTTTTGGGCTAGGTGATGTCAGTAATTCAGGGTAGAGTGGGGTTTGTTCGTTTTAATCAATTGAAGGGGCTCACATGTCTTACGACGCCAGTGCGATCCAGGTACTTGAGGGTCTCGATGCGGTACGCAAGCGCCCCGGCATGTACATCGGGTCAACAGGTGAGCGTGGGCTTCACCACTTGGTCTACGAAGTTGTGGACAACGCGGTAGACGAAGCACTGGCCGGGTACGCCACTGAGATTTCGGTCACGATCATGCCCGACGGCGCCATTCGCGTGGTCGACGACGGCCGAGGAATTCCTGTTGACGAGCACCCAATTGAAAAAAAACCAGCAGTTGAGGTCGTATTGACCGTTTTGCACGCTGGTGGAAAGTTTGGTGGCAGCGGCTACTCCGTTTCCGGTGGTCTACACGGGGTGGGTGTCTCGGTAGTGAATGCTCTATCCACCGACCTCGCGGTTGAAATCCACCGCGAGGGCAACGTGTACCGCCAGCATTACAAGTACGGCGCGCCAGCCGCACCTTTAGAAAAAGGCGAGGCGACTAATCGAACCGGAACCACCCTGACTTTTTGGGCCGACGGTGAAATCTTTGAAACCACCACTTACGACTTCACAACTCTTTCCCGCCGCTTCCAAGAGATGGCGTTCCTCAACCGTGGACTAAAATTAAGTCTGACAGACGAGCGCACGCGCACCGCGGTGGTAGTTAGCCCCGAAAACCCCGTTGAAGACTCAACTGAAGTAGTTGAAGAAGTACGTCACGTTTCCTATATGTATGAAGGTGGCATCACAGACTTTGTTCGCCACATCAATGCCAGTAAAGGAATCGCAAACCCGACCATTATCGACCTCACCGCTGAGAACGACGATAAAACCCTCAGCGCCGAGATTTCCATGCAGTGGAATCATTCCTATGCAGAGTCGGTGTACACGTTTGCCAACACGATCAATACCACTGAGGGTGGAACACACGAAGAAGGTTTTCGTACCGCACTTACATCGTTAGTAAATAAATTTTCACGTGAGTGGAATATTCTTAAAGAGAAAGACACGAACCTTTCAGGCGAGGACATTCGCGAGGGACTCACTGCAATTGTCAGTGTGAAACTGGTTGAACCACAGTTCGAAGGGCAAACAAAAACTAAACTTGGAAATACTGAGATGAAAGCGTTCGTTCAGAAAGTTGTCAACGATCAACTCGGTGCCTGGTTTGAACAAAATCCGGCTGAAGGTAAAGAGATCGCACGTAAATCTGTCAATGCGGCAACTGCCCGGATTGCAGCTCGTAAAGCGCGTGATCTAGCCCGAAACCGAAAAGGTCTACTCGGCGGTGCTGGCATGCCGGGCAAGTTGATTGACTGTTCGAGTCGGGAACCAGAAGAGTGTGAAGTCTTTATCGTGGAAGGTGACAGCGCTGGTGGATCAGCGCGTCAAGGCCGCGATCCCCGCACCCAGGCGATTCTGCCAATCCGTGGCAAGATCATTAACGTTGAAAAAGCAAGAATCGACAAGGTTCTTCAAAACACCGAAGTACAAGCATTAATATCGGCTTTCGGTACCGGTATCCAAGACGAATTTGATCTGAACCGTTTGCGCTATCACAAAGTTGTCCTTATGGCAGACGCTGATGTTGACGGTCAACATATTCGAACATTGCTACTTACTTTTCTGTTCCGCTTTATGCGACCACTTGTTGAACAAGGACACGTATTCCTGGCACAACCTCCACTTTTCAAAATTAAGTGGTCACGTGAAACAGCGGAATTTGCGTATACCGATCGTGAAAAGGATGCAATCATGGAGGCCGGTCTTGCTGCGGGTCGCCGACTACCAAAAGAGGAATCTATCCAGCGTTACAAAGGTCTAGGCGAAATGAACGCCGACGAACTATGGGACACCACCATGAACCCGGCCGACCGAGTCTTGCTACAGGTAACACTCGACGACGCAGCGCAAGCGGACGAAATGTTCAGTGTGCTTATGGGGGAAGACGTTGAGTCCCGCCGGAACTTTATTCAACAAAACGCCCGTGACGTTCGCTTCTTGGACATTTGAGGGTTAATAGTCAACGAGTATTCCGCGAATCAGACACTAATTTACGGAGAGTGAAATGTCAGACGACATTGAAGTAGTAGAAGAAGTCAGTAGTCACGGCCGGATTGAACCGGTCGACCTGCAAACTGAAATGCAACGCTCTTATCTCGACTACTCCATGTCGGTGATTGTTTCTCGTGCACTGCCCGACGTGCGCGATGGACTCAAGCCAGTTCACCGTCGAGTCCTATATGCAATGTACGACGGCGGCTACCGCCCAGATCGCAACTTCTCTAAGAGCGCTCGCGTGGTCGGCGACGTTATGGGTAACTTCCACCCCCACGGTGACAGTGCGATCTACGACGCCCTCGTTCGTTTGGCCCAACCGTGGTCACTGCGCTACCCACTGGTGCAAGGACAAGGAAACTTTGGCTCACCAGGTAACGATCCCCCCGCGGCGCAACGCTATACAGAGTGCCGCATGGCGCCCCTGGCAATGGAAATGGTTCGGGACATCGATGAAGACACCGTCAACTTTCAAGCCAACTACGACGGTCGGACCCTCGAACCATCTGTACTCCCTAGTCGATTCCCTAACCTCCTGGTCAACGGCAGTTCAGGTATTGCTGTCGGCATGGCAACGAACATCCCCCCACACAATCTGCGTGAAATTGCAGCGGGTGCACAGTGGTTGCTGTCTAATCCGCAGTCGACCGTTGAGGAACGTCAAAGTGCACTCATGGAATTGGTTAAAGGGCCCGATTTTCCAACAGGGGCACTGATTGTTGGTCGTAAGGGAATCGAAGATGCCCAACGGACCGGCCGTGGGTCTATCACCATGCGGGCGATTGTTACCGTCGACGAAGACAAACGTGGGCGTCAAATTTTGGTTGTCACCGCTCTGCCCTATCAGGTTAACCCGGACAATCTCCTACTCCGCATTGCTGAACTCGTTGGCGACGGAAAACTCACCGGAATCTCTGACGTACGCGACGATTCTTCTTCACGAACCGGCATGCGTTTGATCATCGAACTAAAGCGCGATGCTGTCGCTCAAGTAGTGCTGAATCAGCTGTACAAGCACACCCAACTCCAAGACAACTTTGGCGCCAACATGCTGGCATTGGTTGATTCGGTACCTCGCACACTGACTTTGGAAGCGTTCCTGAGTTACTGGGTTTTGCACCAGATTGAAGTAATTCAACGCCGTACTGGCTTCCGTTTACGTAAAGCACAAGAACGTGCACACATTCTTAGCGGTTACCTCAAAGCCCTTGACGCATTGGATGCAGTAATTGCTTTAATTCGTGCCAGCGCAACAGTCGACGACGCACGAACAGGCTTGATCGATCTACTTGAAATCGACGAGATCCAAGCAACGGCAATTCTCGACATGCAGCTACGCCGTCTTGCCGCACTTGAACGTCAAAAGATAATCGACGAATTTGAAGAACTCATGGAAAAAATAGCTGATTACAACGATATTTTGGCATCGGATCAGCGCCAGCGAACAATTGTCAGCGACGAACTCACCGAAATCTCAGACAAGTACGGTGACGAGCGACGGACCGAAATTGTCGCGTGGGACGGTGACGTAACAGATGAAGACCTCATTGCAGTCGAAGACGTAGTCGTCACAATCACATCAGGTGGGTATGCAAAGCGAACTCTGAGCGAGCTGTATAGGTCTCAACGCCGTGGTGGCCGTGGTGTTAAAGGTGCAAGCCTACGACAGGACGACGTCGTGGAGCACATGTTCGTTAGTACGACCCACCATTGGATTCTCTTCTTCACAAATCTGGGTCGGGTCTATCGGGCAAAGGCGTACCAACTCCCTGAAACCGGACGCGATGCCCGTGGGCAGCACGTTGCTAATCTTTTGGCATTTCAACCTGATGAGACAATTGCTCAAGTCCTAGCAATCTCGGACTACGCGGCCAGTGACTACCTCGTGCTGTCAACACAAGCCGGCATGGTGAAGAAGACTCGGCTAAGTGAGTACGACACCAATCGTCAAGGTGGAATCATCGCAATCAACCTGCACGAGGGCGATGAAGTTATCGGTGCGCGACTCGTCTCTGAGACCGACGATCTGTTGCTGGTTTCAAAGAAAGGGCTTTCTGCTCGATTTACAGCCAATGACGACACTTTGCGACCTATGGGTCGGGCAACCGGCGGGGTAATTGGAATGCGGTTCCGTGGTGACGACTCGCTGTTGTCCATGGACGTTGTTACACCTGGAACTTTCGTTGTGACAATCACCGACGGTGGATTCGCCAAGCGAACGTCGGTTGACGAGTGGGCTGCAAAGGGTCGCGGGATCAAAGGCGTACGTGCCATGAAACTGCCCGAAGAACGAGGTGAACTTGTCGGTGCAATGGTGTGCGCGCAGTCGGATCAGATATTTGCTATCGCATCGAACGGCGTGGTAATTCGCACCAAGGTCGACGAAATTCGTGCCTCGGGTCGAGACACCATGGGTGTGCGCATGATGCGCCTAGGTGAAGACGTCAGTGTCGTTGCGGTTGCTAAGGGAGATGAAGTAGACGACGAAGAAGAAGAACTAGTTGTCGGTGAAGAACTAGTAGAGGGTCAAGAAGTCGAAGGTCAGGTAAGCGAGTGAGTGGGGGACCGCGGCGGGCACGCCTTTACGTTTCCAGGTTAGACCCCTGGTCGGTGACCAAAGCGGCCTTCATTCTTTCACTCGCAATCGGTATTGTGCTCGTTGTCGCAGTTTCAGCAGTGTGGTTTATCTTGGACCGCACGGGTGTTATCGAGTCACTGTCAGGCACTGTCACTGACGTTGTAGGTAGTACAAGTGGCCTCGACCTCATTACTTCACTGGGCTTCGAGCAGGTAATCGGGGCAACCCTGATTCTGGCTTCCGTTGAGATCGTGTTGATCTCAACACTTGCTGGACTTTTCACAATTCTTTACAACCTCACGGTGGGGATCACTGGTGGAGTTGAAGTTGTGCTCTCAGAGGACGCCTAAAAACTATTTATTTGCAAGGGAAACAAGGTATTCACCGTAACCACTTTTAAGTAATGGTTGTGCGAGCTCACGCAATTGTTCGGAAGTGATCCACCCATTACGCCACGCTATTTCTTCAACGCAACCTACTTTTGTTCCCGTTCGGTCTTCCATCACACGAACAAACTCACCGGCATCTTGCAACGAACGAAATGTGCCCGTGTCCAGCCACGCTGTCCCCCTTTCCAAAACTGCGACCTTGAGTAACCCGGCTTGCAGGTAGTGGTCGTTCACCGCGGTGATTTCCAACTCCCCACGGGATGAAGGTCGAATTGACTTGGCAACTTCAACAACCGTGTTGTCGTAGAAATACAAACCGGGAACAGCATAGGAACTTTTTGGATTCACCGGTTTTTCTTCAATTGAGGTTGCTACCCCTGCCTCGTCGAATGCCACAACACCATATTCGGTGGGGTCGGCGACTTCATAGGCGAAGACGTGGGCGCCAACAACGGAAGTTAAATCAGCGAGCTTACGACCAAGTGAAGGTCCATAAAAAAGATTGTCACCCAAAATAAGTGCGGCCGAGTCACCCGCCAAAAATTCCTCACCGATGAGAAAAGCTTGGGCGAGCCCCTCTGGTTTAGGTTGGGTTGCGAAGGTGATCGACATTCCCCATGCGGAGCCATCGCCCAGTAACCGCGAAAAGGACTCCGAGTCTTCTGGGGTTGTGATCACGAGAACTTCACGGATCCCTGCGGCCATCAATGTGGCCAATGGGTAGTGCAGCATCGGCTTGTCGTAGACCGGGAGGAGCTGCTTACTCACGCCCTTTGTGATCGGCCATAAGCGACTTCCGGTTCCCCCAGCAAGAATTATTCCCTTCACCCCTTAAGGCTATCGGGGGAACCACCGCGGCCGCGCTTTGCCGGGTCATCGACTCAGCGGCACTGGGCTGCCCCTAAATATTTGGCGGAGGGCAGTCAGGTAGTCTCGCCCTGCTATTTCGGGCCCATAGCTCAGCTTGGTTAGAGCGCTTCCCTGATAAGGAAGAGGTCGATGGTTCAAGTCCATCTGGGCCCACAAGTGATTTTTCTTTTTTGTCAGTTCCGTGTGACACAATATTGACACAGCGCAAATAACCCTTCATCTCTTCCGTCACCTAGTGACGCGCACGGATGGTCTGGGAACGATTGCTTAACATGGATGGATTGGTGAGCGTGAAAGAACTAGCCGCACGGTGGGGTGTAACCAGGGACACCGCTCGTCAGCGCACCCTAGATGCCGGGTTCCCGCAGGTGATTCACCTTGGGCCACGGCTTCTTCGCTGGCGCCTTGATGAGGTTGAGCGTTGGGAGAACACCTCCCGTGCTCGCGCCCGCCGCCGCCGGACCGATGCCTACCAGGGTGGGCCTTTGATGATGCCCGCGCGGGTCGCGTGAGGGGGGTAGCGTGAAAGGACCAGAGCCGGGAACGAAGTACTGGGAGACCCCGCATGGTGTGAAAATGCGGATGCCCACAGCCTCAGTTCCGTACTATGGAATCACCATTTGTCATTCTTTACGCGGATCAGGACCTCGCTGACCATGAAGAGATGTCATATGTTGCAGCTTCGCGCGCACGTAGTCATCTATTCATTGTTGGAAATGTTTCAGGAACGATTCTGGGAAGCGCACTGGAGAGAATTTCCTGAGAAGAAACTTCAATTTCGTGCTGAAATTTAGTATGGTCAAGATATGAGTTTTTCAACAATGGCATCGTTGAAAAATGCCTACATCAAAACTGATTGCAAAGAAGTAATAGTAAAACTACTCGCGACTAATCAGGATAACGAAAAGAATCAAGTCTATTTTGGTTATAGCAAGGAGCTTTTGTCGTTATTTCCAAGCAAAGTAAGTTTTAGATCACCGAGTGAAAGTAGATCCAAATCGGGTTCTGCTGCAGGCAAACCAATTCTTGAGCATGCATTCAAACTCTACTGGTTAACGGAAAATACTGAACCGGCACTTGCACCTAAGGCAAAAATAATTGATTATTTTCAATATCCTGAAATGCGATTTTCAGGCTTCTTAAGTGGTTGTTCAAATCCTCCCGATGCATTGCGGCGTGACTCACAGGACTCATATGGTAGACGAGTTCTAGTGCTGGGGATATCAGAAGATTCTGTATTCGGCGTTGTATTAACTGACAGAGACTGCAATTTCATTGACGAACTAGTCTCACTGCCTCGATGGTTCAACAGCAGCATGTTTCTGCAATTGAAATTGGATTCAAATTTGATCCAAGACATCAGTCCAGACTTACTACTACAGGAATTGAGAGAAATAGGTTCCGTAAAAAAATATGAAAGTCAAGTTTTGCGAGCTGTCGGATCCAATTCAGAGCCATTCAGGGGCACGCAAGGTGCAGGTTGGACACTGGAAGCGTTATTGGGAATTCCAAGAAACTCAAGTGGATCACCTGATAAGTACGGCTTTGAACTTAAAGCATTTTTGAGTACGACAATTACATTAATGACGCCTGAACCGGATTTCGGTTATCGACATGATCAAGGTTTGACTGCCTTTTTGTATAAATTTGGTTGGCCCGGTACCAAGAATGACGGAAGTCAAAGATTTAACGGGAAACACAATACTTTGGTGACGTACAAGAAGAGTGGCTTGAAACTTGAAATTGAAAATTGGGATTCAGTAAGAAATGCGCCAACTGGCTATGGAGAGCCAAATGTTTTGCTAATTGACCCGTTAAGTGGCGAAATTGCTGCAGGTTGGAGTTTTGCAAAGTTGGCTGAAAAGTGGGGTAGAAAGCATGCTGGTGCACTGTACGTCACAGCTCATAAGTACAAATCAGAATCAGGGCCATTCGCAACCCATTATAGCTATGGAGCAGATGTCTATTGCGGTCAAGGAACTTCAGCAATTTTATTTTTGGAAGCAATTGGATTAGGTGTTGTTTATTTGGATCCCGGAGACAGAGTTAACGAATCAGGGGAAGAGAAAAAACGTTCGCAATGGCGCATAAGCAAGAAACGAGGATCTACTTTTGGGTCGACTTTAGCGCCTCTTTATGATCAGATGGAGACCTTCCAGATCTAGCCGCAAGCCTTGACTTTCTGAGTTCAAGAACTTTGACTATTTCTTTTGTCACGTCTTCAATAACAAGAGGAGAGACAGCGTTTCCAAATTGTTTGTAGGATTGCATATCTGAGCAAATTTGAGGAAAGCCATCTGAGAATCCCATGAATTTTGCAAGTCTCTTATTAAAACCCATTAACTTCGCAGCCTCGGAAGGTGTTAATCGTCTTGGATTCCTCCAGTCTGGCTGCTTTATCAATATTTCAGAGCCATCTTTGTAGTATCGCGCTGACAAAGTTCGTGAAATATCACTTGGACCGACTAGTCCAAAACCAAAACCGTTTCCTGCCGCTTTGTGCTTTGCAGCGTAATTTTGTAAGTAACGCCACAAATTGTCCGTGAGCATGTATTTCTCATCAGGAGTTTCTTCCAGAATTAATCCAAGCGATTGTTGTTTTTTGGGTCCGATTGGAAATTCAAAAGAATCCATTTCGGCATTGGTAAATTTCTTTTTATCGAAGCAAACCATAAAGAGACGTTCGCGATGTTGTGGCACCCAATTGCTTGCATCAATTATTTTGAATTTCATTTCGTAGCCAAGAGCTGAAATCGCCTCCTGAATCACTTTCCAAGTTTTCCCTTTATCGTGTGACCTTAAGTTCTTTACATTTTCAAGAAATAAGACTGATGGTCTTTTCTCGCCTATCACATCACAAATTGCAAAAAATAGATTTCCTTGTTCGGCGTCTTGGAAACCATGTTTGCGTCCTAATGAGTTCTTCTTGGAAACACCAGCAATTGAAAATGGCTGACAAGGAAAACCTCCGCAAAGAATGTCATGATTTGGAATTTGCTTTGAGTAATCTAGCTCTCTTAGGTCTTCAGTATTTAAATGATCTGAACCCGTCCATGCTCTATACGTTTGAGCAGAATATTTATCCCACTCATTTGCAAACACGCATTCGCCACCATTGAGTCTCATTCCGATGTGGAAGCCTCCTATCCCAGCGAAAAGATCTATGAACTTAAATTTAGAGATCTCTTGTGAGACTCCCTTCTTGGGCGACTTATTGCCACTTTCAGAATCTTTATGGGCCTTCTCAATTATGGTCTTTAAATATTTCTCTTTTGAGACTCCGGCAGGAATAGTTGATTCCAACCAATCTATTTCTTCGTCATTTACATTTCTAATTAGCAAACTTTTAGCCATTTTCTCTCTCTAGGTTGAATTGATAGCAGATTAACCCAGATGGCTGACAAATGAGGTGAGGACACCTTTTGCAAAATCCGGGTTTAATCAGTTCGTTCGCAATTACTGGCATGGAAGCTTGCCACGAGCGGACTTCTCCAGGGCCCGGCCGTGCTCCATGTTCATGCAGCATGCGCGCTGTCATTTGTTCGATGGCACTTCCTGATTCGTAGAGCGAACGGATACTAGGACCCGTTCCACGAATCAAACCCACAATGACCCCCAGGCAGCACGAATAAAGTCGTGCGGGTGGAGGTCAATCCTGAGTAAGGCGCCTGTCGGGCCGCGAGTAGAGACTATCTACTGTCAGGCGGTTATGAGGAAAGGTAGTGGAATAAGCCCAGCGGCGACTTATTGGTGCATTGCAGAATGAATCCCAATTTGGTACCATCTTGCTATGAGCATTCAAATCGCCGTTCGCCTTCCCTCCCAGTTGGTGAACTCGTTAGATGAGTTAGTCGATTCCGGCGCCGCACGCAGTCGGGCTTCCGTGATTGAACGGGCGCTGCTGCGAGAGTTGCGTTATCAGCGCATAGTGCAAGAAGTTGAGATCTTGAACTCAGAAATCGGAGCTGACGAGGATCTTGACTCCCTTGCTCAGTTCAGCAGCAATGTCGCTCTGGATGTCGATTGATGCGTCCCATCCATATTGCACATCTGGATAAGCCCAGACCAGTTGTCGTACTCACTCGCGAGTTGGTGCGCAATTCCATGACAAATGTGACGGTTGCGCCAATAACATCAACAATTAGGGGTCTGTTTTCCGAGGTTCGTGTGGGTAAGGAAAACAATCTTGAGGGTCCCGGGGTGATTTCATGTGACAACATTCAAACTATTCCTCGAACTGCACTGGGTCGGCAGATCGGTTGGTTGCTTGCACAACAGGAAACTGAATTGGGCGCTGCAATCAATCACGCTTTCGACCTCGAGATCACCTCGGTCGAGAAGGGCTAGCGGAAACCGTGAATCATTCACCCTGAAAGACATTGACCAGACCTCGTCATGGGATTTGAAGAGTAGGTGCGACTGCCTCATTCGCGAGTGGAATGCTGGTCAGTTAGCAGTCTTTCGCAACTACTTTCCACGTGAAGTTTTTACGCGACGCCCTGCACCAAGCAGACTATCCGCCTCCTCTCGACAATCGGCCCAGGTATTTTTCGGATTGAAGGTCGCGGAGTGGTTAAAAGCCGAACTTGGGCTCGAGAAGATGTCGAGGGCAGGCAGCAAGTGACATCCCTTTAGGCAAAACAACAAAACGATTAGCGGGCAATCCACAAACCGCGCAAATACAGAAATTAGTACCCATTTCCCATTCCCCTTCTAAATTGTGAAGCGGCACGTATGCGTCACGAAGATTTTTTATGCAACGAAAGTTGTGAAGAGGTCATAGTTTTCACCGTTGAGATAGCAGTTGATGGCCATGGTGTTGATTTGGTCAAGCACTGCACTAGTGAGTTTAGGTCGACCATTGAGTGCGTTGAGCCCGGTTGCAATGGTGGGGTAGGCGCGCCACCATTGCATGGCTATTACTTTTGACATAACTTCGTGGTCGAGTTCGTCATGGTCTGCCGGGGTCATGCCTAGTCTGCGAAGAATGTGGTCAAGGTGCGTGAGAGGTTGCAGTTCAGGGTCAACGCAATCCCAAAATGATGTGAATTGGGCTGGGGTGAGCACGCCCGTTACATAATTCATGTGGTCAAAG
>JGI20153J14295_10003152_pt1 | contig 11228 bp, 7 predicted proteins | sample COG_03_FD_14295 | JGI IMG/M metagenome (IMG submission 14295) | reverse complement strand
TATGTTCAGCCATGCCGACGACCAACAGATGGTCGGTACGGCGAAAACCCCAACCGCTATCAATATTATTACCAGTTTCAGGTCATGCTTAAACCATCGCCAGAAAACATTCAGGCATTGTATCTCGACTCGCTACGTCACTTAGGCATAGACCCACTAGTACATGACATTCGTTTTGTCGAAGACAACTGGGAATCTCCGACGCTTGGCGCCTGGGGCCTCGGTTGGGAAGTCTGGATGGATGGCATGGAAATAACTCAATTCACCTATTTCCAACAGGTTGGTGGGCTCGAATGCTATCCCGTCACGGGTGAGATTACCTATGGTCTCGAGCGCCTGGCACTCTATCTGCAAGGCGTCGAAGATTTTCAGCAACTCATCTGGAGCAAATCTGATACGGCGACGGTGACCTATGCCGATGTCTTCCACCAGTATGAAGTCGAGATGTCTGCTTATAATTTTGATTACGCCGACGTCAACGCATTGTTTGCCCAATTCGATTTTTGCGAAGCAGAAACCACTCGGCTATTGGCTGCATCTTTGCCTTTGCCCGCTTATGAGTTTGTAATGAAAGCATCCCATGCATTCAATTTACTTGATGCTCGCCAAGCGGTTTCGGTAACAGAGCGACAAAGATTTATCTTACGGGTCCGAGCCCTTTCTCGGGCTGTCGCTCAAGCCTACTTTGATTCAAGGCAGGCACTCGATTTTCCGCTGGCCGATGACGCTATTAAGCAAACGCTTCTCCAGGAGGTGATCAGTGATAGTTAAAGATCTCTTATTTGAGTTGCAGACTGAAGAGCTTCCGCCAAAATCTCTTGGTCCATTGATCAAGTCTCTTGTGAATAATATTGACGCCGAACTTAAAAAATCTCAGTTCGATTTCAAGACTGTTACTAGTTACGCAACACCTCGACGGCTTGCTTTCCTCGTTTCTGATTTGGCAGAACAGCAACCTGACCAATCAATAGAGCGGCGCGGTCCAGCTTTACAGGCCGCTTATGATAGTGAGGGCAAGCCTTCGAAAGCGCTGACTGGATTTATGCGCTCTTGTGGACTGGACAACCCCGACATGCTGGAAAAGCTAGAAACATCCAAAGGCACTTGGCTGGTTTACCAACAACACAAACCTGGCGGCAATATACGAGAACTGATTGGCGACATCCTGTTAAAGAGTCTTAGCACGCTGCCAATCGATCGTAAAATGCACTGGGGCGCGAGCCGAGTTGAGTTTGTCAGGCCAGTACACTCCTTGATTCTTCTCTATGGCGAAGAAATTTTACCCGCAAGGATTCTCAATTGTGACTCTGGAAGAACGACTCTCGGCCATCGCTTCATGAGCAGTGGCTTAATCAACATCAAGTCTGCAAACGAGTATGCTGAGGTGCTCAGAGATAATTATGTGATTGTTGATTTCGAGGCCAGGAAATCACTCATCAGTGAGCAACTGGCTAAGGTTGAGGCGCTTGAAAATGCGCGTGTCATTATCGATCCAGAGTTACTTGATGAGGTCACGTCTTTGGTTGAGTGGCCCGTCGCTCTGAGCGGTAAATTCGACCCAGCATTTTTGAGTGTGCCAGGGGAAGCATTGATCTCAGCGATGAAATCGCACCAGCGGTATTTTCATCTCGTGGATTTACAGGGCAAGCTTCTGCCGCGGTTTGTGACTATCGCGAATATCGAGAGTAAAGATCCACAAGCCGTTATCGCGGGCAACGAGCGAGTTATTTCTCCTCGGCTGGCTGACGCAGCTTTCTTCTATCGACGGGATCAGCAAACGACACTCGAGAGTAATCTCGAGCGTCTCGGCAATGTAGTATTTCAGGCTAAACTGGGCACCTACTTGGATAAGGCCAAGCGCATTTCCCGCATAGCTGGGTTCATCGCCGAGCAAATCGGCGAAGACGTCAGCCTGGCGCAGCGTGCCGGATTATTGTGCAAGGCTGACCTGGTGGCCTCAATGGTCGGTGAATTTCCGGAACTGCAGGGTCTTATGGGCGGCTATTACGCTCACCACGACGGTGAACCGGAAGCGGTTGTACAGGCCATTAAGGAGCATTACCTGCCGAGCTTTTCCGGTGGAGAATTGCCAACGAGTGCCACCGGTCAGGCCGTCGCGATCGCAGATAAGCTCGATACGCTGACAGGCCTGTTTGGTATCGACCAGCCGCCCACGGGTTCCAAGGATCCCTTTGCGTTGCGGCGCCAGACCCTTGGGGTCATTCGTATCTGCATTCAGGCTGGACTCAAGCTGGATATTCGAGAAACGCTGGCGATGGCGGCCGGCCAGCATAGTCCAGACTTCTCAACGACAGCAGTGTACGACTATTTATTGGATCGTCTAGGTACTTGGTATCAGGATCAAGGCGTACCCGGCGACACGTTCAATGCCGTGCGATTTAGTCACCAGGTCATCACGGATCTTGGGGACTGCGACAGAAGAGTCCGATCGATTCAAGAGTTTCGCGCTCAACCCCAAGCCGAGAATCTGATCGCCGCCAACAAGCGGGTCGCGAATATTTTAAAGAAAGCGGGAGCGATCGATGCCAGCATCGATACGGCGCTGTTCCAGTCACCGGCAGAAAGCGCGTTATTTGCCGCACTAGGCGTGGCGGAGGCAGATATGCAGGCACCGCATGAGGATCTTGAACAGGATTATAAAGCCAAATGCCTGACCCTCGCGGCACTGCAAAGTACGATTGATGCCTATTTTGATGAGGTCATGGTCATGGCTGAGGAACCTGCAATAAGAGCGAACCGGCTGGCAACACTCCAGAAGATGCGCACTTTATTTTTGGATATCGCCGACTTCTCGTTGCTTCAATGAGTGTCGGGGCAAAGCCAGTCGGCGAGGAACTGAGTCGTGGCTGATTCAATTATCGTTTTAGACAGAGATGGCGTGATCAACCTCGACTCGCCAGACTATATTAAATCAGCGGACGAGTGGGTACCGCTGCCGGGTAGCATCCAGGCAATCGCTAGCCTGTCTCAGGCCGGTCACAAGATCTATGTGGCTACCAACCAAGCGGGTCTGGCCCGCCAAAAGTTTTACCTCACAGACTTAGAGGCCATGCACGCTAAACTGCTACGGTTAGTCGGTGCAGCCGGGGGGCAGGTTGAGAAAATTTTCTTTTGCCCACATCATCCTGACGCAGCGTGTGAATGCCGTAAGCCTCGACCCGGACTGCTGAATCAGATACGACAATTTCATCCAGGCACGATAGGCACCTTGACCTTTGTCGGTGATTCAGTGAAGGACATTGACGCAGCCATCGCTGGCAACGCAGAACCCGTTCTGGTGCTCACCGGTAATGGCACAGCGACGTTGAAGGTTGTTCAACAACGCGCATTGGCCATTGAAGTCTATTCGGATCTCGCCGCGTTCGCCAAAGCCCGAATCAGCGCATTTCCATTGTAACGACGCTGAATGGGTTAGGAGTTCGCCAACCTAAACGTCTAGGTTAGCGACTGCCAGAGCGTTGCTGACGATGAAGTTTTTCCGTGGTTCCACCGCATCACCCATCAAAGTACTGAACAACTGGTCCGCAGCGATCGCGTCTTCGATAGTGACTCGCAACATAGTTCTGCGTTGCGGATCCATGGTGGTTTCCCAAAGTTGATCGGGGTTCATTTCGCCGAGCCCCTTGTACCGTTGACGGCTCTGACCACGAAGACCTTCTTGCTGCAACCACGCTAAGGCCTGTTTAAGCGACAGAGCTGGCTCCGCTTTTTCACCCTTCATAATGACCGCATCAGCTTGAAGCAGTTTTGTTATCTGATCACCGAGGGCAGTATAGTCTTCGTAGTCTTTCGACTGAAAGAACTCTCGAGTAAACACATACTCTCTGCTAACCCCATGATTTATAACAATTAATGTGGGGTAGTACAAGTGCCGTTCAAGATCTTCGCGAACCGTGAACTGATATTCTGTACGGCTCTTGATGGCAACTGACGTTCTCGCCTCGAGATCAGCAGACCACTCTTTCACCCGCGCTTCATCACTCAGTTCCGCCACAGTTAAACGTGGTGCGTAAATCATTAGATCCAGTATTTCAGCGGGAAAGACTCGCTCTAGACGTTTAACTTGAGTTTGAACAGTAAAATAGTGCTGAGCCAAGGATCTAAGTTCATCACCTTCCAATGCCGGCGCACCGGCAGTGGGAATGAGCTTCGCGTCTTCCATGGAAACTTCGAATAGATAGGCGTTCAAAGCGTCCTCGTCTTTAATATAACGCTCCTGTTTGCCGCGCTTGACTTTATACAGTGGCGGTTGAGCGATGAGGACATGGCCCCGTTCAATAAGCACGCGCATATGCCGAAAGAAGAAGGTCAGCAGCAAGGTCTTGATATGAGCACCATCCACGTCGGCATCGGTCATGATAATAATATGATGGTAACGCAGCTTATCCGGATTAAATTCGTCACGCCCTATACCACAGCCCAAAGCAGTAATCAGGGTTCCCACCTCTGCCGACGACAACATTTTGTCAAAACGTGCCTTTTCAACATTCAGGATCTTACCTTTGAGGGGTAGGATCGCTTGGTTTTTACGATCCCTTCCCTGTTTCGCCGAGCCACCAGCAGAATCACCCTCTACCAGGTAAATTTCAGACAGAGCCGGATCCTTCTCCTGGCAGTCAGCTAACTTGCCGGGCAAACCGGCGATGTCCAACGCGCCTTTGCGGCGGGTCATTTCCCGAGCCTTTCGAGCAGCCTCTCTGGCGCGAGCCGCATCAATCATCTTCTGTACGATTGACTTGGCTTCCTGGGGATTCTCCATTAGAAAATCGCTGAAGGCATTGCCCATCTCTTGTTCGACTGCAGTTTTGACCTCAGAAGAAACCAGTTTGTCTTTGGTTTGAGAAGAGAATTTTGGGTCGGGCACCTTGACCGATATGACCGCCGTCAAGCCCTCTCGAGCATCATCGCCAGTAGTGGTTGCTTGGGCTTTTTTACCCATGCCCTCACGGTCAATGTAATTATTCAAAGTTCGTGTCAACGCCGCGCGAAAGCCCTGTAGATGGGTGCCGCCATCACTTTGAGGAATGTTGTTAGTGTATGCGAAGATCGATTCCTGATAAGTATCGTTCCATTGCATGGCGATTTCCACGGAGATACCATCTTCACGACTCGCCTTACAGTGAAAAATCTGGTTCAAACCTGTCTTGTTTTGGTTCAAATATTCCACGAAGGTTCGCAGTCCACCTTCGTAGCAGAATCGTTCTTCTCGACCAGTACGTTCATCTGCCAAGTCGATAATGATACCCGCATTGAGGAACGAGAGTTCTCTTAGCTTCTTTGCAAGTATGTCGTAGTGGAATTCGATGTTAGTGAAGGTGGTTGCTGACGGCTTAAATCGACACTTAGTACCCGTTTGCAGTGTTTCGCCAACCACGGCTAATGGCGCTTCGGGGACGCCATCATGATAAACCTGTTCCCATACCTTGCCGTCACGCCAGATAGTCAGGACGAGCTCCTCTGATAGTGCGTTGACGACGGATACACCCACGCCGTGGAGTCCGCCGGATACTTTATAATTGCTGTCATCGAATTTTCCACCCGCATGGAGTACGGTCATAATCACTTCTGCTGCGGATTTGCCCTCACCTTCGTGCAAGTCAGTGGGTATGCCACGACCGTTGTCCATGACGCTGATATAGTTATCTGGATGAATGATGACTTTGATTTCGGAACAGTAACCTTCCAAGGCTTCATCAATGGAGTTATCTACGAGCTCCTGCACCATATGGTGGAGGCCTGTACCGTCGTCAGTGTCGCCGATATACATGCCAGGACGTTTTTTGACCGCTTCTAGGCCCTTAAGAACCTTGATACTCGTAGAATCGTAAGATCGTTCATCACTCATTACTGCTCTCCATTTCACTAAACACGCCACGTTTCACGTGAAACATTTTAGTGGTAATCCCAGACCAACTGCCCTGCAGTTGCTCAAGATCGATGCCGGTAGCCACTATCTGGCCACCGCTATTAACCAATTCTCGACAGACACTCTGTCGATGATCCTCATCCAACTCTGCACACAGGTCATCTACTAGATAAACCGGTGCCTGGTGCTGCTGCGCCATTGATAGCTTACCTTGACTGAGCACGAGCGCCCACGCCAATATTTTCAACTCGCCTCGAGAACACACGCTGGTAGCGCTTTGCCCCGCGACTCGAAGCTCAATGTCGGCTTTCTGAAAGCCACTGAGCGTAAAGCCCCGCTTGATATCCCCGTCTAACTGACTCGCCATGACCTCTTTCAAAGACCGTGTGCTATCCCAACCTCGGGAATACACGCACTCAACTCCCTGCAAACCCGTTAAATCAGCACACATTACTTTGAAAACGGTTTGGAGCTTTTCAAAATAACGGCGCCGATAAGCATCAATCGTCTCCGCCAGAACCTCTAGCTTATCAGTCCAAACCGCCAACTCACGACTGGACGCGCTGCCGCCACGAAGTAGACTGTTACGCTGCTTCAGTCCGCGAGTGGCATTTTCCCACTCCGGCAGAAACCCATGTTCCACGTGAAACAAACCCCAATTCAGGAATCGCCGCCGCGGCCCCGGCGCCCCCAACAACAGATCTACCGTGTCCGGGCCAAGCACTAACACCGGCAGGGCAAGCGCTAACTCACTTGCCCGCCGAACGACCTCGCCGTTAATCTTAATGTCTCGACCACCATCCCGGCCCCGCTGCACACCAATACGACAACGCCGGTCCGCGTCCACCACACCAAATACCGTACAGCCACTGGCGTTGCGGCTAATGAGTGGTTCTATACGCTGACCGCGGAAGGTACGTCCCGAACCCAGAAAATAAATTGCCTCGAGCAAACTCGTCTTGCCGCTACCGTTGACACCACAGATGAGGTTAACACCGGATCCCAGGCTCAACTCAAGGTGTTCAATATTACGTAAGTTCTTGACCGTAAGCCGGCTTAGACTCATAGCTTCATTGGCATAACGACATAAATTGAATCTTCCGCACTTGGATCCTCCAGCAACGCACTGCTATTGGCATCATGTAGCGTAATCTTGACTGTATCACTATCAATGACGCCTAAAACATCGAGCACATAACCGACGTTGAAACCGACCTCAAGCTCATCCCCTTGATAGTCTACGGACACTGTTTCCTCAGCTTCCTCTTGCTCCGGGTTATTTGCCGATAGCTGCAGAACACCTGAAGACAGGTTGACGCGTATACCACGGAATTTTTCATTTGATAATATCGCGGTGCGATTCAGTGCCTGCCGCAGCTCTAATTTATCCGCTACGATGAGCTTATCGCCATTTTTAGGAATCACGCGGTCGTAATCAGGAAACCGCCCATCCACCAACTTGGTCGTCAGCACAAAATCTGCTGACTCTGCCATTAAATAATTAGCCCCTATGGCAATCCCGATGTCACCTTCAACTTCATTTAATAAGCGCTGCAATTCAAGAACGCCCTTTCTGGGCAAGATCACTTGTCGACTATCTGCACTTGCACCTTCTAGCTTAAGGGTACTCATTGCCAACCGGTGACCGTCCGTAGCGACTGTCTTGACATAGTTTCCACCCATCTCAATCAGCATCCCATTGAGGAAATACCGAACATCTTGCTGCGCCATGGCGAATGCCGTTCTATCCAACAATCGCTTCAGGGACTTGCTGTCGATTCTCGTGGACATTTCCGCGAGNGACTTCTCTACTGTTGGAAAGTCTTCCGCGGGCAACGTCGACAATGTCGAGCGAAAGCGACCGGCTTTTACCGTCAACCGTTGCCCTACTAGTATCAGTTCAATCTCAGCCTTGTCTGGCAGCTCTCGACAAATATCCACTAACTTCCGCGCCGGCACAGTGATCTCGCCGCTCTCACCTTCGATCAAAGGTACTCGGCCCACCATTTCCACTTCTAGGTCGGTGCCCGTCAGGGACAATATGTTACCCTCAACCTGCAGCAATACATTCGACAACACCGGCAAAGTCTGCCGTCTTTCGACGACGCCAGCAACTTGCTGCAGCGGTTTCAACAGCGCTTCTCTACTAACCCGTAACTTCATGGAATTTCCTATAGTGAGTGCTCACATTACACACAGGGCCTATATTACAGGCTTATAAAATCATGGGGCTTACCACGAAACGTGATAAGCTCTCGTCAGGACCTGCCAGCAACATGGCACTATTGCCATCTATAAACGTCATTTGAACCCTATCGCCATCGATCGCCGATAGCGCATCAATGATGTAGTCCACATTAAAGCCAATCTTTAAACCCGCTCCATCGTAATCAACCGGAACATTTTCTTCAGCCTCTTCCTGCAATGGGTTGTTCGCGTAAATACCCAAGTTACCCGGCGTAAGCTCCAGACGGATATTTCGATAGGTCTCGTTCGCCAGGATTGCAGTTCTCGTTAATGCGTCCTTAATTTCACGCCTGTTACCCACCAAGATGACTTCACCCCCCGCCGGAATGGCTCTTTCATAATCTGGGTATGTGGCATCAATTAATTTTGTCACCAAACAAAATTGACTGGACACTGCCCGCAGGTGATTTCTTGAAAATTGGACCAATAGTTCCTGTGTGTCATCTTTAACCATTCGTAGCAATTCGACAACGCCTTTTCTGGGTACGATGAACTGCTGCATGTTACTCACCGCATAAGCACCTGGGAGATGGTTAACAGCGAGCCTCTGGCCGTTAGTCGCCACCGTCGTCAACTTGTCAGGACCTGCTACAACCAACATCCCGTTAAAAAAATACCGCACATCCTGATGCCCCATCGCGAAACTGGTCTTATCAAGAAGTCGCTTAAAATCCGCTCGCGCGAGCTGCATTTCCACGAGGACTGGATCCATCTCGATGGTGGGAAAATCTATAATCTCCAGGGTCGCCAGGTGTGACCGAAAGCGACCGCTGACTATACTCATTCGCCGGCCTTCAAGGGAACAAACCAACGGTGCGGTGCCAGGCAAGCTCCGACATATTTCACTAAATTTACGTGCTGGTATTGTCACAGCACCATCAACTGCGCTTCTAATGCTGTCCAGGCTCGCGCTTAACTCTACTTCAAGATCTGTACCGACAAGGGTCAGCCGCCCGTTCTTTACAGAGATCATCAGATTCGCGAGCACCGGCAACGTCTGCCGGCGTTCCACCACACCAGACACAAATTGCAATGGCTCGAGCAGCGCATCACGGTCTATCTCAAACTTCATGGCAGTCCTTATCGACCCCTAAGCCGTCAATATTCGCAGCAAATTCGTATAGTCATCTCGAATATCCTGATGACTCTCGCGCAATTCTTCAACTTTTCGCACAGCGTGCAAGACCGTCGTATGATCTCGCCCTCCGAAAGCATCGCCAATCTCTGGCAAACTGTGGTTTGTCAGCTCCTTGGCCAACGCCATAGCAACCTGTCGTGGCCGCGCTATGGAACGGGTACGACGCTTCGAATGCAACTCAGCGACTCTAATCTTATAATAATCCGCGACCGTCTTCTGAATATTCTCAATTCCCACCTGACGATCTTGCAGCGAGATCAAATCCTTTAGTGACTCCCTGACCTGCTCAACACTAATCTCTCGACCCGTGAAATTCGCATTCGCTATNACCCGACGTAGTGCGCCTTCCAACTCACGAACGTTCGACCGTATTCTCTCAGCGATAAAAAACGCTGCATCGTGAGGCACGTAGGCTCCCTCGACCTCTGCCTTCTTCAGCAAAATAGCCACCCTTGTTTCTAAATCAGGCGGTTCAACAGTCGCCGTCATTCCCCACATAAAACGACTCTTGAGCCGCTCTTCGAGGCCTTGAATTTCCTTCGGATAGCGATCACAGGTCAGCACTATTTGGCTACCATTTTCCTGTAACCGATTAAATACATGGAAAAATTCTTCCTGGGACTTCATGCCTTTGGCAAGAAACTGAATATCATCCATCAGCAACACATCTACAGTACGGTAATATTGAGTAAACTCAGACATAGTGCCGTGTTCAATCGCCCTGACCATATCCTCCATAAATCGTTGCGAATACATATACGCAACTTTTAAATTAGGATGCTTTTCGAGAATCGCGTTACCCACCGCATGCATCAAGTGGGTCTTTCCCAGACCTACGCCACCATATAGCAGCAAACACTTGTAGGTGACGCCGACATTTTCTGAAACCTGCACAGCCGCAGCTCTGGCCAACTCATTCGAGCGCCCAGCGACAAAGGTGTCAAAGGTAAATTCTCGGTTCAGTTTCAGCAGTGGATAAAAGCTTTCTCGCACTGCAAAGCTGTTATCAACTACCCGCGCATTACCATTAGATGAGCCATTAGATGAGCCATTCGTCCTATCTGCACTCGGAAGTCCCGTTGAAGACCCAATACGCAGCGTCACACCGCCGGAACCATTTTGCTCCACCAATTCTTGAATACGACCCATGAACATGTCGCTGACTTGATCTCTGATGTATTTATTGGGCGCAAGAAGACGTAAATCTTTGGTATCTAATTCGGCCTGCAAAGGCTTTATCCAGGTATTGAATTGCTGCGCAGTCAGCTCACTTTCAAGACTGTGCAAGCATTTTTGCCAAATTGTCGCCCCCACAAACCCTCCGAGTTATCGTATGTATCTGAAAATATTCAGATATCTCGCTAAATTTGCTTGTTCATCGCAACGTTTTTAGCGCCAGCCTGCAGCCGACTCGAATAGTAACGTCATTTGCCTTCTCACGCCAACAGTTCCGAACAAATTGATACAAATGAAATGCCTTACAAATCAATAATTTATACTTAAAACCAGTAGATAACCTGTGTTTAACCTGTGCATAACTTGTGGACAAAACAGTGAATATTGCAAACTTCCTCTGCCCTGTGGATAACTCGGCTTTCTCCACACAGCTTATACACAGCTTACCCGCAGGTCTAAGGCTAACTGTTAACACCCTTTGCTTGCCGACAACTGCTTGATATAAAAGACTAAATATGACTAACCCACAGGCACCAAGCCCTTAATAACAGTAGTAATAATAATTTATATATATAAGTATTTAACTACTAGATTACCGACACGCTAAATAGCGTTGATAATCGCTGAATTGGTAAATTGACTGTTGGTAGAATCTTCTTTAGAATCGCCGCTCGTTTTCAAACCCCGTTACCGGTGTAATCCCAATGAAAAGAACATTTCAACCCAGCTTATTGAAGCGCGCTAGAGCCCACGGTTTCCGTTCAAGAATGGCAACCAAAA
>JGI20153J14295_10003146_pt1 | contig 11237 bp, 9 predicted proteins | sample COG_03_FD_14295 | JGI IMG/M metagenome (IMG submission 14295) | reverse complement strand
CAAATTATTTCCCTACTTCAGTTATCGATCACACTTGATCGCGCCTTCCTCTCAACCAGTCATTAGCACGAGAAACATTCCCTAATCTGCAACCCCTATGCGGTTCGCCATTGCATTTCGACCAAAGGTGCAGCCATAACCTCTCGCGCACGACAGCGGCCTCAAGAAAGGTCGCAACAGGTGCGACCTCCAACAAGGAGGTAACAATGAAATTAATTACAAGATATGAACTGACAACAAACACTGAAGCAGAGCTTTATACTCTATTAAGAGAAGTCTTTAACGTGCTTGCCAGAAGTGAGGTGAATAGCCATGAGCGAAGAAACGCACTGGCATCTATTGAAAATATTCACAGAGAGTTTTCATCAAGAGTTATATTTTCTTTACCTCCCTTGCCGTGAATTTCTCATACTGATCTGTTACTCATTTTTAAGAAATACGAGGCTGCTTATCTTTGGGTTACTTCCCGTTTTAAAATCAACAAACAATGTGTACTTATAGCCTAGCTGCTCTCTAAAAGCCTTTAATTTAGACTCATCCTTAAATCTATTCTCAGTGTTACTGACTTTTTTTACTTCCACGGCCAAGAGATTGTGATTTGTCTTCCTCTTATGAATTATTATATCTGGTATAACATTTCGCTCTTCAATATTGCCACTTTCTGATAACGCGTATTTTAATTTTTTAACGGAAGAAAGGTCGCGATTATATTCGCAATCCACATTCCATCCTCTCGAAAACAATTCCATTTTTTTACTCAAGCTACTTGATATTGCCTGCTCGCTAACATCAACTTCCAGTAGTTCCTTTTCATCAATGATAAATTGATCTAATAATTCACGAACATCAATATCGAGTTCCTCTATTTTCATTAACGTCCCCAGTGCTCCTTCTCATAGACACTCTGATCGCCACGACCAAGTGGCTGGGATGAACACCCAGAGCGAATAAAGAAGTCTTCTTGCCCTTCATATTTAGTAAATACGGGCTTACTGCTCTTGGCGACTTTAATGCGGCATATTTGATGATCATCATATTCTGGAAACGTTATTTTGATATGGGATGACAATGCCCCACCTATATATTTTTTTATTAACTCGATAAGATGCAACTCAAAACCATCTAAATTTTTTTTACTTAGCGTTTCGATATCTTTTTCCAAGCCCAATCCATTCTGCTTGTCGTCCACACCTATAAATAGGTTACCGCCCTCACTATTCAAAAAAGCTGCGATAGTTTTTGCGATAACGTATTCAAGTTTTTTATTAACCACTTCTGTTCTGATGTCATAACGGAGCGTAGATTTAAACTCTATCAAATCGCTCTCACCAGCATTTATAAGCTCTTCTATCTCCTCATTGGGTGGCTCCGTGTGAGTTAGCTCAATACGTGATTTAAGTTCGTTATATATTGCTTTTCCACGAGATTGCAAAAACAAATCATAATCGTCACTTTCTATACCAAAACCTTCCGTATCGATGAAATGTGAACGAAGTGCCCTATTTATTGCAGGATTTTCATCTTTAAATTCGTCAATATAATTTGACGGCGCTTTTGCACCAATTTTTCGTTTATTTAAATGATCACTAACAAAGGTGATGTTGACTAGACTGTTCGCATTCAATGGTGTTTTGTTTTTCAAATAGGCTTTAGGAAAAAAATGGTGATAATTCTTACTGCTTGCAACTTTTAACCAAGAATTATCAAGAATAACTTTTCCGTTATCTTGAAAGTCTTTAGGCTCTTGATATGCAAGCAGGCACAAAACAGCTTTGCAATAACTATTCCCTGCACTAAAGTTTGTATCTATCAGAGTCTGTGGCGAATCCAAATCAACCTTAATCTCACTGTAATCTGGTCGATCTCCTTTCAGTATGGAATCAATGCGCTTAATATCTTGCGCCAATCTAGATTCAGTTGAGCTGGAATACCGAAAAGATAATGACATGCGCCAGAAAAACTCTTCTAAATATTTTCTCTGATCAGCATCAGGCTTATCCTTTTTGTAATAAAAGAAATACGCAAACGGAACTAACAATGAATCGTAAGGCAATAGTTGAGAAACTGGTATGCGATACGTAGTTCTAAAGTAATCAATGCTGTCTTTAATCGCAGAGATGCCCAAATCCCAATTTTCGATTATTACCTGCTTATCTAAGGATAAGATTGTTTTCCTTTTACATTCCTTAGTACGACTCAACACTAAAGCAAGTAAACTTAATATCACTGTACTTGAGACACCATCATATTTTATTTCCCTTAGCTCCTTAATTACGCCAGTCCATTTCACCTGCATATCAAACTTTTGTTGTTCGTCATATGTTTTTGCAGACATTATCTCAAACAACGTTAGGGTTTGACCGCCCGTATTGATACGTGTAAATACCTCAATAGCAGAATCTATATCCTCTTTTCTCAGAACAACGGTTGAAAACTCATATGTTTTAAAAGCAGTTGAATAAGAGTTAATCGTCTCCAATTCATCCTCACTAAACCTATCTGAAAGCTCTTTAGCCTTGCTGTAGCTAAAACTCAAAACATCATGTAGTGACAAATATTTCTCACCTATCGGCTCTGCGGTAATTACCTGCTCATCATTGACTTCTATATCACCATCAAGATTTACATATATATTGCTGTAATCGGTTATTTTCTTTTCACCCACTTTTTGAATTTCTGCTCCGAGATAGGCCGCATACAATGATGTAATACGTTGCTGTCCATCTAGAACATACTGGACTTTTGTTCCTTCAGGCGTATCTGGGATGTCTAAATTCCCAACATTTTTAATATCATTTATACGCTCAGATGTCTGCCATAAAATGAATGTGCCGATTGGATATCCTTTAAGAATGCTGTCTAATAGACCCGCTGTTTTCTCAATACTCCATACAAACTCTCGCTGAAATTTTGGAATTTTTATAATCCCTTTTTGTATTTCTGAAATAAGATCAGAGTATTTCTTTGAATCTGGCTTAGGCTGTTCGAAACTCATTTTATATCCTTCTTGAATATTCACTACCAATCAACTTACAAAACTAAATCACGGGTTTAAAAATATCTTATCCCTGAATTTTCCAATTTTTAGGTTTTTATCCAAAATAAGGGTAAATGCCTTATAGTTCAACACAAATACAGCGCTTCAAAACCACAAAATATTCCTGACTGATAGTTACTAGTAAGCCGCAGAATATGCTTCTGACCAGAAATCAGTTAGCCTATCTTTTGCATCAAATGCAGCTTCCGCTTCATTCAATTTCGAATATGAGCCTAGATTAAAGTGAATAAAATGCTGAGATTTTTCGTGAAGCTCAATACCAACGATTACGTATTCTTCATCGGCGCTTTCAGCCAAGACTAATATCGAGCCAATCTGGCTAAAATGCTTTGCTTTTTTAACGAACAGTTTTGGACAAAACTCCTCTTGATCGCTGTAAGCTAACACCTCACCAGCAAGCAAATTCTTAAAGTAGCCGTCAACTCTATGCAGGGTAATTTGATCAGGGCATGAGGGGAAATAGGCTGAAGCCCTCCACATATACTGAGCGCACCAAGGGGTAAGAGACAAATCTAGCCCCGGTTCACGGGGTAACCCCACCTCTCCCTTAGAAAGCGGTCTATAAATCCTGCTTCCATGAGAACTCGAACGCGCTGTAGTTTTGCTTTTTTCGTATTTTTTGCTCGGAATATTCGCCCAATAAGACATGCGATCCATACAATTTTTAGCTTCCTCGCGCGTGACGGTTTTCATCCACTCAAATCGAGGCTCAAGCTGCATTTCGTTTAAGACAGAGGGGTTTTCAAGGAAAGTTTCAATGCTGCCACAAAAATATTCGATCTTTTTCCGCGTCACAGGATTCTTCAGTGAATTCTCCAAGCGCGTAAGCCATCTTAGGTTTTCAGGTCGATTGTTCCTGCAATTAGTGTCTATGTGATCTACTACATACTGAGGATTGGGCGGGTCTCCATGAAAAGCAGTTGCTACGATTCTATGTACTCTAACACCTGCTATATGTAAGTAAGGATTTGTTGTATTTTCATTCCCGAATGTCCAAGCCTCGTCAAGCTTCCGCTTTCTCTTTCCTTCTCGACACTTCCGAAATACTGCACCATTGTCACGCACAAGATATTCCTCATCTTGGAACGCGGCAGTTATTTCACGATAATATTGATCTAGTAGCTCTTCCATTTACCAACCATAAAATATATGCGGGAAATTATCTATTGCCAGCTATATACCAGCTCCCCTTTTTTGCAACTTATTTTGGAGTTAACCAAGTCAATACAATCTCGACTAACCAGCGTATTGCAGCTACCACATTTGAATTTGGCTTCAAACTCACAAATGTCTAGCCAAAATGACTTAATGTCTGCAAAACTAGGATCAAATCTGGAGTCGTGCGACCCTTTATTGGCAAAAAATGTAGAACCCATCAACCGATCAAATATTGGCTCTTCTACCAGCTCAATACATTTCCTTTTTTTCAATGTGCCTTTTATTGCAGCAAGAAGCTCGGCAGACATTCTGTCTTCATTTTGATCGTTAAAACGAAACTCAACTTTAACACCAAGTTCTTTGCATATTGCTTTACATGCATACTCTAGATATCGTCGACAATCATTTGCCAAACCATCAGTGCTAGATTTATCAAGTTTTGACTGTATCCTCTCCAGCAGTGTCGCTGAAGGGTCATCTAGATAAGTACCTCGCAGCTCGTCATACTTAACCTGATTTATCATCCATCCTCTGCCCCTTACTCGGTTTTTAATAATGTCAAACCATCCGCGCTCGTGTGTAAGAAGTATTATTTGGTAATGACTGTATTGTTCTACCAACAAATCTGCAAACCGCTTTCTATGGCCTTCATCAAAACTAGATATTACATCGTCTAGTACGATATATTGATTTCGCTTGTTGAATGCCTCAACCGCTGAAAGAAAAAAAGCTATTCCCAAGCAGTTAATATGAGATTCACTAAGGTATTTGTGTGGCGGGTACACTTCGGACTGATTATGAAAATCAAACTTTATTGTAACTCCAGATAACTCTTCATTCCTCTCTAGTGGTACGAGACATATGTTGCTCACACTCTCATGCGGGTTCAGATACTCATATATTTTGCTTATATTTCCCGAAAATGAATCCAAAAAGTGTTGTAGCGATTCCTTTTGTCGCTCAACAAACTTCTCCGCTAATACTGATAATGTGTCACGCTGGGACTCGTATACTTTACGTTCTTTCTTTAACTTTCTTATTTGAGCGTAAGCCGTTCCGGCGATTTTAATTTTTCCATAGACGTCGGCCTTCGAATCCTTAACCCTCGCCTGTTGTATGCTTTTTGCTTGATCCTGAGCATAGTTTTTTAGTTTTTCAATTGGATCGATAGAGATTCTCAACCTATCCAACTCCAAAAGACCACCCCCGTCAACTACATTCATGTTAGCTTGCCCTTTGAAAGTCGTTACTCGCTTCCTCAAGGCCTCGACATAACTTTTAATTCTTTTATTCGCGTCATTACTGACCAGATTGTTGGTCGCAATTGGTACTAACAGTGCATCAAGCTTGTTAGCCTGCGCAATAACTGCCGATTTTTGACTTGCAAGATTCTGTTGATCCTTCTTGATCTCTTTAAGCTCTCCCAGCCTCAGGTCTATTTCATTAACAAGATCAGTTTGTTTTTTATCTGTTAAACATAACGGACATTGATCATCATCATAATCATCTTGAGAGACAATCTTCCTTCCTGACAATAACAATTGCTCAAGAGTGAGCTTTCTCAACTTATCTACACTGCTGACAATAGCTTCATACTTTACTTTGTATCCTGAGTATTCTTTCTCAAGAAGCTCAATATTTACGGGAACATCAACCAGCTTCTCAACAACTGACAGAAGAAATGTTTCTTGATTAACTGAATCGCTATCGTCGGGAACCTTAATCTCCTTAAGAAGTGGATTAACATCCGTTAGTTTTTCAATAGATTTTTCGAAAGGCTCTACCAGCTCATTTACTACCTTAATAAACTGCGCATCATTCGTAATATTCTGAGCGAACTGCTCTAGTATTTGGCTTTGCTGATTGCTAATTTGCCCTTCGTAGTTTTTTGTTTTTATATCCTTATCTAAGCGGTTGTAAACCTTTTTTAGCGTATTGCGGGTAGAAGTGACCTCTGCATACCCAATTATTTTCGAAAGAGTGTCTAGTTTTTCTTTCTTACTTGATAGAACAAAATCCACCAAATCACGATAGCGCAATATCAAATTTTCTTTCGACGAATCCTCCAAATACTGTTCAAATTCGTCTTCCTTGTTTTCATCTTTAATGCTGAGCCCTTTCTTGTCTAACAAAAGGCTTCGCTTATTGTTTAACCCTTTTTCGCTAAACTCAAAGCTAGTATAGGCATCTTGCTCATCATCAATAAATGTATTTCTCAACGCCTCATACCCTTTTCTGCCGATTTCCTCTCCAACAAGAAAAGCAACCCTGTCATGTATAAACCACTCCAAAACGTCTGCTATAGTGCTCTTTCCAGACCCGTTGTCCCCATAAAGAAGCAACGATCTCTCATCTAAGCTAAGGTCAAACTCATCTCTTACCCCCCTCAATCCAACAATCTCAAGCCTTTTTATTTTCTGCATTCTGAACTTCCTCCCTTAGGTCAGACAAAGCATTGCTAAGATTTTTATCGCTCAATTTATTCTCTTTGTGCAAGGCCATTATTTTTTCAACAATAGATTGATCCAGAGTATCGTCAGCGCTTGCATCCTCGAAAAACTGATCGATAACCTCCCTTCCACTTTTTAATCCTTCCTTCATTTTTCAAAAACCTCCCAACTAATATGCAGATCCCGAACATCGGTTCCATCTTTGGTAAAACCGGATTTATTATTACAAATGGGATAAACACCATATCGTTCAACAAAATCGTTTATGAAGTATGCTTCTAATGACTCAACATTAGAACTCCATACACCTCTGAGGGCTTCTATATTCAGATAAGTGAACATCACTGGATTCACCTTCTTATAACTAACTATCCCAATATTCCCACTAACTCCCTCAAGATGATCCTGAAGTCGTTTGCCTATGCTGTTGGTTCGCTTTTCGCTCATCCCAATATATAAAAGCCTTGACGCTCCAAATGGATAATTAATATTTACATCCTTGTTAAAAATAAAATAGAGACCTATCACTCCTGTCAGTCTTTTAATATTTGAAATATCATAGGGTAAACCCTCATCAAAGTTTATCGTGACTAATTCCAAGTCAACCACCCAATATATCTATCGTTCAAACTATGCATCATTTTTCACCAAAGCAGCGGTTTTGAAATCATAGCTATAGGCGCTTACAGTCCCGTCAGTAATTCTCTCTACCACCTCATCAATTACAGGCAATGGGACAATAAACCATTCTTTCGGCTCTACCGGATGACCAAAGCGATCTTTGATTTCAATATCCAGCCTTGCTGACTCAAAGAACTTATGCAGAAGCTTCTCCAGCTTGTTTCTGTTTATATTAAATAGGTCATAAGTCGCGACGACATCGACATCAGCCAATAGATAGGTGGCCTCTTTACTGGCGTTAGTAATACGGTTTTTCACATCGCCGCCTGTAACGCCGATCTTATGGATCACATCGCGACTTGCTGCGATGGTCGGATGGTCAGATAAGCTGCGTAGCACGTAGATTGTTCCGCTGGCCAAATCTTCATCTTCCACTATGTCATCAAATAGTGGGCCAGCGGATGGTTCAATTATTCTTCGGCCAGCTTCGTCGCGATCCAACGCTCGCTGAAGTGATCTAAGCAGTAAGTCACTCTCGGTCGCATTATCGTAAATAACTCTTAGACGAAAGTCTTGTCCATCAAAACCATGCACACGCTCGTCGCTTACCTCGGCGACAAACACCTTTTGCCCAAACAAAATGAAGAAATCACCCTGACTGATTTTTGCATTCTTAGTTAGGACTTTCGCTTCGCGAGAACCTGTATCAAGCTCTATTTGCACCGACTCAAATAACGGCCTGAACTTTTCGAAGTCGTTACAAGGTGTACGGTTAGCAATTTCTTCAGCAGCGCGAACTTCAGCTCTAGGCTTAACATGCTTTAGCACACTAACATCGTTATCTTGCTGTTCGGGAACGCCCAATGCCTCTAATAGATCTTTATCTGTCTCGTATTCCGCTTTTGGTTCTGAAATAATATTACCGCCACTCAACAGCCCTTGGTGATCTAGCTCTAGCACCAGCTCTCTACACTCTGCCTGACCTGCAATCTGATCGAGACGAGTTGCGTACAGGCGCTCAAAGATATCTTTTTCTTCGCCATGCTCTGGCTTATGGCCGTTCTCAGCAACAAACTTCTGAATCTCTTCAAAGCCAACAATGATGCGTTCTTGTTTAGGTGTTAGCTTGGATTTCTTTTCCTGCTTAACTTCTACACCTAGCTCCGCCAAAAGTTCTTTGTTGGATATTTCGCTAGTATTTTTAGAAGAGGTTTTAGGCATTTCCGTCCTCCGCTACTTTCCGCTGAAGAAAAGCGATGCCTTCAGCCATACGGCGCTCCCAAGGATCGGCAGATGTGATTTCAGGCAAACGACCACGCTCTTTTTTAAACTGCATCGCGCGGAGAGCTAACTCTCTAGCTTCTTCTTCAGTAAGGCTCACTTTTTTAGCATTTATAATTGCAGCGACCTGCTTCAGCCGTTCTTCACCCATCGATTTTGCAAGAATGGCGTAGGCTTCACTGAATGGATTGATATGATCGATAAGATCAATATCCAAATCACGCACATCCATAGCGTATTTTCTAACGCCATCAACGAAAGCCGTGCTCCCAGATGCGAAGCCATCATCGTTATTGGTGATGTCTTTCGCCTGCTGAGTCAGATTCAATGCTGCAATCGCGTGTTGTCGCACTGCTTCTTGATCTTCAGCGTCCAAGTCAGGGTATTTGTCTTTGACTATTTTACCCATCCTCATTTGAGTTAGCTCTTCAGGGACAACCTCTTCCTTGTTGAATATCCCTTGTTCTAATGACGTTTTATCTTGCACGAAGGCGGTTATCACTTCGTTTAAATCTTCTTGGCATATTCGCTGGGCATCTTTGCTCTTGGGTTCAGCCAAACCGTTTATCTCAATTTGAAACTGGCCAGTGGATTCATCGAAGCCGATATTCGTTTTATTAGGGTCATAGCCTCCCTCACCATAGTCAAAGCCATCAACAGCGGTATTATCGGCTTTCTTTGGGGTGAAGTTAAACTTAGGCGCTAGCACTTGCTCCATGAGCAGGCTGGCGGCAATCGCCTTGAGTGTGTCGTTAACTGCATCAGTGACCAGCTCTTCATCGGCGTCTGGTTCTGCAATAAGATTAGTGAAACGAGCGCGCGTTTTCCCTTCCGCATCACGAGTTGCGCGCCCAATGATTTGAATAATTTCAGTCAAACTAGAGCGATAGCCAATCGTCAGGGCATGTTCACACCATATCCAATCGAAACCTTCTTTCGCCATGCCTAGCGCAATAATAATATCGACGAAGTCTCTATCTTCATTCGCTTCCTTAGACTTCAGGGCAGCCGCCACTTTCTCGCGTTTGGTTGGGTCGTCATCAACCAAATCAGCCACTTTAATCACACGACCATCTTCAGTCTTAATAAGCTGGAAACCTGTGACTGGATCAGCTCCCTCCCACTCGCCAAGACCGCTCCAGATGCTTTCAGTTTCTTTAATCTTATCCTTCGTGCTCTCGCGTGAGTTCACATTGGGAATATGAACAATCGTTTTCTCATTGGGGTCTAGGACCTTCAGAATGTCGTCAGTGTAATTACCACTCGAATAGAAGTAGTAACCAATATCCAAGGTTTTAAGGTGCTGATAACCGTTGAGCTGCTCATAGTAGGTGTAAGTCACCGTATCAAACTTAGCCTCATCTTCTGGCATCAACACGGCTTCGGCATCACCCCTAAAATAGGAACCTGTCATGGCGACGACATGGACTTTGTCGCGCTCAATAAACCTTGCAAGCATAGCGCCCAATACGTTGTCTGGGTTGGCACTCACATGATGGAATTCATCGATAGCGATTAGGCAATCATCAAATACTTCAAAACCATAGCGCTCAACGGCAAAACGGAAGGTCGCGTGGGTGCAAACCAGAATTCGATCATCACGATCTAAGAAGGCTTTAACGGAATTTACCTTGCCGCCATCTTCATTCCCTGGTGCGTTACATAAATTCCATTTGGGTACGACCTGCCAATCCCAATCAAAGCCAAACTTGGTTAGTGGCTCATCGCTAAAGCTCGATCCAATTGATTTTTCAGGCACACAGATAATCGCCTTTTTTATATTCTGGTTATTGAGCTTGTCTAACGCAATAAACATCAAAGCACGGCTTTTACCCGATGCAGGTGGAGACTTAATGAGCAGATATTGCTCACCCCGTTTTTCGTAAGCTCTCTCTTGCATGACACGCATTCCAAGCTCATTAGATTTTTTTGAACTACCGTTACACGCGTAACTTACTGATACAGAAGGAATGGATTTATGTTCCGTCATACTTAGGATACCTTTTTGTTCGATGCTCTAGCTTCATTATTATCAGCTGCCATTCTCGTGTACAACTCAAAAAGCTTCTCAAGCCTTTCGGTGTCATTTTTAAATTTACGGCCGATATAGATGCGCTCCAATACTTCATCATTTCTTTCGTGTGCTAGACGTAAGTTTTCTGGCATAGTCTCTGGATCATATAGATCAGCAATAGTCGCAGGATAATGGCTCTCCCTCGCCAAGAGAATTTCTTCAGCACACCGAACCAAATCTTCTATATTTTTTTCGGTCAATTTAGGCACAGGGAATGTGTTCCAGCCAAGCACATTCGAATACCGATATCTTGTTTCCAATTTTCCACAAACCGCAGCAATCCATGTTAAGTGGATTCTAGAAACTAGCAGTGATAGCAACCATTTGGAGTCATCATAAATAGCCAGCGATGGAGCCATGGGAATATCGACGCTCGAAAAAATATCGCAAGGATAGTAATCTCTTGTTTCAGATGATAATTGCGCGACCACAATTTTATTAACAGGCTCGAATCTGCTTTCATCAAACGCATGAGGGGTAGAGGCTAAATCTTTTGTTGCTTTTTTGGTGCTCGCGAGCCTCATTTTGGAAACTCTATCAAGCCGATCATTAATTGGTTTGATTGTTTTTGCGATTGCTAGGCATTCATCAGGAA
>JGI20153J14295_10003128_pt1 | contig 11278 bp, 17 predicted proteins | sample COG_03_FD_14295 | JGI IMG/M metagenome (IMG submission 14295) | reverse complement strand
TGGGCCACGCTCACCAACAAGATACGATTCACCGCCTCTAACCTGACCACCTAATGCTCGACCACCAGCAATAGCGGTTCCAGCAATAATTCCGGCTGAAGCATAACCCATTCCTAAAATCATCTTTGAAAATCCAAGTCCAGCAACTGGCCCAAGACCTATAGGAGGCGGAGCTAACATTGCAACTGAAGCAACGTGAGCATTCATTATAGTTGTAGCTATGGCTATTCCTTTTTGAACGGCAAATAATACTTTTGCTTCTTTTGATCCTTTTTCGGCAATAGAACTTAATTGCCCTGCAAGTGACCCCAATCCATTAAGCATTTGCATCTGTATATCTGTTTTAGCTTGAGCTTCGGCTGTGGCAAGAGCAACTCTGTCTTTGCTGTATTTTTCTTCTATCTGGCTTTTAGCTATCTCAAACTGTTCTTGGCTTATTAGTTTGGCATCCCTGTCAGCTTGAGTTTTTGCTACAGCCTCGGCTTCCAAAGAATCAATAAGGGCTGCTTCTTCCATTGCTGATTGAGCAATTTGCAATAATCGACCTTGGGCGTTTTCTTTGTCTTTCACTAGGCGTTCTGCTGCTCTGTCTTTTTCAGCTTTGGCTTTAGCGTCAGCCCGTACTTTTGCGGCATCTGCTTTTTTCTTTTCAGCGGCAGTTATTTTTAATTGCTTTTCTCTTTCTTTTATTGCATCAATTTCTTTTAGTATAGCAACCGCAGACTCTTCAGTAGCTTTAGTGGCTCCTCCGGTTTTAGCTTTATACTTAAAAAGCTCATCTCCAGTAAGTGTGAGCAACTCAAGCTTGTGCTGCAAAGACTCAATGTAATCTTTTTCTTTCTTTTCAGCTTTCTTAGTTTCTGGAGTAACTCCAGCCAATATGTCTTTATATGTGTCTAAGCTTTTTGATGCCTCACTAGAAGCAGCGCCTAAAAGCAAAAGCTCTTTATTAAATTTTTGTATTGTTTCAGGGGCCATCCAATATGCACCCGCCTCCAATACGCTATATATTTCTTTTATTCTTGCGCTGGCACCAGATATGNTTTTTTCATCTTTAAGCATTTCTTCTGCAATAGATATTTGCAAATATGCTTTCTGAGCTTCCGTTAATTTATGATATGTACCCGCTAGGTTGTCTGCGCTTTTGTCCATCTTGTCGATTTCAGAACTTAAATCGGCCATGCTACTAACTAATACTCCACCGATAATTGCACCAAAGGCAATCAAAGCACCTGTTATTGCACCTGCTGGGCCAAATACAGAAGCAAGCTGAGAACCCTGTTGGCCAATAATAGTAAACCAGCTAGTTCCCATTTGAGCTTGAACTGCAATATCCTGAAACTGATAAGAAGCTTGCTGTGCTTGAGAGCGAAGGTTTTTCATAGGCGCAACTGTGCTTTTAGCCGCTTTGCCAAGATTTTTTGTTCCGGTTTCTGCTTTTTCGCCAGCTTTCGCAAGCTCATTTAACTCATCAGTAGCTTTATCTATACCTTTGCCGGTTACTTTTATACCAAGCTCTAGTTCACTATCAGCCATTATTACTAACCTCTTTAGCGTGTAAGGTGTCCAATGTACGAATAAGGTCTACCTCAAAAGTAGATAGTTTTCCATAAATAGACATATACGAATTTATTTCATTGTAACTGATTGCGCCAGAGGAGGCATTTTTTAACGACACGAACAATTCCCAAAGATACGACAATTCTTGCCTTAATTCAGGCTCATCATCTAGCTCTTTGGGATTGCGGCCCAAGCTTTTAGCAACTTGACGTAGATTAGCTATGCGGCTAACTGTTGAACCTTTGTCGTATCCAGCAGCCCAAAACTGCCATGAAGCAAAAGTACATAACTCTTCAGTTAGCCCTTGGTAAAATTTCTTCGTTCAGCTACAAACGCATCTACTTGCGAAGCAATGTTAGGAGCATTGACGTAAAGATCATAAGCTAATTTAGAAGTAAACTTTACTTCTTTGTCTTTACTCTGCAATCCGCGCCAACCTTTAGTGATAGCTACTAACAGATCAATTTCGCCACCATCCTCTTTATTTATTAACTTCCTGTGATACGCCCTTACAGCTTCTCTGTACGACTTTGAGTCAACACCCTTTACAATGATGTAGAAATCAGTTTCATCGCCGTTAATCGGGCTTAATATGCGTATTTCTGCGCCCTCTTCATGTGCGTCAGCAGTATAAAGTTGTTCAATATCCATTTCTCTCTCCAGAGTTAATAAAGGAGCCTTGCGGCCCCTTAGTTTGTTAAGCGTCTGCTCTTGTAATCTTAATCTGAGATGCATCGCTAGAATTGTATAACGCTACAAAGTCTAAGGATACTGTCACTGCACCAGCGCCGCCAACTTCAGGATTACCTGAGTTGTATTTGACGTTTGGTAGATTAAACGTGTAAGAGTTACCAGCCAGATCAGTTAGTACAAAAGTTAAGCTAGAAGACGTTTCGTTGATAAACTTGTCAATTAGTGTGCTGTTCTCAAAGTAAGCAGTAATAGAACCGCTGACAGAAGACTTGCCAATAGAAGGCTGAAGCGTAGAGTCAGAGCCTACAACGTACATAGATTCCATGCCGTTATCTAAGCTCAACTCAATGGCAGTAACAACAGCAATGCTTGAACCGCCTTCTGTAATAGACCCTGTAAACGAATCAAATGGTGCAGTAGTAGTTTCTGTTCCATAAGTAGCGCCAGTAATAGGAGTAGACGCAATTGTAAAGTCTTTGCCAACTACTGAGAACGACCCAGTAACCATTGAGTTAGGGGCAACAGATAAAGACATAGAGTTGAAGTTGCAGCCAGTAGACGCAAGTATTTACCGATGTCTTGGTGATGACGCTCAACAGTGTAGCTGCGGCGAGTAGTTCCGGCTTTCAATACATCTGTAGCCCAAGTGCCGCATAATACTGCTTCAAGTAAGTCATCAAATGATTCGTAAGATAGTTCAACATTAACATCACCGGCAACACTCTTGTTTCCATGACGGAAATGAGCTACTTGACGATCTTCACGCAACTCTTCGGATTCAATTGCGTCTTTCGACAATCCAATAGTTGTGCCAGTGTGACGAATGGGTAGAAATGAAGGTGTTGACGGAGTAGTACCGAATGTAGATTCGACAACATACGCCATGTTGTGTCTTGAGCCTGTTGCAATAGTCATAATTTACCTCGGTGCTACATGAGCCATATAATTAATTGTTACTGAAATAACGAAGCGATCTTCGTCAATAAGTCCTGCGTTTCTTGATACATCACCAAGCCTAACGTAAACGCCATTGTACAATAAATCTGTACCACGCTTAAAATGATCGGCAATTGCGTCTGCTTTCGCTTCCGCTTCGCCCCTGCCTTTACCGGCAATGGCAAATACATCAATTTGGTATAACCCTGAATACCCATCTATGCCCGCAGTTCCAAGTCCAGCCTGAACTGTAGCGGATGGCAAATGAGTCGGCCTCAAGTATAGCTTATTTTTAATAGGCTTATAGGCAATATTTTCCCACGCCACAGGCGGGGATCGAAACAAAGTACTTAGCCTTGTGTCTAAAGCGGCGCTTATGTCTGAAAATACTGTACTCATTTCTTAACCTTCTTAATGGCTGCTGCCATTGCATTCTTAAACGCCAAAAGATTTACCCGCACCATACCTGTTGGAGCTTGTGTTGAGTGGCCATATTCTACTCTTGAGGCATACGGAAGGTTGTTTACTAGCCAGACAGAACCTTCACCGTCATACTTTTTTACCATAGCAAGCATTCTGTTTATGGTTCGCTTGCCACTCTTGTCTTTTTTCTTTAGCCTGCCTGTTAATCTTGTATTTAACGATGCTTGCCAATTAGCTTTTAAAGCACCAGCTTTATAATTTGCTGGGGGCTTTCTTTTCCATAATTCAGGCTTACCAACCGGCGTGTCCATGATGACCTTGCTGAAAACGTCTATGCATGAAAGCTGGACTATTTCAACAATGTCTTTTTCAGTCTTATCAGCGTATTCTTTAAGCTCTAAGGTGAAGCTCATAATAAACATCCTTTCCAGATGGAGAAACCTTAGTAACATCCATTATGCGATAAGAAATACTATCAAACTTTATAGTATTGTCTATTTCAGGAACGCCCTTGCCTGACTCAACTAACATCTTGATGTCTGAGTCCTGTACGGCAGAAGAAGCCTTTTCAGAAATAGTAAATTGCGCTCTAACTGCTTTTGCAGTGAAAGTTACAGACACACCATGATAAAGCGACCCTGAAGCTGGGTCATATCCTGTTCCGTCTTTTCTAGATATAACAGCGTCAGCACCAAAGTTAGCTATTAACTTAGATGCTGTTTTTTTAAGCGACTCGTAATCAAACACGAATAACCCTCGCTGAGTTTAACAATAGCTTTTGCAGTTTAGTCTCTGCTGCTGTCAAATATGTAACAGCTCTTGCGCTTGGAGAGTATTCCACTTCCAATTCGCCTACCTTTTCTTTTACTGTTTCTCTACCTTGATTAGCAAGCGGGTTTACGCCGCCATCCAAAGCGATACACAACTCCATCTCAGCTTCTTTAAGAAGTCTGGGTATAGTCGTAGAGTTTATGTAGAAATTATCAACCTCAACGCCAGTTCTTGGCCATTGCAGATTTTGTGGGTCAGTAGACTTAGTTCCAATAAACATCTTAGACTCTAAGTAGTCCATAGCCTGAATAATTAGAACCGCTGAAGTGCCTGTTAAGGTAACCCCTCGATCTAACGCATAAGTAGCTAATTCAGCTTCGGAAATATAAGAATTTGCAGTTGATGAGCCACTGCCTGTCTCTACTACTATAGTAGCCATATCTATTCCTCAATTATAAAAGCCACCCCCCGAAAGAGGTGGCTAGATATAGACTTAACCTAACAGAAGAGCAGTATGCTCTGGCTTGATGTTCTTAACACCCCAAGCTAGACCAACTTCATAACGAACTTTTCTGTAGCCTTTGTACATGGCAAATTCCATGCTAAGACCAGATCGAGGATCAGTAATTACGATTACGTCAGTCGCCATGTCACCCTCGGAAGGACGAGCAGGAGCGCGAGAAGCTAGAACGATTGCAGAGCGGTTAAACGCCATGTTACGAGTAGCAGCAGCAGTAATAGTAATTGCTTTGTCGCCAGTACCTTGAGCAACTTGCAATCCGGGGGATGAAATAACAATAGTTGCGCCAGATACAGCAGCAGCACCAGTAACAACAACATACTTGTTAGTNTCACCAGCAAAACTGATTACATCTCCAGCAACAATAGTGCCAGTACCAGCAGCTTTAAGCACGATGCTTGTTTGACCAACAACGTGAGCAGCANNTACTTACGGCGTTAGCTGAAGTTCCAGCAACAGAAGTGTTAACCTGTGCAGATTCACGAATAGGCATGCCGTTTACATCAAGCAGTACGCCTTGACGCAAGATAGAGTCGCTACCAGCATCAGCAACAGCAGCTTGCTTACCAAGAAGGTTAACGCCAGCAGAAGTATCAATTACTAGCTGGTTATCTTGCAAAGGAGCGCCGTTATCTTTCAGAATCTTTAAGACGTTAGAAGCATCGGTGTAATCGTTAGCAGTATTAAAAGGGCTGCTGCCAGCGGTGCCGTATGCGCGAGAGAAAGTAGACTGCAAAGCACACAGATCAGTTTCTACTTCGTTGGTTACTGCGCGGATTGCTTGAGCGATCTTAGCAGCACGGACGTTCTGGTATCCAGCGCCTTGCAGACCTAGTTGCTCATCACCGTTAAAACCAAACTCAGCAGCGCGAGACTTAGTAATTACGATGTCGGTAGAGCCAGAAGTCTGACCAGTAGGATCAGGAACAACCATTGCAGGAGAGATGTCAGATACGTTGCCAGCAGGCTCAACGTCAACTCGGATGTTTTGTCCAACAGCAGCAGTGCTTGCTGATGCGTTCATAGTAGCAGATGGGATCATGCCCGTTAGTTCACGAGAAACGATGTCCAGTGCTTCGTAGATATCTGGCACAAGTGCCGTAATGTTATTAGCCATGTTAAATTACCTTTCAATTATCAGTTATAGTTCCGCCGGACTTCACAAATTCCATCCTTTTAACGGGGTTAAGTGCCTCAAACTCGGCACGACTTCTTACCTTTGTGGCACCGCCACTATTTGAGCCACCAGAGGCACCGCCGCCCGATGATTGATTTCCTTTTAACAATGCAGAGTATCTTGCATCGTTTTTAAACTCGTTCTTTAAGTCTTCAAGTGAAGACACAGTTAGACTTCCATTAGCATCGGTAACTTTAACACCGTCATCATGGAACTTCAATCTGCGACCAATAAACTCACTCAAAATCTCAGCATTTGCGCCATCTGCAAGGTCGGCAGCTAGTTTTAATGCTGTGTTGTTTTTCTTCTCATTTGCCACGCCTTGGCGCAGACTATCCAGCTCCTTTAAAGTGCTTTCGTACTTTTCTTGAGCGGATTTATGTAATTGTTGATAATCACCCTGCTCTTTTGCCACTCTTTCCCGTTCTGCATGCGTTTCGGCCTCAATGTCTCTTTTGGCTTGCTTCGCTCTTTTAGCTTCAGTCAGTAATTCATCCATTTTAGACTTCATAGATGCATTTTCTGCCATCAGTTTTGATAATTCGCCAGCATCAATTATATTTTCTTCTACTGGTTCAATTTCTACAGTTTCTGTTTCTTGTTCACTCATTTTAATCACCTTTGGTCACAAACCAAGCAGTCACTGACCGCCTATAAAAAGGAGAGCATAAATGCGTTCCTACTCCCCAGTATCATACAAGTATAAGCTTTTCCAGCAAAAGGGACAAATTTATCCCTTTAATGGCTCCGGCGTATACAGCTCTTCTTCTGTTTCAGCCGACAGAATTGGTGTTTGTTGACTGATATCTGCATCAAGGTCTTCATCAGTCCGTTCTGGGCTAATTAAGCTTGCTTTACGCATTAAATATCGCACATCTGACTTAGCAACTATGCCTTTTTCCATTAATTGGATGTTAGCTATTAATAATTGCGGGTCAATAGTGGCATCGTAGAACTGTTTGTTGATTTCAATGCTTGGCTCGGCGTTTCCACCCATATACATCATGGCCCAGTCTAAACATTTCTCAAAAGCAGACTCTACGTTAATAATAATTGCTCCAAGCTTGCTATTTTGACCAGCAAACCGGATTTTAGCGGCTTCAGCAGTTTCTTCTCCGCCACCGTCTTCAATTATGCGGGTTCCAATCTTAACCATTTGCATTTCTTTCATTTGCATGCCTTTTAATGGCATTTGGTTTTCACTGGCTTGCAATAATTCAGCTCCGCCACCTTCAGGCAGCAAAATAGCCGATCTTGACCCAAAAGATATGCCATTGGACATATTTTGATCAACCCAAGACTGAGTTAGGCCAGAAAACGTAGGTGTAGGCTGTCCGACCAGAAAAGATGACTCTTCATAGTCAGCAGAATTACGGTAATGAGATATATTGATCTCAGCGATGTCATATAGCGGTGCTTTATCAACACTTTCATCATTATTTACTGAGCCAACAAAAGAAAAGGGTATTTCATCCCAAAATGAGCCATCAAATTTGCGAGGATAGATATCAGAGCTTCCATCTTCGTAAATAACCAGTTCTCCGTCTTCATCGTACAGATTCTGAACATATACACCATTTTCAAGGCGTAGCACTCGGTGATACATGCATTCTTCGTAATCAAAGCCATCTTCTGACGGTTTTAGCGTAGGTTCCTGCAATACAACCAATGAAAGCTTCTTTAGACCACCAACATTAACTGTTCGCCAGTTAATAATCGATTCTGCTGGGTAAGGGAGTATGTTAGCCCGCAAATACAGTGAAGAAACCTCGTAATCAGTCAATCCTTCAGGTGCAGACGGGTAATCAACCAATAATCCATACCTTCCAACCATTAACGCGTCACTAGCAGAGTCTTTAATCATCTGATCGAGTGAAAGACCATCGCCATTAGCGTTTTTAAGCATGTAATCAATAGACGAGTCTACTTCAATGGTTGATAGCTTGCGGAACACCATTCCAAGCATGCCTTCCTTGGTGTGAGCCGTAAAGTTTACAAAGTTAGCTCTATCAACATAAGCTTGGTAGCGCAATTTATTATCTGTAGAACCATCACTAGCATTTGGCGGTGGTAAATAGGCAGTACCTTTCATGGCTCCGATAGCACTCTCGGTTCCTTTTGATCTAGACTTCACAGCGTAAGCGCCTTCGTCACAATCTCGGACTAATAGCCATTTATTTACGTTTTTGTCGTACTGGGGGTGTCTGCTATCTACTGGCATAATTTTTATCTCGCAAATCGGACTCTCAGGTCAGCCACAGGCTTAACCACTGGAATTTCAAAGGCTATCGGATATGTACCCGCATCAGGCAAGTGATCAAGGTTAGATTTCTTATCTGGAGTTCCATTGTCATCATAAGCAAGTTGCTCAAGGCATCTAGCGTAATCAGGGCATAGGTCATCATTGACAAAAAGCCTGCCTTTCTCAAAAGCCGTGTTAGCGGCCAAAATCCTATCTTTAACAAACGGGTTAGCTTTATTTGCATAAACAGCAAATCCCGCGCTTTCTAATAATGATATATCAGATATAGACGCATCAACGGTCTTCCTACTCCGGCCACTAGCATCGGGGTAGATTCTGATAACGTGATTAGGATAATGTTCTTGTATTGCCCTAATCATGGCAGGGGTATCATAAATCCCCTTAAATTCGTTCACGGCATGCCACTCATCGTCATGAACTATATAAACCACGGCTGACATATTAGTCACGTTAAAATCCATCCCTATACGAACTAGAGTGGATTGATCCGCAGTCATTGCTGATCTACATGCGATTCTATCATAGTTGTTAAACACCGTCCCAGAATGCAGGTTAACAAACTTACCTTCTAGGTAGGCCGCCAGCAAGTTAGCAGGGTATATATCCCTTAAACTCTGGACGTATTCTTCTGGTAAATGCGGATTGCTCATCGTAGGCGCTTGGATTATTTCATATCCAGCTTTAGGGTCTTTTACCCATGTATCATATACGAACTTAAATCCTTCAGGGGTAGTAGTAACGCCGATAGTGTTTTGACTACCGTTCTCTTTGTTCTGTCTGTTTCTTGCTACAATCTGCCGCCAAGCATAAGCCGCATCTTCAGGCTTCATAGTATCCAACTCATCTACATCAGCATCAGCATGCTCATATCCAATAATCCGGTGCGGGGCATCCATAGACCTAAAGTAGATTCTACCGTAACCAGTAATCTCCAGATAATTAAGCGGGGACTTATAAAGTCTATATCCAATTCCCAATTCTTCTAAAGCCTGCTCAAATCGAGGAAAAGCAATCATCCTAATCAAATCGTAAGTAGGTGCATAAAAACCACGATCTGTTTTAGGGCTTTGTATTTTTCCAACGATAGCTCGTTTAACAGCAGCTTCAGTTTTACCTGCGCCAAACCCCGCTACCAGAGCAGGGTATTTAGCAGTCGTTGTCATGTACTCAAACTGCGGGCCAGTAGGACTTATTGTATTCATTCAGATGGTTGAACAATATTAATACTAATAGGTTGAGCCGAAGATTCTGCTTGCTCTTCTTTCCAGCCACCCTGAGTCTTTAAGTAGAAGATGTTAGCAGTAACATTTCCATCAAGGGCTAATTGAACTAAGTTGTTACCCATAGCAGCAATTTTAGACGCACGGCCAAACTCATAAGCTTGACGAACTTCAGGCTGTCTCTTTTCAATATTACTTAACGTTCTTTCTGTGATTCCAAAATAAGAAGCAAGCTGCCCTTTATTCAAAACACTAGCAAGGTCTTGTAATTCCTTAGTCATATCATAATCGAATACAATCAATGCTTTGTCAGGGTTACCACCACCATCACCCTGTTTACCTTTCTTAGCCATCTTATATGCCTCTAAATTGCGTTTTAAGCCCTTTAGGGAGCTTATTGGATAGATTGTGTGAATATACATTAAACCCAGCCACAACGGAACAGATTAACTCTCACAGCCGAACTTATCTCCACAAGGGTCGCTAAAAAAGCTGGCCGTATTTTGGGGTAGGTCGGCGCTCTCTGGCTGGGACTGACCCCCCCATACCCCCCCATACGAATGAGAATCATTATCATCTAGGCTTGAGCTTGGGGCGCGGGTTAGCGCTTCTATTCGCCCGTCTACTNCGTCACACCANCCGATCAACTCGCAGCGGATGGCATGGCCAGACTCTGGAACGTCAATNAATGCGCCGGTTATATTGTTTAGATGTTCGGCAAGGTCATACCAATCATTAGCCAAACATTCCTTAAGCCTAATGTAAATATTGTTATCGTGTTTCGTATCCATAGCTAAACCTTTGATCCTGTTACTGTTTGCCGTTTAAATTAGTGTAAATATATCTGGNCTTTTTATAGCTGATCGCCATCTAGATATCAATCTATGCTTGAATCCTCCCTAATAATAAGAAAAAACTATCGATTAAACAATCCTAATAAACCAAACCAAAATTTATTTAGCTTATATAACAATATAATATTGTTTTTATATAGATTATTTTGGTACAATCCTATTATCGAAAGGGCTTCCCCTTTCTGACAATAAACCAAAAGGGAATACTACAATGCATACTTTAACCATTATCTCTAACCTGTTACTTATATTGGCCGCTGTTATCGGTTTTACGGCTTCGCTGCTTGGTGGTGTTTTACCGCTGGCTGGATTGTTTGCGCTTCTAATATGCGGTTTTGGGTACGTCATGGTTCTACTGCTAGACGGTGCGCTGTAATGACTATGCTAACCTTTGAAGCAATCAACCAAGCCCATCAAAAGACTGTTAATAAGTACCTTACAGCGGATCGTAAGCACGTTGATCTAGAAGACGCCCTTAATGCGGAAATAGATGCCGCCGAAACTGATAAGCAAATTGAGCGCCTTGAGATTGCAAAAGATCGCAAAATAGATAAAACCTATAATCGAATCTATGATCTTTGGGAATTACTACCGGCCCGCGAGCAATTAAACCTTGATAAACAATATGCCGCCCATTTTGGGTATGGCTGCCAGATGGGGAATATATAATGCGTAACTACAATGCGAGAGAAGCTTATTTAAACAAAGTAACCGAAAAAGCGGCCCTTAAATATTTAGCCCAAAATGCCGAATTAAAGCGCAAAATTAAGCGCATCAACATAGAGACCGGCATTCTTTGCGCCGGTATAACTGTACTTTTTACCTTACTAATTTTGGGGATTAAATAATGAGATTAAAAAC
>JGI20153J14295_10003126_pt1 | contig 11280 bp, 8 predicted proteins | sample COG_03_FD_14295 | JGI IMG/M metagenome (IMG submission 14295) | reverse complement strand
CCATTACCACTCTGTTAGACAAGCAAGTTAGCGCTACACCGGCCGCTGCTCCTGTAATCATTACAGGAGCAGCGAATGAAGCTCGGGAACTTGAGCGTGCTCGTAAAGCGAACGAGGAACTTGAGCGTTCTCGTAAAGCTAACGAGGAAGCTGATCATAAATTTCGTCAACAGGCCGAAGAGGAAGAGAAACGCTTGGCAAAGCAGAGACGTCGTGCAGAGAAATTGCGTATGAAGGAGGAGATCAAGCGCCTTGAAAGTGAAAAAATTGAGCGCCGTGCCGCTAAGAAGGAAAAGAAGGAAAAGAAGGAAAAGAAGGAAAAGAAGGAAAAGAAGCTTGAAGACAGAAAGCACAATTCCTCCCGAGATCGATGTGAAGAGAGTGTGAGTTCTCGAGAGGATCATCGTAGTTACTCGAAGCAAAGAGATAGTGTTTCCAGTCGAAAGCACAATCAATCTTCTCGAGATCGCCGAATTCATCACGAAGAGGAAGATCCTTTGGATTACTACCGTTCATTCAGTAAGAAGCCGGTGGATTACCGTAAACTATATGAACCTTCTGTCTCCAACTCCCCCGAATATTCTTCTTCCGCCTCTGAGAGCGAGAGTACCGACGATTTCCCTTCCCCTAACACCCCAGTGCAGTGTCGAAGAGGGCATAAGAGTAACAGTAGAGAAGATAACAACCACGGTGACCTTTTCGATAAGGTCAAGGATCTTCAACGACGCTTATACGAAATGGAAATCCAAAACCGTAAACTTCGTACTCAGAATCGTTAAGTTGGTTTATGAAGTTTATTTCTATTAAGAAAATGAAGGAATTTCCTAGCTGTTTGAAACCAGAGAACAAAGAGAAATTCTCTCAATATCGTTATGATCGAAATCTAGCTTACTTGCGTAAAGAGATATTTGAACTAGTCCTTGTTGGAGATGAGAACAGTTACTTTGAGATGGATAATTTTTCCCACAGGTATAAGCTCAAGAAGGGGGAGATAGATAGATTGTGTATTACTGTTACACAAGAATTGGAAAAACTGGGTTGGAATGTAAAGACGTCTTTTGGAGGTACTGGATTATTCGTCTATTCTACCGACGAACCTCCTCCATCTTGTTACGAGGATGAATTCTAATTCTATTTCCCATGGGAAAATAGAATCACCCGGTCCTGACGCGCCATATTAAAAACAAAACTATACAAATAGCTATAACGATTGTAACAGCTATGACCACATAGATCTCAAATGATTGTTTGCTGTAAAGAACACCCGAGTTCTTTTGACGTACTGTAGCTTGATACAGAGCACGATTTTGCACCGACGCGTCTAATCCGGCAACAAAATGTTTCCATTCCGGTAGATCCTCCAGATCTACCGGACGCGATAAATTAAGCCATGGCATTCCAGACATGATTCTACGTGTATAACCTGTAGTGGGATCTATACCACCGCCATATGCGACATCAAAATGAGCAGAAATATTCAATCTTTGTCGTATCAACGAATCTTGTTCACTTAGAAACTCGGGGTGTAAAAGAATAAAATTTGTTGGATAGAAGAAGTCAGGAATTACTCCTATACAGTTGGACTCCAAATTACACATATTCACACCGCGCTTCATTCGAAAGTAACCATCCAGACCCCAATCTGTTCCCCAGCTGTTCTTAATTATCCAATAATCAGTACCTCCCTCGCTTCCCCATCCTACTATCTCGACAGCATGTCCCCCGACTTGTGGTCCCTTCCCGTCCCATTCGTAAATATCGGTTTTGGGATTAAAGGTATAAAAGTCAGGAAAGACTTGCATTCCTGATGCTACCGGACCCCACTTGAAGATATTGTCTCGAATATTAATCTCGCTACCTCCATTTTTTTCTATTCCCAACAGACCGTAGAAATGAAGAGCTTTGTAGAATCGAGCAGGGTCACCTGCTTCTTCTCCAGTTTCTTTATCTAAGAAAAAGTTAGCACACATATCTCCCAATGGTCCAGTAGTCTGTAGACAAAGAGGAAGTTTGGTAACGCTTTCGAATGCACCAATTCTCTGAAAGTCCGATTGTATTCCTAAATTCTTCGTATAAGGTACACAATTCTCTGTATTAGTGCCAATGAGATAGAGATATCGACAAGCATCGATCAGGGTATTACCAAAACATGCGGAGTTTTTAAGTGCTTGGCGATTAAGAGCGTCAGAAACATATAACTCATCATCCGGGTGAGAGATATTAAACTCTTTACCTTGCCAATCACAAAGGATCAGCTTGGTAGGAGAGAGTTGTACATTCATAAGCCCAATTGATTGAATATTGAATCGATCAGCCAGCATACTTGTACTAGCGAAAGCCCAACAACTTCCACATTTACCTTGATCCATTACTTTGGACAACAGACCACTCCACACTTTTCTCCCGTCAAAAGAGTCTGGGATATCTATCGTACGTATGGGTCTGGAGTATGAGATTTTAATGAATGTATTTTCTAGATTTTCATCTTCTTCTCGTAGAATAGTTTGGGTAGGGCGAGCAGTAATCGCTGCTTGTAAACTTGCACTCAACCTTTCCATTTATCTGTTAGCAATATTTTATTGCTAAACGTTTGTGTTCGCAATAAATGAAACACAAACATTGCCTCAGCCTGAGTCTGAACCGGCTTTATAACTTCTCTTCCCGATAGAGCTACAGCAACAGCTACAGCTACAGCAACAGCAACAGCAACAGCTACAGCTACAGTCTGGGTTAAAGGTAACTTGCAATAAACTTAAACTGAGCTAAAGAATAATTTTCTTTCTTATAAAGATGGAAAGCAATCGCATTAAAGAACGCAATAGAATCTACAGCGAAATTAGTCGCATAGAGAAGTATATTGAAACAGACAATGCTACCGAAGACCGTTTGCGGTCTATGCCGTTCAGTAACTATAACAAAACGCAGATTGAGAAGATACGAGAGAAGAATAAAACAAGAGATCAAGATTTACAATATTTGCAGGACAGGTTGGTTCATTTGAATGACGGTATGCTTGATCAAGAACTTGTTCAGGAGCGCAAACGTTCCCAGCGAGAAGTAGACCGTAAGGTTAGTGATACTAAAAAGAAAAAGAATCAAGAACGTGATGAGAAAGAACAGAGAAGTAAACTCTCTCGTCAACAATACGAAACTAATCGATCTTTAGATCGTGAGTATCGTTACAAAAATCGGGGAATGAATATCTCCTACAGGTATTTTACCAAGGTATATAATTCTATGCCTGAATACATGCTGAATAAGATAGCAAACATGCCCAATAACAAAGGATATATTTGGCGCGGTGTATATTGTTACGGAGATCTACCAGCCGAACAAGGACAACCATCAGTGATGTTCGAAAAGAATAAGGACTTGTTGATTATTCACGAGTGGACTAAATACGAGTACAATATCTGGCACAAAAAGGGAAAGAACCGTAGGGTGTTACACGTAAGCAAACCAAGGAGTACTAAGGTTACACGTAAGTAACAGCATTGTGTATTATAAAGTAATTTGATACAATTATTTGGTATCAAATTATTTCAATTTTTGACATGTAGTATCAGATGTACCAGGTGAACATTGATTATAAGGAACGGGAGGTTGTTCCGGAGGAGGACCCCCAAACCAAAGAGATTTATCATCTTTTATAAATTGTTGAGGGAAATTTTTTAATATGCTATTATAATAAATATTAGACTAACAATTTGTGTAATGTTTAATGGTGTCATTTATTTAATACAAAAGAGAATAAATTTTGTGTTTCATGAGCACCAGTTACCGCTACGTAGCGGTAAAATATTTGCTTTAATGGCTAAAAATCTTAAGTATTAATAAATGTCAAAGCAATATTGTTTCGCTATAAATAACCCCACTGGGGTTGAGTTAGACATTATTGCATTGAAAAAATTTGTAGAAAGTCTATATGTGGGGAAGAAGAAAGACCAGTTCAAACAGGACGAACTTCCTCTCGCAGCTCTTTATGCCCGAGCTGATAATAGTATATGTATTTTATTGACAAGTAAAGGTAAAAAGAATATCGAGCGTGTAGAGTCCATTAATCGTAAGCTGAAGACAAAGGATCTAAAGTGGGAAAACGGTATTGTACTAGGAGAACCTTATGAGTTTGATGTAGAGGCTGCCGTGTGGTGGGGTGAACTTAAACCGAACAAAAAAGGTAAGCGCTGGACTAGTTTACGACAAAACGGTCCTTACTTCAAGGACTTGCTTGAACCGTATCAACCACTAGGAGCCTCGTTGACCTACGAAGGAAGAAGTTACCCTCTGACTGCAGAAGAAGAGAAGATCGCTAGCTTCTATGCTAAACGAAAGATCTCGGAAGCCTCCGGTGGAGTTGTAGATGAATGGACCAAAGACCGAGTGTTTAACGACAATTTCTGGAAAGATTTCAAGAAGTATCTAACTCCGGAGAATAAACGTATCTTCAGAGACTTCTCCAAGATTGGATGGGGAAATCTGATTGGCAAGATTGAATCTGAAAAACGTGACCCAACTGCCCAAGAAAAATTGGAAAAGAAAGTACGAAATGAAGAGCTCAAAAGGTACTACGGTTATGCTTATCTTGACGGTCACAGAGAAAAGGTTGGTAACTTTACGATAGAACCTCAATCCATTTTTATGGGACGTGGAGACAACCCAAATCGGGGTAGAGTTAAAAGGATTGTGGTTCCAGAGGATATTACTATTAATATCGGATCTGATGATAATGTACCAGAACCACCGGTTGGTCATCAATGGGGAGAAATAGTTACTCGACAAGATGTCGAATGGTTGGTATCGTACAAGGATAGTATTACTGGCGATACAAAGGAAGTTCGTTTCAGTGCAGAAGGACGTTTCAAGGGTGAATCAGATCTTGTTAAATACGAGAAATCCCGTAAGTTAGAAATGCATATTGACGTCGTGCGGGAAAAGTATATGATCGATGCTTCTTCCAAAAATACAATTAAAATGCAGTTGGGTACGGTTCTATATCTAATCGATCATTTCGGTGTTCGAGTCGGTAATGAAAGAAAAGAGGATGAAGCTGATACGGTGGGTGCATCCACGCTACGTGTGAGCAACATTAAATTCAAAGCTCCCGATCATGTAATTTTTGATTTTCTGGGTAAGGATAGTATTCGTTTCTATAAGGATCTGGTAGTACCAGTACTAATCTACGATAATTTCAAGAAGTTAACAATTGGAAAGAAGAAGACGGAACAATTATTTCACTCAATCTCTTCACGTAGTATCAACTCATATCTTAAAGAATTTGACAAGTCCTTTTCGGCCAAAGTATTTCGTACCCGATTGGCCAGTAAGATCATGTACGAAGCTCTCAAAAATGTTCGTATTCCAAAAGGTGCTACCAAAGCACGTACAAAAACTCTTTTCAACAAGGCTAATGCTAAGATTGCTGATGTGCTCAATCATACCCGTAACGTCTCCAAGAAAGCACAGGACTCTGTAAAGAAGTTTGAGAATGAACTCAAGGAAGTAGAGAAGGAGATTAAAGCCAAAAAGAAGGAAGGTAAGAGCGTCAACGCATTACAAAAGCGTAAAGACTCCTTGAAGAATCGTATTGAGTCTAAGACCGATGTGATGACTGTGGCTATCGGCACGTCGCTGACTAATTATATTGATCCACGTCTGATTGTGTCTTGGGCGGATAAACAGGATGCAGACCTAACTGCTATCTACACAGCTGCTTTGTTACGCAAGTTCACATGGGCTGTCGAGACCACAGATAAGACTTGGGACTGGATAGACTCTCCTCTAATAGGTAACACAGAGCTCGAACCTCTGGATGGTGAAGTAACCGCGGTACAGATCAGTGCAGAAGATAAACCACCAAAGAAAAGCCGTCGCCGTCGTAGTAGTAAAAAGGTCAAGCCTCCTAAACCACCTAAACCACCTAAACCACCTAAATCACCTAAACCACCTAAATCACCTAAATCACCTAAATCACCTAAAGAGCCTCATATCACTACTCCTCCCAATAAACCAACATCTGCACGACCCCCTGTGAATCATAAGCACATCGGTCCGGGAACTGTACATGATTACGAGCTATTACTGCATTTATGTGAAAAACCGGAAAAATACAAGCATAAATTTATCAATATCCCCAGAAATGTGTTAGAATGGATTTACCCTTTCTCACAATATGCTATCAATAAAGGAACGGGTGTAAAGGCCAACAAATACATCGTACAGTTCTACGAAGCAGCCTATGGCCAATAGGCTTTAAAAGCAGCCCATAGGCTATAAAATCAAACTTGCACGCACCCGACACAGGGAGTTCAACGAATGCTTCTAAGTTTTCAGTAATTATATCCTAACCGAGATAATTACTTAACTATATCAGAGCCTATCCAATAGACGTTCAATAGTCTGTTCTAATGCACTGATATCAGCGCCTGTAACGACTTCGTCATCTAGGAACTGTCCGTTCATGTAGAAATGAAAACAAGGCACACCACGAACTGGTGTCGGCCATCCACCACATTTATCATCTACGTTCTCTTTTGCCATAACACATACTCCAGACTTGGAGTACTTGCCGGACAAGACTGCATAACTAGGGGCGCACTGCTTACAAGGACCGCACCAATCAGTGTAATTATCAATTACCACCAGACGATTGTTCTGAATGAGAGCCTGACGTTGCTGTACACTGGTAATACGGGGTACTTGTGCTAAATCTGCTGCTTTAGAAGATTTAGGAGCATTAGGAGCATTAAGAGCATTAGGAGCATTAAGAGCATTAAGATCATTAAGATCATTAGCATTTTGTCCCATAGTCTTAAAAGTTTTGTATTGAGCCATTTTTTCTACTAAGAATCTCAATGCTTTAAGACAATTTAAAATTGAAGTTTAGGGAAAAAACAGAGAATAATTAGTGAAGATGACTCGTACACTTACTGAAAGAGAAATCGAGAATATACTGAGCTTTATTCAGCCACAACAAGGTATCCCTGAAGAAACGGCGATATCGGTGGTCCACGCTACGAAAGAACGCTTCCGTAAACAGCTACAGAAACAACTAGTATATCCTGAGATCATTCCCGCTCTTAGGGATGAACTGATTAGACAGTATAGACAAAGTACAATACAACCGGGTGAAAGCGTTGGTGTTATTTGTGCACAAAGTATTGGTGAAAAACAGACTCAAACGGCACTGAATTCTGTCGATTGGCGGGAAATTCTATTATATACAAAAGATGATACAGCCATTGTTGAACCAATTGGTCAAATGATAGATAGATTGTTAGAACAAGATGTCAAGAATATCACACATATTGAAGAAAATCGCACCGAATATTTACCGCTTCCAAATGGATATATGATACCATCGACTAATGAAGACGGAAACATGAATTGGTACAAAATCGAGGCTGTCACACGTCATTTGCCGGTTGGGAAACTAGTCAAAGTAGTTACGCAGAGTGGTCGTAGTGTTATGGCTACACAATCCAAGTCCTTTCTAGTCTGGAACGGAACAAAGTTTGAAGGAGTTTTAGGAGCAGATGTTAAAGTTGGTGACATTATGCCGACTACATCCGTGCTAAGAAAACCCGTTAATGAACAAAAGTACTTTGATATGGAAACAATCTTTCTAAAGAACGAATATTTGTATACCAGCGAGATTGTAAAGGCACGTGTTTATCGCTTCTCAGGAAAGAAAGGATGGCTAGAACGGAATGGTGTAGATTTTACTGTTCCTTATAAACGACCAGACACTTGTTTTGGAAAACGCAAAGACTACTTTCTGAGTTGTAAACCTGGTCTCGTATACATTCACAACTCAAGTAGATTTGTCTCCCATATTCCTGATAAAATTCCGTTGGATAACGATTTCGGCTTCTTTGTAGGTCTATACATGGCAGATGGTTGGTGCACTAAGACTTTTGTAGGTATTAGCAACAACGATCATGTCATCAGGAAACGTATTACCGATTATTGCGATCGATATGGAGTAACGTACCATTTGGTTACAAGTAAGGGAAAAAATGTTCGAAAGGGAGAGAGCAACGACTTGAAAATACACTCTGCTTTACTAGCCAGAATGTTCAAGTTGATATGTGACACCGGATCTGCCAACAAGCGAGTACCAGAGTTTGCTTATACCGCCCCGAACGAGTTTATCAAGGGACTTATCGACGGTTACTATTCTGGAGACGGGACTGTTTCCCAGAATGACGGTTGTATTGTAGTATCTTCCGAATCTACAAATCTGATCACTGGTATATCTTTTTTACTATCATACTTCAACGTTTTTGGGATTATGAGCAACTTGCAACTGTCCAAAAACATTAGGAGAACCTACACATTGCGGATCAGTAACGGATTTGCTCAACAATTTGCTAAAGAAATACCACTAACAGAATCTAAAAAACAAGAAAGGCTTCAGAACATTACTTTGGAAAAGAAGTACCGTTATACGAAAGGGCTGTTACAGGAAACATTTCCTGATCGTGATGTATACTTTGATATGGTAATATCTGTTGAGTACGTAGATGGAACGACAGAATACGTATATGACCTAACGGTAGAGGTCACGAGGAACTTCCAGCTATGGAATGGGTTAAACCAAAAAGATACTTTCCACACAGCCGGTCAATCAGAGAAGACCATGACTTCTGGTGTACCAAGGTTTCAGGAGCTGATCAACGCAACGAAGAAGCCACGTGTGGTCAATCACACCATCTTCTTTCAACGCGGTAACAGCTCTATTCAGGAGATACGAGAGACTGTTGGACATTCTATCACGGGACTTACATTGGCCGGAATCTCTACCAAGGTCACGGTAGAACTGGACAAAGAGGAGGAAGAGTGGTATCCGGCACACAAGATTCTATTTGGGGACGAGTTTACCAATCATGAACACTGTATTACTTTCAAGCTGGACATGCGCAAGTTGTTCGAGTGCAAACTGTCATTACAGCGGATCGCCTCCTATATCGAAGAAGAGTACGAAGATCTATACTGTGTGTTCTCTCCTCCAGGCAAAGGACAGCTAGACGTGTTCGTGGACACTAGAAACATCATTCTTCCTGAAGATCGTCTGCTTTTCATCGATCAGGACAACGCGGTGATGATCTACATGGAAGAGCGTGTACAGACTACTTTGGAAAAGATGTACATTTGTGGTATTCCAGCCATTACAGAAGTCTTCTACGTCAAGAAGGGTGACGAATGGTCCGTTGAAACCAATGGTTTCAACTCGAAGGAGATCTCCAAGCAATACAGCAGCTTCAAAAGACTGCTAGCACATCCTGACATAGATTACACGAGAACTATCTCTAACAACGTTTGGGACATCTATGAAGTATTGGACATCGAAGCAGCGCGGCAGTTCTTGATCGAGGAGTTCATGAGTATCATGGAAGGTATCAACACATGTCACACCATGTTGTTGGTAGATCGCATGACACACGCGGGTACAATCTCTTCAATCACGCGTTACACACTCAAAACGGATGAATCGGGACCTATGGGGAAAGCATCCTTCGAGGAAACTATGGACAATTTTCTTAACGCTGCTGCACAGGGTCAACGAGAACCAACTAAGGGTGTATCGGCGTCTATTATTTGCGGTAAGCGGTCTGCGATTGGTACTGGTATGATATCGATCGGTATCGATATAAATAGTTTACCAGTGGCAAAACCTAATGTTACTTGTAAGTTACAATCACCTACAATGAAGCGTAGCCATTCTCTCAATCATACTAAGGAAGTGGAAGTTGTAGAAGAAAACGAGGATGACTACTTGTTACCGAATTTTGTCGAAATATAAGGATATAGATATTTAAACTACAAAATTATAAAATACTCTGGCGTATATTTTATTTTTTAAAAATTCTACAGATTTATTCTACAGCTACAAAAGTTCCGACCTCCTCCATTTTTTTGCGTCCGGTACTTTTGGAGATTCTAAAATAAAATACTCTGGCGTATATTTTATTTTTTAAAAATTCTACAGATTTATTCTACAGCTACAAAAGTTCCGACCTCCTCCGGATCTTCAAAAGTTTGTACTTTTGAAGATATAAACCGCTACGTGAATCAATATACATTAAACAACAAAATGTTATTTCAGATTACCTCACATAGCGAATGTGTAGCTCCGTCGGGAAGAGAAGTTATAACACTTCCTTCAAACGTTTAATAGCTATGTTTCTTACACCGTTAACATCGCGATATATAATTAAATCGCAACTAGAACAACTAAAAACATGTTATCTTCAATGTGTCTATCATCAGATATTAAACCACAAATATGTTTTACAAAAAATTAAAACATATTTAAGCAAGTACAAAGCAAGTACACCTGATTATAAAAATGGATGATTGGATTACGCCTAAAAGCAAGAGAATTATTTTTTGATAGTGTGCATGTTCTCAGCTATTTCTAAGTCAATTAGTTGTTTTCCATCGTGATAAATACGCGCTTATGTTTATTATATCAAGTTTTTATAAACGAAATCCAGTCCATCCTCTGGGGATATGAATTCTTATTTTTGACCGCTTCTTAGTAGTAGAGGTAGTAGTAGAGGTAGCAGTAGTCCTAGTAGTCCTAGTAGTCCTAGTAGTCCTAGTAGTAGCGGGAGTAGTATTCCTATTAGTATTCCTATTAGTATTCCTATTAGTATTCCTATTAGTATTCCTATTAGTATTCCTATTAGTATTCCTATTAGTATTCCTAGTAGTAGGAGTAGTATTCCTAGTAGTAGGAGTAGTATTCCTATTAGTATTCCTATTAGTATTCCTAGTAGTAGGAGTAGTATTCCTAGTAGTAGGAGTAGTATTCCTAGTAGTAGGAGTAGTATTCCTAGTAGTATTCCTAGTAGTAGGAGTAGTATTCCTAGTAGTAGGAGTAGTAGGAGTAGGAGTCCTAGTATTTATAGTATTTGTAGTAGTAGAATTCTTTTTTATAGGAAGGATCCTCGTATGGAAATAAGTCGGTGCTTTCCAATGTTTTTGGAGAGACTTGCTACGAAGCCAATCGGGGGTCTGTTTGTACAATTCATGCCAAAAGATACGCCTTAACCAATCTTTGTATTGAACTGATTGCATTTATTCTTATCGGATTTTTTTCATAGAAAAAAATAGACTTCGTTAAGTGAGTAAGAATTTTGAAAATGAATTCTACCTATAACCTATGAGTTTATAGTAGGAATTATGTCTAGTACCATTTACGTTGAGGAATATTCTAATAAGTCATTCGTCGTTCGCGGTGATACGCGTGAACATAAGGAATCATTGAAGGTTATG
>JGI20153J14295_10003118_pt1 | contig 11297 bp, 10 predicted proteins | sample COG_03_FD_14295 | JGI IMG/M metagenome (IMG submission 14295) | reverse complement strand
TATAATGTTCCTGTGAATTTTTAGCCCTTTGACGTAACAGCTTTTTTCTTTGCCTAACATGCCGCGAACAAGCTACAAAAGGAAGGAACGGAAGGCACTCGCGGAAGCAAATAAATCGCCAAACATTCTGAAGCTTTTTGATAGTTGTCAAAGGGCCACGGATTTACAGGTGATGGGGTTCCCTTTGGCTCTGTAATGCCATGGTTTTGTGTTGCGCCAGGTAGCTTCTGGTTGGGCGGCGGGATTACTTTGAGTAGGCATAGATCTGGATAAGGTGTAGTTGGTAAATCGGGAGTGAGTTGTTTTGTCGCGAATACCAAAGGAAGCATTACCTCTAAGCCTCTGCTAAAAACATTCAATGCCGTGATAATCTATATTTTTATTATGTAAAAATGTGGAGTGGATATAATGAATAAACGATTTTTATCAGTCGCTGTACTATCCACAGCACTTCCACTCTGGCAACTCCGGCAGCCACAAATTATCACGAATTATTAATGCCTCCCGCATAAGTCGGCCAGCTAATTGTTACTTACCAAGGTCAGCATTCTTCCAAAGTCGAAGCCGGCGCAATCCCCAAATTAAAAAGCTATTGCCTATGCGCGAAAAAACCGTGCTATTCTGTCGGCTTCTGCTCCATGTGGCTGGCCAAGCGGTAAAATGTGGCTGGACAGGCGGTAAAGTTGGCGCAGTCGACGTATATGAATCTAAAGGGCTTATGGGCAAGGCATTTGCATGACAAGCGGTAGATGCAACTTGGTCGGTCAGCTATGATAACTTTGTCGCCAGTTGCGGTGTCACTGTTGCTGATTCCGAGCTTCCACATTTGTGGCTCGTTAGCGTTTCAACATACTGGGCTAACGACATGCAGTGGTTAGCCTTTACAGCAATGAAAGGTATTTTTTTTCAGAACAATAAGGATACAAGTGTATCCGGTGTAGTCCCACAGATAGAGCGGTTGAGTCAAAACAGAGTTATTGTGAACCGCCATTTTTAAGGAGGTAAAATGAACAAAAACGTAACTGCGACGGCGATGCTAGCATTCGCATTAGTGGGATGTAATGGTGAATCACCTAAAGTGGAAGATGCTCACCCAAAACATGGCAAAGCACATGAAAAACATTGGGGTTATGGAACGGAAAATGGCCCAGCTCATTGGGCAGAATTTTCTAAAACATGCGGAGAAGGAATTCATCAATCCCCTATTAACATCATTCCCGGTGAAACTATTTCCATGGATCATAGTTACGATTTAAGTATGCATGAAGATGTAACTTCTATGAGTAATATTATCGATAATGGCCACTCAATCAAAGTTACACCACATAAAGGTGGAAGCGTAGAACTGCATGGTGAAACATTTAACCTTTTGCAGTTTCATTTTCATGGAAAGTCCGAACATACAATAGATACCAAGCGTTATGATATGGTTGCTCACTTAGTGCATCAAAATCCAGCAACTGAACAGTTAGCCGTTGTTGCTGTTTTCTTTGAAGAGGGAGTGCCTCATCAAATTCTTGATGATGTAGTAAATAATGTCGGTGGAAAGATAAAGATAGATCCTCAAGACTTACTTCCTGAAGATGTTGCTAGCTATTATCACTATGTTGGCTCACTTACAACTCCACCATGTTCTGAGAATGTACAGTGGTATCTTTTAAAAACACCACAAACAGCTTCAAAAGAGCAGATAGAACACTTTAGAGAATTTTATGTTGATAATGAGCGTCCAGTTCAAGAACTTCACGATAGAACAGTAGAGATGAACTAAAAAAGAGATTAACTCTGCTTATACATACTGCTGATGATCCTTTCCCAAAATTAGGACGATGACGAATATGAGGTTCACTTTTAGACTTACCAAGCTCAGCAAGTGGCTAACTGGACTTCCGTGACTTTACTAGCCCCCTTCTAGCCTGAAAAAATAGGCGTCTTCAAACTTAGCCGGTGAAACGCCGCCTGCATGGCTATGGCGTTTTACCGGATTGCAGAACATCTCAATAAAACTGAATGTCTCTGCCTTTGCAGCGTCTCTTGTTGAAGATATCGCCCGCTGATTTACGCGTTTTTTACAGATCGCAAACAAGTTTTTTTGCAACAGCATTGTCATGGGGGTTCCTCGGCGACTCATCGATGGCTTGAGGTTGTTTGCCTGGAAGAATGCCACATAATCTACACCGCTGTATTGGCTTCTTTGATCACTATGGACTAACACCTTTTCCTTCGGCTAACGCTATCGCAGGTCGTAATTTGGGGAGCTAAACGCCAGTCTTTGGTGCAGTGCGGTTCCTGTTATATGTGCCTATCTGACGGCCGCTTGTTTTAAATCCGCGAGCCATCCATTCGACTTCAATATAGATATTCGCAGATTTAGCATCTATGCTTCGCCGCGATCATTGGACCACGAGAGTGAGCTCATCTTCGTCATGGCTCTATTTTGGGATAAGGTCAGAGACTGCACAGATATTAATATTATCTTAACAAACCTTGCATAATTAATATTATCTTAACAAACCTTGCATACAATCACCCCAGAACATCCTATCGAAAAACAAAGGAATTAGGAAAATGTCAACGATGAATTACGGCTTACGGCTATTTATCAGAGCTCTACTAGCTACAAGTTTCGTTCTCGGCACATTTGGGAATGCCTATGCAGCAGATAAGGCACTGCTCGATATTCTGCTGGAAAATAAAGTTATCACGCAAGCACAGCATGAGAGCCTGCTAAAAAAGGAAGCTCTGACCCAAGATGATCTTTTTGTAGTTGCGCCAGCAGAAACCGCCTCAGTAGAAGTCAAAGCGACGACGGCGGGCAACAATGTTCCGGCCCTGCCATCCACCGCCGATGTTGCGTTACCTACCGATGAGTATATTCAAATTGCTGTGGCAGACGCCGTAGCCGCTAGGATTGACAAGGATTTTCCAGTTACTTCCAGTTACACAAGCAAAGGATTACGACTTGAAAGCCGGGACGGAAATTGGCAAACCAATCTTCAATGGCGTGCTCAGATGCGCTATACCAATCCACTCTCTAGCGATCCAAGACAACTTGGTGATTTTGCAGATGCCGATTCATCGAATTTTGAAGCACGCCGACTCCGCATGAAAATTGGCGGACACGGTCACCAACCGTGGTTGAAGTACTATTTCGAGGTTGATCTTCAACCAAGCCGAAACTCAAACTCAAGCGCAGCTTCCTCTAGCGCTCGCGTTATAGATTGGCGTATCGACATCGCTAAGTGGGCCGCTGGTGGACTACGCGTCGGACAGTGGAAAATTGACCTGAACCGAGAGCGAGTAGACTCGTCCGGTCGGCAGCAATTTGTCGAACGATCCATTGTTAACCGCACTTTTACGATCGACAGACAAGTTGGGGTCCAATGGCGAGGTCATGCGTTTAAAGGCACTGCAGCTGATTTGCGATACTACATTGGAGTGTACAACGGCGAAGGTCGTGGCGTACAAAATGCCAATGGAGACCTGATGTACTCTGCACGGGCGCAGTGGAACTTTATGGGTCGTGACCTGCCATCAAAACAGGGTGATGTCGAATTCACAGAGCAGCCAACAGGTAGCCTAGCATTTGCTGGCATGACCACAGAAGGTCCTTGCACACGCTGGTCCTCGTCAGGATGCGGCAATTTAGATGGATTCTCTTCACCTGCATCGGCCAACGCGGATCAGTTTAAAGTCGAACAGGCGGTCCAGGAGTTCGCGTTTAAGTACCAGGGCTTCTCCGTGCAACAGGAATGGCATCGTAAATTTATCGACGACCGATTAACGGGTACTAGCAATGATCTCACCGGTTTTTATCTGCAGTCCGGTTACTTCTTTAACAGCCTAACCCCCGTGGTGCCAAAACCGTTAGAGTTCGCGATCCGATATGCTTTTGTTGAGGAACCCAATGAGGATGATCGATCGCTCTATAATGAACGTGAAGAATATACAATCGCCGCAAACTGGTACTTCGCAGGACACAGCAATAAGATAACACTTGATTATTCGTACCTGACTATCGATGACGGATTTTTAAACGGGGACGATAACTCGAACCGAATGAGGCTACAGTGGGACGTGTCTTTCTAATCCCGACAGCCTAATCTTGCGCTAGATAAAAAGGCCCCTGTTTAGGGGCCTTTTTGCTAACCGCCAAAGACCCTTTTTTTATAACAGAGATGTGGAACCTCCCTAGCCGCCCATAGTCTTGATCGGAATCACTACGTCACTGAGGTTTTGGGCAACTATCTTGCGAATCTCCATGGCTAACTCGCGAAAGAAGGATTTTTCAGGGGAAGTGTTTCGCCATACCAGAACATGATTCCGCACGACATTGACCCCCTCCACGTCGGCGATGCGCAACTCATTCTCTTCTCGAATTTCAGATTTAACATAGAGCGCTGGTAAAAATGCTGCTCCCATTCCCATCACGACCATCTGCCTCAGTGTATCAAGACTTGTTCCTTCGAAGTCACGGCGGACCTCCGCACCAACATCTTCGCAAAGATCAGAAATCTGTCGATGGAACAGATGATGTTCACTGATTGTCAGCACTCGTTCCCCGAATAAGTCTGCGCGATTTAACCGCCGTTTGTTTGCCAACCTATGCTCCCTGGACAAGGCAAATTTAAGCGGTTCACGAAACAATGGAAAAACCGACAATTCTTTAGACATGATCGGCTGCGTACTTAGTATGAAATCATGCCTTCGATCTAACAGGCCAGTCTCTAGATCATTGGGCGTTTCTTCTCGAACATACAGTTGCAAGTTTTCGTATTGCGCGTGGATTGGCGTCAGAATATGTGGCAATAAATAAGGACCAAGTGTTGGGGTGACTCCTAGCCTGTACGTACCCAGACCCCCGCCGGCGAGTGTTCTCGATTTACTGGCGAATCCATTGACTTCCTCAAGCACTCGCTTAGCGCTTGGCAGCAGCTCACGACCACTTACCGTCGTCGTCGTGCCATTCCTGGAGCGTTCAAATAGCTGCAGACCGAGCATATCCTCTAGTATCGCCATTTGGTTACTCAACGCAGGCTGCGTGACTTCCAGACGAAAAGCTGCCTGTCGAAAGCTGCCACATTCCGCGATGGTCGTGAAATAACGAATCTGCTTTAAGCTCAAGCGACTAAGGATATCCATGACATTTCCAAAAAACTTAACATAAGTAAATATTATCACGAACGTTGCATTATAGGATAACAACTATCACCTTCCCGCGGCTAAAGTGCTCTCCGCTGCTCACTTAGATCACTCAATGGCATCAGGAATTTCATTATGGAAAAAGTAATCTCAGGATTTGTACGCTTCACGTCATCTCCATACAACGAGAGGAAACAACTCTTCGCAGAGCTGGCTACTGGCCAGAGCCCAGAAGTGTTATTTATCACCTGCGCTGATTCACGGGTCGACCCGAACTTGTTGACACAAAGCCAGCCTGGAGATCTATTCATTATTCGAAACGCTGGCAACATAGTGCCTCCACACGCTAAGGTTGCCGGTGGAGTTACCGCTTCGATTGAATTTGCGGTTGCTGCCCTGGGCGTAAAGCACATCGTTGTCTGCGGTCACTCCGATTGCGGCGCAATGAAAGGTGCGCTAAATCCAGCAGGACTCGACGGACTACCGCATGTTCAAGAATGGCTTGATCATTCCAGGGCCGCTGTCGAGGTCGTGAAAGCCAAGCATGGCCAGGCCACAATCAACGAGTTATCGAACGTGACCGAAGAGAACGTACTGCTTCAAATGCAACACTTGAAAACTCACCCTGCTGTCGCTAGCCGACTGAGCACCGGTGAGGTTGACCTGCATGGCTGGGTCTATGATATCGAACACGGCACTGTAAATGCTTTTGATGAGGCTCAGAACTCGTTTATTCCTGCTGAAGAGCGTTACGCGGACCTTATTCAAAAAGGTAAAGACGATCGACTTCAAACCGCGAGCTAAATAAAGGTGTGCCGATAAGGTTTTCCCGCAAGCATATTCCCGACCAATCCCCTAAAAATTTATATAAAAGGCAGTCTGAATGTTTGGTATCCATACTAAAAACTTACGGGGCGATTTATTTGGCGGCGTCACCGCCGGTGTCGTCGCGCTACCACTAGCACTAGCCTTTGGCGAGGCGTCGGGCGCGGGTCCCATCGCCGGTCTCTATGGCGCTATCATTGTTGGTTTTTTTGCGTCATTGTTCGGTGGCACGAGCTCTCAAATTTCAGGCCCTACAGGTCCCATGGTGGTTGTATTCGCAGGCGTCTATGCGACCTTGAATGGCTCCCCGGAACTGGTTTTCGCCGTCGTTGTATTAGCAGGATTGATCCAAATCCTGTTTGGCGTTCTGCGTTTTGGTCAGTACATTCGGCTAGTGCCCTATCCTGTCGTATCCGGTTTCATGAGCGGAATTGGTTGCATTATCATAGCCCTACAGTTCAGCCGTCTCTTTGGTCATGAACCCGAAGGCGGTGGCACTATTCCTGCATTAGCGGCAATACCTAGCTCAGTGCTAGATCCGAATTTTGTGGCCCTAGCGCTTGGCATAATGACACTAGTGATTGTATTCAAATGGCCTAAGGCCTTGGGAAAATTTGTACCGGCACCATTGGCCGCATTGATCATTGGCACTGTCACCAGCGCGATGATCACAGGCGCACCCATTTTGGGCGATATTCCCACAGGCTTGCCGTCGTTCATCATGCCGATGTTCAGCGGTGACACCTTTCTCATTGTTGTTGAGGCTGCCTTAATCCTGGCGGTGTTAGGCTCAATTGACAGCCTCCTCACCTCTTTGGTGGCAGACAACATGACGCGAACCCGACACAGCTCGAATAAGGAGTTAATTGGTCAAGGCATTGGTAACACAGTTGCTGGTCTATTTGGCGGTGTTCCTGGTGCAGGCGCTACGATGCGGACCGCAATCAACATTCGTACTGGAGGTTTAACAAAACTATCAGGAATCACGCATAGCATTTTGCTTTTAGCTGTCGTTGTCTCATTAGGCCCGTTGGCCTCGCAAATCCCGCATGCTGTATTAGCGGGCATTTTAGTGAAGACGGGTTACGACATCATCGATTTCGCTTATATAAAACGTGCGCACAAAGGCCCCCGCTGGGATCTGGCACTCATGGTTCTGGTGGTTCTTCTGACCGTCTTCGTTGACTTAATCACAGCGGTTATGGCCGGCGTGGTGATGGCAGCACTCGCCTTCGTTAAAGAAATATCAGACGCACAACTTAAGGCGCTTGGCGATTTGGATAACAATAGTTTGACGCTCGAACTCACTGAAGAAGAAGTTGCGCTGTTAGAGAGTGTGGATAATAAAATTAGCTTATTTGACTTTGGCGGACCTTTGAGTTTTGGTGCAGCTGCCGATGCCGGACATCATGTACGGGAGAAATCGAAAGGCATATCAGCACTGATTCTAGACTTTAGCCGAGTCCCTCATGTTGATGTTTCAGCGGCAAGAGCCGTTGAAACTATCGGTAGCGACGCACACGCAGCTAATAAAGAGGTTTTCGTGTCAGGCATGAGCGACGAAGTTCGCACGATGCTTAGCGACCTGAATAACGAGTACTGCTTATCTCATGGTGTAAATTTTAAAACTCGTGTTGATGCTATCAGGTCGGCTGTGGAGTATTTGCAGGAAACCGAAAGAAAACTCGCCGATGTGCCGCCTGCTTAGGTTGGATTGAGTTGGGTTGGGTTGGGCTAGATTAGACTTCGCCCAACCCTCAACCGTGGCATTCATCGTGTCCTTGCAGAATCATGATCGGCCAGCCCGCGCCTCATAGAAATATTATGCCGCAATCTCGCCTATGCAAGAAAGCATCACCAAAACAACAGTTAATCACCCTGCTTGGCTCTGCTGCGCAACGCAGATAGCCAGCATATTCGCCGTTACACCCAGACAAATAAATTCAATCGATCTGTCTTGAACTAGATCAAACGAACCACCACGAAACTTTATTGAACCCAGCATACAACCTGGACCTGTCAGACTAGGTATTGATCCGCTCAGCCTTGATCACAGGTCTCACGGCAACCCCATTGTTTTGTGCATACCGCATACCGAGTCGCCATAGCTTGAGCACCGTTCTTTTAAGGGTGCAACAAGCATTGAGATCATGTTGATCCACTGCAGACCCAGCCTCGTAACAGAATTTCGGTTAGGCGACTGCTATAGTTACTGTTATGGTTAAGCAGGAAGCGGGCTGGCGATGGCAGAAGCAGACTATCAAATGATAGACGACGGGTTACGGATGATGCGCCGGTACCCACCACACGTAATGGCTATGTGGACAGCCGTTATATGCTGACCGAATACGCACGGAACACTTCACCCCTGCCGTTCGGGCCTGCTGTGAATATTAAAACGTGCTAGACCCACATGGGCGATATACGCCTCATCCCAGCATGAATTTTCACAGGAACAAACGATATATTGATTCAGGTAGAGCCTCGATGACATTTGAAGAAACAGTAGAAATGCACTTTGTACAACCTATTCAGGTCCTTCTGGAGGCGTTCGCCAAGGAGGGTGCTGAGGCAGAGCATGCCTACTTCTCCGGCGTTCTGGCTATCGTCAAGGACAACGCCAGCGAGGCGCAAATGCTGGCGGCGGTCATTGAGTTGTCACGCTGCGCATTTCTTGGCTTTTATTATAGCCCGGCGACGCAAAGCCAGATCAACGATTTATTGGATTACTGGATCGACATCGCCCACACCATGTCTGCCGATACCGAGCCACACTAAAAGTTCTTTGGCGCCTTAACGAATCCTTACGATCATTGCCGGTTCTAAGGCGAGCGACTGCTTGGCCAACGTAAGCTGGCGGCCACAACTATTCACAGCGATGGTCTGCCCGGCGCAGCAGCTAAGCGCTGACGCAACCGCGTCGCGGGCCATCACTCGAAACATGCCTCCATACTAAGTCCGGATATCAGCCGAGGCTATTGCCCAACACAATATAAATTCAAATCCTCAGAAAATACTCAGGCACAACGCCCACGTCTGTTTTAGGCAGACGTTATTCTGCCGCCTTACACCCGTCGTGCTAACATCACGGCGATTTTCGACCCAGCTCCAACCAGCGTGCACCAGCGCTTAGCTACTGGGCCGGGCAGACCATCGGCAAGTTTGGCCGCCTCGTCTTTATGGTCAATCTCGTCTCGCATGAAGGCGGTTAGTTTCTCTTTCACACTCTGGAATTGCCGCATTTCGGTGTGCACAATCTGCTGCTGATAGTGCGCCTGCACAAACGTCTCGACGGCTGCGACAGTGAGATAAACCGACCGCTCGCTGACGCAGGCAGGCAGAAAGCCCGTCAGAAAGCCTGCGATCCGCCATATCGGTAACAACACACTTCGGTCTTGGGGTGGCAGTAGTGCGTTAATCTCAGCAAGATGTCGTTGTTCCGTGGCGAGATGCCGCAAACAGAATTGGCGCAATGCTGGATCAGGCCGAGTCGCTAACACACCCCGATAGATCCATACGGCGCCAGTTTCGCCCGCTTGGTCAGAGCGCAGCTCTGCCTCAAGCCAAACAGGTAACTCGATTGCGGTGACAGCCATCAGGTTTTGCTCGCCACCATCATGTAGTTCGCCCGCATATTATCTGTGAGAAACAGTTGTCGACGCAGCAGGTTCATGCCGACCCCCGTTTGTGACTGCACCGACAAGCCGCCCTGCTGCAAACTCAGCCGCGCTTCTTCAAGCGTGACATAACGTTGCCAAGAGTGGGTGCCACGGGGCAACCAACCTAAGATGTATTCTGCACCGACAATGGTCGTCAGCCAGGAAAACCAGGTGCGATTAATCGTTGCCAAAAACATCAGGCCGCCAGTCGCTGTAAGGTCGCAGGTTCGCGCCATAAATAATGGTAGATTGTTGACGTGCTCAATTACTTCCATATTCAGCACCACATCAAAATCGTCCATATCCGCCAATGCTTCTACTGCGCCGCAACGATACTCAATGACGAGGCCTTGAGCCTGCGCGTGCTCGTGAGCGATGCCGATATTTTTAGCCGCGACATCAATACCGGTGACCTTTGCACCCTGTTTTGCCATCTGTTCGGCGAGCAAACCGGCGCCGCAGCCGATGTCGAGGATGCGAAGCCCTTTGAGGCTGACCGTATTGAAATGTTGTTGGATTTTTTGCGTAACGAACGGCGCACGCAGAGCATTGAGCCGATGCAGCGGCCACATAGGCCCCTGAGGGTCCCACCACTGGTGTGCTAGCTGATCAAACTTTGCAGTTTCGCGCTGGTCTTCAGTTGTTATTGGTTGACTGGTCATCGCGCTTATACGCAGCAAAATCTGCGCTAGATGAGTCAAGCACTCTGGATTGCTGACCTGCTGTGTTCGACCTGGCCCATTGATCGATACCAACCCGTTCAATATCAAGCGATGACTCAGATGCAGCGACCATCCCAGCACAGCGATTAGCGCCAATTTTTAATAGGTTCAGGCGGTTGCGGGGTATTTAAGACGACGCTCATATTGTCGTTACTGGCCACTCTGGCACTTAGTGGCAAGTCAGAGCACTTACTGACCAGCCCAGCTAGGCAACTATCGACTTTCGCCCCATTAGTAGGCAACGCACCTCTTTGGCGCACCATGATAGAGCGACTTTTTAAAATTCAGGCGCCTCGAGGCCCCATATTTGTAACGAGTCCAAGGTTGCGCGGTTTTGGCACAGCTCTTGCTGAATACCCTGTAGCGGGTGACAGTGATCACCCCTCACCACTATCAACAAAGGGATAACACTAGACATGAACTCACGAATTCTCTCTCTCGCCGCGGCCGGACTCTTACTTTCAATTGGCACTGCGCAAGCAAACGAATGGACTGCCAATGTCGCCGCTTCCAACAACTATGTCTGGCGCGGTCTGACTCAGTCAGTCAACGAAGTCGCGGTCTCAGGCGGCATCGACTTTACTGCCGATAGTGGGTTCTACGCAGGAACCTGGGTTTCAAACGTGAGCTACGCGGCTGACGATGTCTATTCCTATGAACACGACCTCTACGCTGGCTTCGCTGGCGAAGCAGGGGGAATCAGTTACGACCTAGGCTACCTTTACTTCAATTATGACGAAGAAGCAGAATTCGACTTCGGCGAAGTTTATGGTTCAATCGGATTCAATGCGTTTACTCTTGGTATCAACATCTTAGCGAATACCGAAGCCGATGAAGGCCTGGGCCAAGACTTCGGCTTTGGCAAAACAACCTACACTTACGCGGATTATGCGACAGAAATAGGCAACGGCGTGGAACTGGGTTTGCACGTTGGCTTTCATCAAGGGGA
>JGI20153J14295_10003116_pt1 | contig 11301 bp, 12 predicted proteins | sample COG_03_FD_14295 | JGI IMG/M metagenome (IMG submission 14295) | reverse complement strand
CCAGGTGGTGAAATTGGTAGACACGCTAGCTTCAGGTGCTAGTCCTCGCAAGGGGGTGGAGGTTCAAGTCCTCTCCTGGGCACCAGCAACACCCAAAGACTTGTAGAGCACTAGACTCATACTTTCTCCCCAAGATAGACTGCACACAAATTGCACACAAAGTCTATTCGATGAAAATTTCTAAACTATCCCTTAGGGGCAAAACGTACAGCTATCGCTCACGGATTCCTCAGCATCTGAAGGAGCGATTTGCCTCCAACGGTAACGACCCAGAAAAGGTCCTACAGATTTCGCTGAAGACTCACGATCCATCCATAGCCCTAGCTAGGAAGAAAATTGTTGATGATTGGATTGCGAATGGGGGTGTGGGCATTGTGGACTTTGTACCGCCAAGACAGCACTACCTCGAGCAACTGGCGCTAGTACATCAACAGCCTATAGATAAGCCAGACGACCCTAACCTTGGGGGACTCCGAGCGCCAGTGATTGACCCTTCGATACTGGATGGGCTACAGCAGGGCATCATCGATCCTAAGACCCTCACAGCAGAGACTCTAGCCGCTATAGCCGCCTCTCTCGCAGATGCTTCAGGGCAATCAATCCCAGCCAAATACAAATACACATTGAGGGATGCGCTTGAAGACTTCCGTAAGCTAAGACGTGGCGAGATTCAAAAGAAAACCTTAGCCGCCTACGACCGAGCAGTGGCGCTGTTTCTGGTTGAAAAATCTGACATCGCGCTTGATACCATCAAAGCCTCAGAGGTGGCGCTCTGGATTGACGGCCTCAAAACCAAGACAGCACATGCAACGAGAGTCGACCACACTTCTAGGTTAGCTAAGTTATTTACAACGGCACTTAAACGAGGTCACTGCAATGAGAGACTGAACCCCTTTGAAGGTCACCAGATGGGAATGCGGGACGCGAGGCCTGTGAAGCAGATGCTGGATAGCGAGTTGCTGAACATTCTACCCAATCTCGGTAGTGATGAAGACAGAGCATGGGCAGTCTTAGCTAGATACCACGGATGCCGTATGGCTGAACTAGCATTCGCTGAGATTGTTACGGTGGAGGGTATTGTTTGCTTCAACATCAAAGATATCGAAGAATCGGGGTGGTCACCTAAGACAAACGCGGGCAAACGGTTAGTCCCCATACGTAAAGCATTAATAACCTACGCTGAGCATTTCCAGCCGCGACTTAAAAATTCAAGGGACTATACCAAGCGATTCGGCAACGTGAAGAAAAAGCTATATCCAGACAGAAACAGAACTCTCGTATTCCACAGTCTACGCCATACGTTCACTACATTTGCCTATCAACAGGGCTATAACGAACAGCAGGTATCTTGGATCACTGGGCATAAAGACAAACGCGGAAGCGGCGAGTCAGCTAAGAGATATTTCCATGGGTACAGCGTGGCGTTCCTCTCTGAGATTATCGAGGCAATTCCACCACTAAAGGGATTTTGAAATGACTACAACTAAAATCAAGAAACAGAAATACATCAATGATTTTAAACTCAAGGATGGGTGTTGTCAGTGTGGATATAAAGATCACTTTGCAGCTCTAGACCTTGACCATATAGACCCGACAACTAAAAACAAGAGTCTGACTAGGTCAAAAGATGGAAAGCGCCGAAGCATTGGATTCTTTAGCCTTAGTTGGCCTGATCTAAAGACTGAGATAACGAAATGCCAAGTGCTATGCAAAATATGTCATTCCATAAAGACGTATGAGGAACGACAGGCCGCTATCGCAAGCAAAAAGGCCTAGCTAGGAGTGTGTCTCAACAGGCTATACCTAAAAGGGACACGTATCAGAAGCTAACTCTTTAGAGCTATATGTTTATGAATAGCTTATTATGAGGACACCTAATAATATGAAACTAACCGAGGAATAGTAATGAAGCTAACCTATGTCTTCCCTCTTTTACTTTTAACTGGTTGTGCAACAACCTATGTAAATCAACCACCACCCACACAAAGCCAATTGGCATCGTAACGACGATCCAAAATTAAGCAACAAATCCCCTCATCTCTCAAAGGCACAAAAAATGACGTTTAAACAAGCATTTAAAATTATAGGCTACATGACTCTGAGCGCCGTGGGTTTGGTTATTTACCTACTAGCTACAAATGACACTCAATATGACTGCGAGATTAGTGATACTGATGGTAAAAAGTACTGCACACCTGTGGTGACGGAACAAGAAAAACGAGAGGCTGAGTACCGCGTCTGCAAGGATAAACGACTCAAAGACTACACCTTTGGTAAGGAATATTTTAGGAAGAGCCTCAAAGACCCCAGTAGCTTTGAACAAATTGGTTTCCCTCGTAAATTTGCAGACTCTTATCAGATTACTTATTCTGCAACTAACTCGTATGGTGGCAGATTAGAGTCTACGCACGATATTGCTGTAACCAACTGCCAATATGAATAAACATCAAAATAACTTACCTAAACATCAAAGGACGTTAAATTGAAAACATCATTTGGCATTACCGTATTACTGTCAGCTTCTCTTTTACTTTTAACTGATTATGCAACCGGTGATGAAATACCTGCGGCAATGAGTAAATCTGACGACTACAACAAGCATTCCGAAGAGTTCAATAAGGCCGGTGCTGCTTTAGTTGAAAATGGGTCTTGTAGTGTTGATGATCTTAAAGAGTTCGGAGGGTTTTGGCGATCAAGTAAAAACAAAAGTAGTTATTTTATGGACTAATGTCACCTCCTTTATTAAGCCGCTCTATGGCATGTCCTTTGTACTAGTATTGTATGGCTTACTATCTCCGATGTTGACCGACCGTATATTAGATAAAATACTCGTTTCCCCCGGATTTGTGTTAGCCATTATTGTTAGTAATGTAGCTCGTCTTGTAAAGAATAGTGATGATAAAGAGAGGAAGCGCACGCTGGAGATTATCTCTTTAGGTCTTAGCGTAATCGCAGTTCTGTTCATGCTATGGCTACTGGGTGATGAAATGTTCGACCCTTTTACAAGCTGGTTTTAGCTATGTTAACTCCAGCGGCTATGCGGTGAGGTATACCCCTGCGACACACATAATTACTACACAATATATGTATTAATAGGTTTGTATTTTATTGCTAAAAGGCCGCGGTGAAACAAAGGGCAGATATCTACACGGACTCAAACTAACACAAGAGAAGGCACTAGCTGAAAAGGTTCATCCCCTAGACTTGATAGGAATAGAGCTCACGTAGTCTAGGAAAAAAGGCTCGAACCCTTGTCGAGTCCGAGCCTTGGTAATGATTTAGAACGTTTAGTTGGTTTGTAGAGAGCGTGTAGCTTCGAATCTCTCTCCGGTTTCCAAAATCTCGAACTTATAAGACAAGTTGGTCCTAACTCCACCTGTCAGTGGCGAGACCAAGGTGAAGGTCACCTCAGTTCCGTCAACAATGACATCGCCATCTGCCAAGCCAACAAAGACGGGGGTAACTGTGAATGAAAAGTCTGTTGCCACAAGGTTGGCGATGGTGAAATTTTGACCTACGGCCTTGAGCTTAAATTCATCTAAAGTATATGTCGTGCTCCCAAGAATAGAGGCGGATACCATTCCTGACGAGAAATATGGCCATGATTTTTCGGATTCGCCAAAAAAACTACTCTGATAGAGCCTGATGACAGGGCTTGTAGCTTCAATGCTTACGGTTGCGGAGGCACTTTCCTCGGCCCCATCGTTTACAATAAGACCAGCGACATAGCTACCTGCTAAATCAGCGGTGAAACTGGGTGATACCGAAGTTGCATCATCAAAAACAGCAAGACTTCCTGAAGGTCGGGAGCTAAAGGACCACGCATAGGAAAGTGTATCACCATCAGCATCGCTACTGCCCCTGCCATCGAGCACGACGACATCACCTGTTACCACATTTTGACTCGTGCCGGCACTAGCAATGGGTGCTGAGTTTAACGTCTCGGCAAAAACCGTAACAGTGTCAGGGGCAGAGGAAGCAACCCCATCACTAACTATCAGTTGTGCAACATATGATCCGTCAAGATCTGCAGTGAACATTGGTGCGACAAGGGTTTGATCTATAATGGAGGCAGAGCTACCGGAAGGTGTTGTTGTAAGAGCCCACGAATAAGTTAGAGTATCACCATCTGCATCAGAGCTTGCTGAACCATTTAGTGTGACAGCCGCTGTTGTCGTAATATTTTGATCGACACCTGCATTGGCGGTAGGCGCTGAATTAGCGGTTTGAGCGGTAATCATTACCGTACTGATAGTGCTGTCCTCGCTACCATCATTGACCACCAAGGTAGCTTCATAGATTCCAGCCAAATCGGCTGTAAATTGTGGCGATGACCTTGTTGAATCACTTAAAGTAGCTGCGCTAGATGTGGGTAGATTCGTCAGTGTCCAAATATAAGATAATATATCCCCGTCTGCGTCTGAGCTAGCGCTAGCATCTAGAGTCACGAGCGAACCAGTTGCAACATTTTGGTCCGCGCCTGCATTAGCAACAGGTGCTGCATTTGTTGTAGTTGCATTAACGATGACTTCATCAATTGCACTTTGCGCAGCATCATCTGAGACACTTAGGGTAATAGTATACGCCCCGTCAATGTCAGCTGTGAATGTTGGAGATACTGCTGCATTATCACTCAATGTTGCGCCACTGCCTGAGGGCGCGGATAAGGCCCAATCGAACGTCAAAGTACCACCCTCCAGATCTGTGCTTTCACTGCCATCTAAAGTAACTAATGATCCAGTGGTCACATTTTGATCTGGGCCTGCATCTCCGGTTGGCGGTTCATTAGGGATGTTCAATACTATTGTTACACTATCCAGGGCGCTGTCTTCTGTCCCATCATTCACAACAAGCTCAATGATATAGTTGCCATTGATGTCGGGGGTGAATTCTGGAGAGCTTCCTGCTGGCTCGCTTAGTGTTGCAGCACTTCCTTCAGGCATTGATGTAAATGACCATCTGTAAGTTAAGCTGTCGCCATCGGCATCGCTGCTGGCAGAGCCATCCAATTCAACAGAGGTGTTCGCTGTCGTTATTGTTTGGTCAGACCCTGCGGCAGCAACCGGAGCCACTTGCGGATCAACTACTACTGGAGAAGGAGGACTGGAACTTACACCACCCCCGCTGGGACCTCCACCACCACCCCCGCATGCTGATAAAAGAAGTGCGAGGATCGATGAAGCGAATATTAATGTTTTCATAATTAAAGTCCGTGTAAGTATCCGAAGGATAGAAAGTTAATGTTGACACAATAGCATACATAAGTGCATAGAAATAGAAGGCTCACTTTTGATACGCGACAATTTTAGGGATACCTCACCGATACACTGACATAGTACAAAATAGATACAAGTAGGCACCGTTAAGCAGAACACAGATCAACAACTCGATGGTCTTACTTTCGATAAAACGTTCACCGACAGATGTAGCGGTGGCAGTCCCAATCGTCCCGCCCTTGGAGCAATGCTTGAATTTGTGAGAGAAGGCGATAGAGTGTTCGTCCTTAGCATAGACCGGTTAGCTAAGGACACTTGTAGGCGACTTTAAGGCTCTAGGTGTCTCTATAGTATTCCACCGTGACAACCTCACATTCTTAGCAGACAAAAGAAACGACCCTATGAATTAATTGATGTTGAGTATGATAGGTGCATTCGCTCAGTTTGAACGCTCAGTGTTAAAGGAACGTCAAGCCGAAGGGATAGACAAAGCCAAGCCAAAGGGTGCGGCAAGATAGGTCGTCCAGGCTAGCAATATAATGGTCAATCCAACGTACATTGGATTGCGTGTGTATTTGAATATACCGGAGGTGACCAACGATGAAGCTGTTTCAGGCTTTAAGGGGTTGACCGTGGTGGCTGCAGCGCGAAACGAAATGCCGCCAGAGATGGCAAAGCCAATGCCGAGCACTAACAATACAATAGCGGTTACTAGGGTTTGCTGGTCGCTTAGTATTGCTGCTGTGGGTGTTGCTGTTGAGATTGCCCAGATAAGCAGGGCGAAGAGTAAGCCTACGATGGGTGGGGGGATTTTGGTTTCTAGTGTTTTCATGGGGTTAATACTAGCATTTCATCGGTTATTACAGAAGATTGGGGGTATAGATAGAATTCAGCCGCAGAATTGATCATGCCGGTTGTCAATAATGTATATCATGGTAATATACAAATATGATTGATTGGGCACAGACAACTGGTTTTGATTGGGATCATGGAAACTCTCGCAAAAGCGAGACCAAACATGATGCCAGCCAACCCGAATCGGAACAGATATTCTTTAACCAGCCTATTTTAATACTGGAAGACACAAAGCATAGCCAAGCAGAAAACCGCTACCACGCTTTGGGAATTACGGACAGTGGTAGGCTGTTGCATATCACCTTCACTCTGCGTGCCTCAGGGACTTTAATACGCGTTATTTCAGCACGTGATATGCACAAAAAAGAGAGGACAGTTTATGAACAAGCTAAAAAAGACGCCTAATTTTAACAGTGTCGCAGAGGAGCGGGCCTTTTGGGAAACCAATGATTCAAGCGAGTTTCTTGATTGGACTAAGGCCAAACCTGCTAGTTTTGCCAATTTAAAGCCGTCGACTAAAACTATCTCGCTGCGACTGCCTGAGGGTTTACTCGACAGTATAAAAATTGAGGCCAATAAGCGTGATATGCCGTACCAGTCTTTGATCAAGGCCTGGCTTGCAGATGATGTGGAAGAAAGCAGACATTACAAATGAGCAATAGGCTTTTGGTAAACAAGTAATCCTTTAGCTCTTTATCCATCCGCGGGTCCCTGCGGCGAATCCATTCCAGAACCATGGCCGCATGTTCCTTCTCTTCATCGCGATTATGTTCAAGAATCGCCTTTAATTCAGCATCCACACAGGCATCAACCCGCTGGTTGTACCAGTCAACCGCCTCCAGCTCTTCCATCAGGGATGTGATAGCGCGGTGCATATCGCGGGTGGCATCGGTGAGTTCGTTAATGGGCTCGTGGTAACCTTCATTTGACATCCTTATCTCCTTTTATTGATAAAAAATAACCGCATCCGCAGCTGTAATTTACTACTAATAAGTCTGGTACAGAAATGACTGAAAGGCCAATCTATCAGGCCTGTCATCCTGAACGTAGTGAAGGATCTCCGGGGATTAGGGGCAGAGCCGAATTTATTTAGGAGAAAATCGAGTCTGACCCTAAATTTTTGCTAAATTTTTTATCGCCCTACCTTTGCTACTTTTTAGGCTTGCAAGTACAAAAAGGAACAGGCAATATGGTATGACATATTCATACCATATCAATTTGGAGGCCCAGGATGCCAATGGTAAAAAAGACTTATTCAATCACCGAAACACTCAATCACTATGTCAAAGAGCGTGTTGAGTCTGGCGAATATGCAACAGACAGTGAATATCTGCGGGAGTTAATACGTCGCGACCAAAGTGATAATCAAGAAATAGCCTATATAAGAGCTAGGCTGATAAAAGCCGAGGAAAGTGGCTTTACCGATCAAACCAAGGAGGAAATGCTGGCGGATTTCAAGAGTTAAAGTGCTCTAAATTCGAGTCGGAGCCTAATTTACTCTCAGCCAACTATGCGCCACTTTCAGCCGTGTCAATGAATGCCCCATGAGTCTCCCGATAAGCAGGACGTTCTCGAATGCGCTCCACATAGTCGGCAACCTTGGGCGAGGCTTCGAACAAATTAAAAGCCATTGCGAAGTCTAGCAAGCCCCCGAACACTACATCGGCTGCGGTGAACTGCTCGCCAAGTGCCCAGCCAATATCGGGTGTCATTGTCTCAATAGTTTCCAAAACGTGCGATAAGTGGCCCCATCCAGCAGAGCTGGGCTGGGGATGCTCAAATCCGGCAGCCGCCAGCGATAATGCCGGTTCAACAGTGTTGCCGGTTATAAAGAGATAGCGGTAATAAGCACCGCGATCAATAGATCCCACTTCTGGTGCTAGTTGCTTTTCTGGAAATTTGTCAGCCAAGTAGGCGCAGATGGCTGCTACTTCTGTGACCACGGTTTCGCCGTCCACAAGGGCGGGCACCTTACCCATCGGGTTGATTTTTCTATACTCGGGAGAATTGTTTTCCCCCGTTGAAAAGTCGATGATAATTTGGTCGTGGGGAACATCTAGCTCTTTGAGCATCCAGTCGGTGGTGACAGCTCTGCTCATTGGATTGAAATAATGCTTCATAGTTGAACTTCCTCTTTAGCTGCAAAGAATATAGATCAATATGCCGTCGCTTGCCGGTAGGGCTAGGGCTAAACCTGGCAATTTCGCCAACTTAACACCGCCGGCCAAAGTAACAACCGCCGGTCCGAGCGCAACAGAAAGCAACCATTACAAAATAGATAATATGAACTACTACTTCAGATTATCATTGAAATATTGCAGCAGCATTGCTCTTCTCGAGGCCAAGTTTCATGCACGCATGGTAAAAAGGTTAGGAGATAGCCTCTCTTTCCATAGGAGTAAAAGGCTATGTACCATCGACAAATCAAGCTACCCTTACCTCCCGAAGATAGCTTTTTCTTGTGGGCATTAGGGTCAGAGTCGAATTCAAGAGCCGAATTCATTTGGGATAAATCAAGTCGGATCCTAACTTAGTGACCAGTACAAAACCTTCGGCGGGTTCATGCCCGCTGACAAAGTGCCCGTTTAAAGCTAAGAAGTCAGAACCGCGAACGGAACCCCTAGAATATGCTCGTCATACTGCCGAGTACGTTCGTCATTATTAACGACTATCCCAAAGGGGCAATTAAATTCTTTCACAAAATCTTTCAAGCCGCGAAGTTGCTTTTGGTTTACGTTTTGGGTGTGTTTGATTTCAAATGGGATTAAACCAAACTTGCCTTCAATCACTAAATCAACTTCCGCGCCAGCGCTGGTGCGATAGTAGTAAGCTTTGTGATCTATACCAGCCGCATTGAGTGTTCGTAAGATTTCTTCAATCACCATGCCTTCCCAGCTGGCGCCCATTTGCGGATGAGACATTAGGCGTTTACTTGAAGGGATTTGCAGCATGTGATGCATAAGACCGGAATCTCGCAAATACCCTCGCGGATGTTTGGTCACTCTTTTGCGAGCATTTTTACTGTAGGCGGGAAGCGTTCGCCAAAGAAAGGTGCCATGTGCAATTCTAAAATAATCCTTAATGGTCGGCTGGCTAACATTAAGCAGCTGAGCAATTTTTGAGTAGTTAATAATATCGCCCGAGCAGGAAGCCAGCAATTCGATAAAATGGCGAAAACGCGTCGCATTAAGGTTGGGAAACAGGCGTGCAATTTCGCGCCTATTCTAAACGTCCGCTAACCTATGGCAGGTTCAACCTGCTGTGACTAACCTCGCAAGCGCCTAATTTTAAAACTTCGCCCCTTAAGTTTGCCCTTACTGAGCTTATTAAACGCAGCTTTCCAATGCTCATTGGCTACAGCAACATAGGCCCAGTGATCACCCACCTGTATTCTGCCAATCTCTGTACCTGGAATACCATCAACACCCGTCAAGGCACCGACAATATCTCCTGCTCTAAGCTTTTGCTTTTTGCCACCAGCGATATGAAGGGTCACCATCGGCGGATAAAAAACAGGCTCACGCAATAAGCGCATATGCGGCAAGTCACCACGTTCAAACTTTTGTTCTAAATAATCTTCTAGCAAGCCAATTCTGTAATTTTCGCTATGCGTATATAAGCTGCAGGCAATGCCTTGAGCACCTGCGCGACCCGTGCGGCCAATTCGATGAGTATGGACTTCTTGCTCGCGCGCAACTTGATAATTGATCACCAAATCTAGAGACTCAATATCTAACCCGCGGGCTGCCACATCGGTAGCGACCAGCACCGACACGCTGCGGTTGGCAAAGCAGACTAGCGTTTGGTCCCTGTCTTTTTGCTCTAAATCGCCATGTAAGGCCAAGGCTTCGTAACCCACTGCACGCAATTCATTAGCCACTCGGTCAGTTTCGATCTTAGTATTACAAAATATCAGCGTGGTCTCTGGCTGATGTTCCTGCAACAAGAGCCTAACCGCCTCTACCCGAGACTGATCATTTTCAACCTGGTAAAAAGTTTCTTCAATGCTTTGATTACTATGACTGTCCTGCACTTCTATAGTCACTGGAGATAGCATAATTCGCTGTGCAATTTTTTCGATTTTTTCAGGATAAGTGGCGCTGAACAACATCGTTTGGCGCTGTTTAGGCATGTAACTAACAATATCATCTAGGGCTTGTTGAAAACCCATATCCAACATTCTATCCGCTTCATCTAATACTAAAGTCGTCAGGTTATCGAGATTGAGATTCTCTTTACGCAGATGTTCTTCAACCCGCCCAGGTGTGCCGACAATAATGTGCGCGCCATGCTCCAACGAGCCCACCTGAGGCCCAAAGGCCACACCACCACAGAGAGTCAGCACCTTAATATTATGAATACCGCGGGCCAGTTTGCGTATTTCTGTCGCCACCTGATCGGCCAACTCGCGGGTTGGGCACAACACTAGCGTTTGAACACGAAAACGTTTTACATCCAGCTTATTTAACAAACCTAAGGCAAAGGTTGCGGTTTTACCAGAGCCCGTTTTGGCCCTAGCAATAACGTCTTTATTGGCTAAAATAGGAGGTAGTGCTTGCGCCTGAATCGGCGTCATCTCTGTGTAACCAAGGCTGGCAAGGTTATCAACTAAGGCGGGGTTTAGATCTAAACTGGCAAAATCATATTCTGACAAGGGGATTCTCATATGTTGTTTTGGGGTCTGCAAGCCTAGACTCAGAACTAAGCTTTGACCTAGAGGCTAACAGTCTAAATCGACCACAGGAATAACCGACCAACTGCCTGTATTGGATCGTGCACACCTATTAGGCAGGTATATGGCTTAGGGCATTTATTAGCCCATCTTAACAGAATAACCCACCCGTAGCTTTTTATAATCGGCGACTTATGGTTGGTTTTATCTCTCTTCAAACAGCTGCTTTCAACCTAGTTATTACCCCCCCTTCCCCGCTCATTTCATTCACAAAAGCATGATACAATTGGTATGATAAAACCAAAATAACCTCATATAGCAGGCTAAAAATGAAAGTCCATTCATTCAATTACTTTGCAGTAATTATCCTTTCCCTATTCTTATCCAACTTTGCATTTGCAGAAGGTCAAAGAGCAGATGACTCATCCATCCTCGACATTGACGCTTCCGGTGAAGTCGATGCAATGACCGATGGTCTGCTAATGATGCGATCGATGTTTGGATTTACAGATGATGTACTGGTCGACGGAGCTGTTGCAGAGAACTGTACTGAATGTG
>JGI20153J14295_10003113_pt1 | contig 11309 bp, 9 predicted proteins | sample COG_03_FD_14295 | JGI IMG/M metagenome (IMG submission 14295) | reverse complement strand
CCTTTGCCATCTACCTGGGCAGTGACAAACTTGAGCAGGTCGCCTGCTTTAATTTTATCTGTCAAATCCTGAGTTACACCGGCCACCAGTGCCGCTTTATCGCCGTCCACTGCGGCTAGCATAAAGACACCAGACTGAAGCTTTGATCGAACCTGATCGGCGACACCGCGGAGGCTTTTGGCATCGGCTCCTTCGACTACTGTAGACAGAACACTAAAGCCGTTGATCTCCCGCAAATCAGCCATCAAATCTGTGCCTGAAGCATTGGCGAGCTTGCTCTTTAGTGCGTCGATCTCTTTCTGCAGTTTACGGTTTTCTTCAACTACCTGAAGGGCTTTGTCAGCGACGCTGTGGCGCGCTGCGCGCAGTACATTGGCCACATCAGTGACTGTATCCTGCAACGCGTCACAGTAAGCTATAGCGGCTTCTCCGGTGACTGCTTCGATACGCCTTACCCCAGCCGAGACGCTGGATTCAGCGCTGATTTTCAACAGGCCAATATCGCCAGTGCGACTGACGTGAGTGCCGCCGCAGAGCTCAACTGAGAAGTCTCCGCCCATACTGAGCACGCGCACTTCGCTGCCATACTTTTCACCAAAGAGGGCCATGGCGCCCTTCTCAACCGCCTCGTCCATGGTCATGACTTCAGTTTCTACTGGCGTGTTGCGCAGGATTTCGCGATTGACCCTATGTTCAATTTCACGAATCTGTTGCGCGCTGATGGACTCTCCGTGGGAGAAGTCAAAGCGCAGACGCTGACTATCTACCAGAGAGCCCTTCTGGTTAACATGCTCACCTAGAATCTGCTGCAGTGCCGAATGTAATAGGTGGGTGGCAGAGTGATTGAGGGCTGTTGCTGTGCGCACGGAGCAGTCCACAGTGGCGGTTACAGTCTCGCCAACCTTTAGCTCTCCAGACAATACCTTGCCAATATGCAGGTGATGCTCACCGGCTTTACGGCAATCCGTTATTTCAATTTTCGCCGAGGCGGTCTGCAGATAACCACTGTCGCCAACCTGGCCGCCAGATTCCGCATAGAACGGTGTGCTGCCGAGAATCACTGCAACTTCTGTGTCCACTGCGGCTGAGGTAACTTCTTCACCGGCAGCATAAAGGGCAATCACATCAGTGCTATTTTGAAGGCTGTTATAGCCGACAAATTCGGTGCTGCCTGCAACGCGAATGCTGTCGCTATAATCCAACCCAAACTGACTGGCGGAGCGAGCTCGGGTGCGCTGAGCTTCCATACATTCTTCATAGCCTTCCATATCCATGCTNTAGCCGCGCTCGCGGGCTATATCATTGGTCAGGTCGGTGGGGAATCCGAAAGTGTCATAGAGCTGAAAAATCAATTCACCGGGAAGTTGTTCACCAGACAGATTCTCTAGTGCCGCTTCCAATACCCCCATACCTTTGTCTAGGGTGCGGGCAAATTGCTCTTCTTCTTTTTTGATCGTGGCAATAATCTCTTGCTGCATGCTCAGCAATTCAGGATAGGCTTCTCCCATCACTTCACCCAGAGCCACCACCAGCTTGTGGAAGAAACTGCCACTGGCACCGAGATTATGCCCGTGGCGCAGTGCCCGGCGGATAATGCGGCGCAACACATAGCCGCGACCTTCATTGGATGGCACAACTCCGTCAACCACTAAAAAGGCGCAGGAGCGAATATGGTCGGCAACCACTTTTAAGGAGTTTTCCGACAGATCAGTAACGCCAATAATCTTCGCCGCTGCTTTAATCAAATGCTGGAATAGATCTATATCGTAATTGTTGTGTACGCCCTGCATTACTGCGGCAACGCGCTCCAGACCCATACCTGTATCGATTGAGGGCTTGGGCAGTGGTGTCATCTTGCCGCTGCTGTCGCGCTCGAACTGCATAAACACCAGATTCCAGATTTCAATATAGCGATCCAGATCGTCATCTGGGCTGCCTGGGGGACCACCGGGAATATCATCGCCGTGATCCCAAAAAATTTCGGTACTGGGACCACAGGGCCCGGTATCGCCCATCTGCCAAAAGTTATCTTCATCGAGTCGCGACAGGCGCTTGGGGTCTATACCAATTTCATTGACCCAGATATCTGCAGCTTCATCATCACTGATATGCACGGTGATCCACAGGCGCTCTTTGGGCAGCTTGAGCACTTCGGTGAGAAACTCCCAGGCAAAGCCAATCGCTTCGCGCTTGAAATAATCGCCAAAACTAAAGTTGCCGAGCATTTCGAAGAAAGTGTGATGTCTGGCGGTGTAGCCAACATTTTCTAGATCATTGTGTTTGCCACCGGCGCGGACACAGCGCTGAGATGAAACAGCACGATTGTAGTCACGCTTTTCGGCGCCGAGAAAGACATCCTTAAATTGCACCATGCCAGCGTTGGTGAACAGCAGCGTGGGATCATTGCCCGGCACTAGGCTACTGCTTGGCACAATGCTGTGCTGCTTGCTGGCGTAGTAATTTAAGAATGCGTCACGAATGTCGGCGCTTTTCATCATTGTTTAGTTCCAGTTCTGAGCAGGACCTGAGTGGCCAGTGCTCTTAAAAAGTAGGTGTTTATATAGTGGACTCTGAGAAATCTTGACTGCCAGAGGGATCGGCTAAAACATGCAGATGCAAATGAAACACAGTCTGGCCCGCTGCGCGGCCATTGTTTACCACCAGGCGAAAGGCTTCTTCGACACCAGCCTGTCGCGCGACTTCACCAGCTACCCACATCAAATGTCCGAGCAGCGCTTTATCCGTTTCACTGGCATCGGCCAGTTTGGCGATCGGTTGGCGGGGGATCACCAGCATATGCACTGGTGCCTGTGGTGTAATGTCATTGATAACGATGCACTGGTCATCCTCATAGAGGATCTCTGCCGGAATTTCTCGATTGATAATTCGGGTAAATAGAGTTGGCGTTGAATCGACCATAGAAAATACTCTGGGGGTTAGTACAGTAGGGTTAGCACAATGGGAGTTATTTTCCCGATTCGCGGAGTTTCTCATCGGCAGTTAGTTGCCGTGCTTCAGACTCCAGCATTACCGGAATGCCCTCATTGATGGGATAAGCCAAACCACTGGCACGGCAGACTAGTTCCTGATTGGCTTTATCATATTCAAGGGGTGCCTTGCTGACAGGGCAAACTAATATACTGAGAAGCTTTTTATCCACGATGAAATCGTCCATTTGAAAACCGCGTTAGTTTACGCAAAATCAGGCCTAACTGCCATTATCTAGGGTAAATAACCTGCGACCAAAAACCGCAGCGAAAATAGGGGGCGAGCCAGGAAACCCGCAGACTATTTACCCTGGCTGTTTACCCTGACTGTTTACCCCGGCTGTTTACTCTGAGTAAGGGCCGTATTTATTGCGCAGGAGATTGCGCCGGAAAGGATTCTAGAACTAGCGCCGGATCTATGCGCTGGTTGCGCCAGTTCATACGCCAGTCGAGATGTGGACCTGTGGCTCGCCCAGTGGATCCAACTCGCGCTATGGGCTCAGCCTGCTGCACTCGATGACCTTCTTCCACTAGTATCTCGCTGAGATGCAAAAAGCTTGAGGAGAGACCATGGCCATGATCAATAATTAAGGTACCACCGGAATAGAACAGATCATTATGAGCCATACGCACAACCCCAGCTGCAGGCGCTTTTACAATGGTGCCAGTAGACGCTGCGTAATCGAGACCGTAATGGGGGCTTTTCGGGACGCCGTTATAATATCGCTGGCTGCCATAGACTCCGGTAATCGGACCCTCCAACGGCTTGATAAAGCCGGACAGGAAATCGGTTTTGTCGCTTACCAGGCGGCGCGCCTGAACAACTAGAGCGGAGTCAGACTGAATGCGCTGCAATTGCCCAGCTGGAGGTTCGACCGTGCGCTGGGGCACGCCCTCAACTTTCTGAATAGTGTAATTGCGCGCGGCAACCTTAAACGCTTCCGTCGTCTTGACACCCGTCAGATCGGTCACCACAAAGGTAGAAGTCGCTGGCGCATTGCGACCCAGACCAAACAGAAACTTGCCGTCAGCAGTGGTTTTAATCATCTGCCCCTGATGGCTAAGGGTCGTACCAGGTTCAACCTGCCCCAAGAGCAAACTCCCCTGCTGCCAACTGCCGTGCCATTTGATCAACGGCTTGTTAACAAGTGCCTCGGTAATAGGTGCATCGACACTGGCCCGAGGCACGGAGGCAAAAATCAGGCTGATCAACAACACAGCAAATTGAGAGTAGGATGGACGTCGCATTTACAGGGCCCTAGACAAATCCACCAGAGCCTGGGGTATTGTCAGTTAGTCGATGTCTTTTTCCAGTACCGGCTCTTCAAGCGCCACAAAGGCCTCAATACTGGCGATACGACAACTATAGCCTGAACCTCCCATCACCGAAAGTCGATCGAAGCGAGCGCAAAGCCTGCCACCACTGCGATAACTCATATAACCGGAACGCTTAATACCAGGGCATTCTGTCTGTAGACGCAAAATCGCGGTTTTTTTACCGTACATGGTCACAAGTGCAGTTTTATCATCGATAAATTTAATCCGTTTTATGCGACTCGATGGCACGCAACCATTGCGGACTTTCCAACCGGCGGAACCGGCCTCTTGATCGATGGCTCTAATTTGATCAGATAATGATTTTTCCGCGCCTTCAGTGGCAATGGCAGGCGCAGAGTTATCTGTAGTGGCTTCGGAATGACTGTCAGCAGAGTAACTGACAGCGCTGACTAAAAAGATGCTAAACAGGAAATAGACTAGGGATAAAGGATATTTTATTAAGTTCATCTTGACCTCCATGGCGAGATGAAGATAGGCCAACTCAATAGAACCATTGACGGCCTATCTATAGAGGCACTACAGTCCTCTTATTCACTAAAATAATACTCACGTATATATATGACTCAGAACAGCCGCTTTACCCCACCCTCAATGCTAAAAAACCCTCATATACAGAGTATTTTAAACAGCCTTGGGCCCAGAAAAATGCGCGCTAAGCGGCTGACTAAAAAGTTAGACAGCGAGATGTTAACTCTTACTGCAAAAGATGGGACGCGTTTACTGGCTGAGTATGATCGCAGTCAAACCCCTAACCACAGCCTGATTGTTCTGATTCATGGCTGGGAGGGCTCGAGCCAATCTGCTTACCAAGTGACCACTGCCAACTATCTATTAAAGCAGGGCTTTGATGTACTGCGGCTAAATCTGCGCGATCACGGCGACAGTCATCATCTTAACTTTGAATTATTTAATTCGACCATGACCAATGAGGTGGCTGAGGCAATCGCCTGCTTCTTTGAAACCCATACCTATGAAAAGCGTTTTTTGGCTGGATTTTCACTGGGCGGAAACTTTACTCTGCGCATTGCCGCAGATCACGGCAGCAACTTAGGGCTGACAGCCGCTGCGGCCATCTGCCCTCCAGTAGATCCTACCAATGCTATGACAGCGCTGGAAAACACACTGTTTATCTATGAACGCTATTTCTTTTATCGCTGGTCCAAGTCCCTGCGCAAAAAAATTACTCACTTCCCCGAGCACGGCTTCGAACATATTTTAAATAGCGCGCGCACCATTGAGGATATGAATAGTTTCTTTATTGATCGGCATACGCCCTTCGAAGATGCCAAGAGTTATTTTGAAGCCTACTCACTTATTGGCGATAGACTACAGGCCCTTGCTGTACCGGCTTATCTGATTGCCTCAGAGGATGATCCGATTATTCCGGTGGAAGATTTACAACAGATTAATTGCCCAGAAAAACTGACGATAGAGTTGCAGGAGTACGGGGGCCACTGCGGCTTTATTAAAAATTTATCAGCCCATAGCTGGGTAGAGAATCGCCTAGTGGATTTGTTTCGCGGCTACCTCTGAGGACAAGGCGGCGGATCGCTTGATCAATAGTGGTTAATCAAAAAAAATCGGCTTCGCCCGCAGACTCATCTAGACAGCCGGCGAGCGCATATTTGATCTGGTCATAGCTAAAACCGCGATATTGTAAAAAGCGCATGCGCTTAGCTGTCTCTCTCTGATCTGCCGCCTGCCGTCGGCCAAATTTTCGCTGCGCTACCTCTCGAGCCAACGTCATCCAGTCCACATCTGCTTCGCCCAAAGTCTGCCCCACCAGTTCGTCCGCAATGCCCTTCTGGCGAATATCTTGACGAATACGGGTTAGACCATGGCCGCGCAATATTCGCGAACGCACAAAGGCTTCAGCAAAGCGCACATCGGATTGCAACCCTTCATCGGCCAGACGCTGCAACACCTCGTCAATGGCACTGTGTTCATCAAAGCGCTTACTTAGCTTAGTGGCCAGTTCAGCGCGTGAGTAATCGCGACCTGTCAGCAGGCCCATTGCGTAATTACGCATCTTAGCCGGAGTAATATCTGCAGGAGCATCTAGCATAGCGGTGTATTTACCATTCTATTTCTAAATCGCGAATACACAAAAAGCGCCCAGGGGCGCTTTTTGCTTCATCATGATCAACTCTGTTTCCGAGACAGACAAACCGAGAGTTACTCCTCAGTTGCCTTGCCAGCTGACTTCTTATCCGCGACTGGGACTGGAGCACCCATCTCTTTCTCACGGATCATGGCTTCAATCTCAGCCGCAATCTCGGGGTTCTCAGTGAGGTAAATGCCTACGTTGGCTTTACCTTGACCAATCTTATTGCCCTTGTAAGCATACCAGGCACCGGATTTATCGATCAGGCCATTTTTAACACCCAGATCAACCAGCTCTCCATTGCGGTTAATACCACGACCATAAAGAATCTGGAATTCAGTTTGTTTGAACGGCGGTGCAACTTTGTTTTTTACCACTTTAACCCGGGTTTCATTGCCGACAATTTCGTCACCATCTTTAACCGCTCCAATGCGACGAATATCCAAGCGCACAGAGGAGTAAAACTTCAGCGCGTTACCACCAGTGGTGGTCTCTGGGTTGCCAAACATCACACCAATCTTCATGCGGATCTGGTTGATAAAGATAACCAGGCAGTTAGCATTTTTAATATTACCGGTCAGTTTACGCAGCGCCTGAGACATCAGTCGAGCTTGCAGGCCAACGTGGTGGTCGCCCATATCGCCTTCGATTTCCGCCCTTGGAGTCAGTGCCGCCACCGAGTCAACAACCAGTACATCACAGGCGCCGGAGCGGACTAACATATCGGTTACTTCCAGAGCTTGCTCACCAGTATCCGGCTGTGAAACGATCAGGTCATCGACCACAACGCCCAACTTCTCTGCATACTCAGGATCCAATGCATGCTCTGCGTCAATAAAGGCACAGGTTCCGCCGGCCTTTTGCGCTTCGGCAATAACTTGCAGGGTCAATGTGGTTTTACCTGATGATTCAGGACCATAGATCTCAACAATACGCCCTTTCGGCAAGCCACCAATGCCAAGCGCAATATCCAGCCCCAGAGAACCAGTAGAAATAGCAGGAATTGCCTGACGGGTGCCTTCACCCATGCGCATTACAGTGCCTTTACCAAACTGGCGCTCAATTTGCCCCAGTGCGGCTTCTAGTGCTTTAGACTTGTTCGCATCCATTGTTGTGACCTCGAGATAAATTCATTTAGATTAAGTTGGCAGACATAGAAAAGACCATCAACTGTATGGTTATACAGTATTACATCCAGTAACCTGATGCAACAGTTCTTGCAGAGAAATTTCGATAGCCTGTTCACGAACCGCGGTGCGATCCCCAGACAGCAAATATTTTTTTGCGCTGACGCCTGCGGGACTCTGCCAGGCGAACCAGACCGTGCCCACAGGTTTGTCGTCGGTCCCACCACCAGGACCGGCGATTCCACTTATAGCCACAGCATAATCTGCATTGGCGGTGGCCGCCGCTCCGGCGACCATGGACCGCACCACTGCTTCGCTCACTGCACCTTGACTGGCTAACATATCCTGGGGCACCCCAAGCAATCTATGCTTGGCGCTATTGGCATAGGTAACAAATCCGCAATCAAACCACGTCGAACTGCCGGCTACAGCAGTGATTGCATGGGCAACACCGCCACCAGTACAGGACTCGGCGGTGGTCACCTTGGCCTCGCATTGTGATAGCGCGGTGCCGAGTTTTTCGGCTAGATAATTTATCGCTTGACTCATCGGGGAAGTGTATCTCGCTTTGTTTTACTCAGACAGCCCTTTCGCGTTAATAGGCTCGCTTTGTGACGCAGATGCACGCCGCAAACAAACTCACAGTGAGTCGTGCCGGGACTGCATAATTTGCGTCTCAGGTACTATACTGTCGCAAGCTTGTCGCGAGATCAGATTGCGAGGATCAGAAAGCGCCTAAAGACTCGCGACACCAGACTGCCGGATAACGAACGCTCCACTTTAAACAAGGACTCAACATTGGCCCAGCAAGAACAGTACACACCGATGATGCAGCAGTTTTTGCGCATCAAGGCCGACCACCCCAATGATATTCTGTTCTACCGCATGGGTGATTTCTATGAGCTGTTTTTTGACGATGCCAAGCGCGCCAGTGAGATTTTGGATATCACTCTCACCGCCAGAGGCAAGGCCAATGGCAACCCAATCCCAATGTGCGGTGTGCCATACCATGCCGCAGAAGGCTATCTGGCCAAGCTGGTAAAACAAGGTCATTCAGTTGCCATCTGCGAACAGGTGGGGGACCCAGAGACCAGCAAAGGACCCGTGGAACGCCAGGTTATGCGCGTCCTGACTCCCGGGACTATTAGTGACGAAGCCCTGCTCGATGCCCGTCGCGACAATCTTTTAGTAGCCATCACCCGCCTTGATCAGACCACTGGGTTAGCGTCTCTAGACATGAGCAGCGGCCGCTTTCAACTGCTTGAACTGAGCTCTGAAGAAGAATTGGTAAGCGAACTGCAGCGTTTAAATCCGGTGGAAATCCTCCTCTCCGAAACTCTGCCCGACTCGGAGTTTTTCAGCGCCCGCAAAGGTATCAAGCGACGCCCAATATGGGAATTCGATTTAGATAGCGCCCTGAGATTACTCAACAAACAATTTGGCACCCGAGATCTGAGCGGCTTTGGCTGTGATCATCTGCCGGTGGCGATTAGCGCAGCAGGCTGCTTATTACAGTATGCCAAAGATACCCAGCGCGGCGACCTGCCCCATATTCGCAGCATCATCGCCGAGAACAATAGCGACAGCGTCTCCTTGGATGCCTCCAGCCGTCGCAATCTCGAACTCGACACCAATATGACTGGCGGTCCTGAAAACACGCTATTTGAAGTACTGGACACCAGCGCCACCACCATGGCTAGCCGTCTCTTGCGCCGCTGGCTCAATCGCCCACTGCAGCACCTGCCAACGCTGCAGGCCCGCCAACAGAGCATCGCTGCTCTGCAGCACAACTATCTCTATGAAGTGCTCCACGGACACCTCAAACAGATTGGCGATATGGAACGGATTCTCACTAGAGTTGCCCTGCGCTCAGCGCGACCCAGAGATCTTACTCGCCTGCACCAATCCCTAGCCATACTGCCCCAGCTCGCCACCACCTTGGCAAATCCATCCACTGCACATTTGGGCGACTTGGCAGCCGCGGCGGAACCCATGCCTGAACTGGTGCATCTGCTGGGCAGCGCAGTGAAAGAAAATCCACCCGTAGTAATCCGTGACGGTGGCGTTATCGCCGACGGCTACGACAGCCAGCTCGATGAACTCCGCGCACTCAATACTAATGCCGGCGATTTTTTGCTCGAATTGGAAGAGCGAGAAAAAGTCCGCAGCGGCATTAGCACATTAAAAGTCGGCTACAACCGGGTCCATGGCTACTATATTGAAATTTCACGGGGCCAGAGCGACAACGCGCCAGTGGACTACATTCGTCGACAGACCCTGAAAAATGCCGAACGCTTTATCACTCCAGAATTAAAAGAATTTGAAGACAAAGCCCTGAGTGCCAAAAGCCGTTCGCTGGCACGGGAAAAATATCTTTACGAACAATTGCTCGAGCAACTCAACGAGAGCCTGGCAGCACTGCAGAACTGCGCCGCCGCCATCTCTGAAATTGATGTGCTGACCACCCTCGCCGAACGAGCACACAGTCTTAACTTTTGTCAGCCCAACCTAACTCTTGAGCCGGGTATCTCCATTCAAGGCGGCAGACATCCAGTCGTGGAAAAAGTCTCCAGCGACCCCTTTGTAGCCAATGACTTAGAGATGCACAACGAGCGCAAAATGCTAGTGATTACCGGCCCCAATATGGGCGGTAAATCCACCTATATGCGCCAGGCCGCGCTGATCGTTCTACTCGCCCAAATTGGCAGCTTTGTCCCAGCCGCCGGCGCGACCATAGGCCTAGTAGACCGTATCTTTACCCGCATCGGCTCCTCCGATGATCTCGCCGGTGGCCGCTCCACCTTTATGGTCGAGATGACCGAAACCGCCAATATTTTGCACAATGCCAGCGACCGCAGCCTAGTGCTAATGGACGAAGTAGGCAGGGGTACAAGCACCTTCGACGGGCTCTCCCTGGCCTGGGCCTGCGCCTACCATCTAGCGGAAAAAGTCCGCGCCTTCACGCTTTTTGCCACCCATTATTTTGAGCTCACATCACTGCCAGAAAAGGTTTCAGGCGCCTGCAATATTCATCTCGGCGCCACCGAATACAACGAAAATATCGTCTTCCTGCACAGCATCGAAGAGGGCCCAGCGAATAAAAGCTACGGCATCCAAGTTGCCAAACTCGCCGGCCTGCCGGAAGAAGTGATCAGCCTCGCACGTCAGGAATTAGCTTTACTGGAAGCCGGCAGTCACGCAGTGATAACCCCTGCCGCAGCGGAAAAAGCACAGCCAGCTAGACCCTCACAGCCGAGTCAGAGCGAGCTATTTTTGCCCTCGATTAACCCAGAGCTGCAAAAGCGCCTCGAACAACTCAAGCCCGACGACCTCTCACCGCGAGACGCACTAGAGCTGCTCTACGAACTAAAAAAACTACTCTAATCCAAAAAGGTATAAGTTGACGGCAAAAAAGCGCCAGCTGCCATTCACAGGGCTGAAGTAGCTGTTATAATGCCGCCCGAAACGGCCCACCAATATTTTTACGAGAGCGAGACCATGACCTTTATCGTCGGCGACAACTGCATCAAGTGCAAACACACAGACTGTGTAGAGGTTTGTCCTGTAGACTGTTTTTACGAAGGCCCCAACTTCCTGGTAATCCACCCAGACGAGTGCATCGACTGCGCCCTCTGCGAGCCGGAGTGTCCCGTAGGCGCCATCTTTGCAGAAGACGAAATACCAGAAGGACAGGAAATATTCCTCGAGCTCAACGCTGAACTCGCTGAAGTCTGGCCCAATATTACCGAACAG
>JGI20153J14295_10003107_pt1 | contig 11332 bp, 10 predicted proteins | sample COG_03_FD_14295 | JGI IMG/M metagenome (IMG submission 14295) | reverse complement strand
CGGTCTGGCAATTATTGCAGCAACCAGTCTGACTGATGCGGCACAGCAAGTTGTTAAAGCTGCGGAGGCTAACTAAATGTCTATCTTAATTAATCGTGACACTAAAGTTATCTGCCAGGGTTTTACCGGCGGGCAGGGCACTTTTCACTCAGAGCAAGCGATTGAATACGGCACAAAAATGGTCGGTGGTGTAACCCCGGGCAAAGGGGGAACCACTCACCTTGGGCTGCCAGTATTTAACACCGTTGCTGAAGCGGTTGAAGTAACTGGTGCTGAGGCATCGGTTATCTATGTACCGGCGCCATTTTGCAAAGACTCTATTCTTGAAGCCGCTTACTCAGGCCTTAAGCTGGTTGTCTGTATCACTGAAGGTGTTCCCACTCAGGACATGCTCGACTGTAAAGTGGTTTGCGATAGCTTGGGTGTACGCCTGATAGGCCCTAACTGCCCGGGTGTTATTACTCCTGGCGAATGTAAGATCGGCATTATGCCAGGTCACATTCACCTGCCGGGCAAAGTCGGCATCGTATCTCGTTCCGGTACTCTGACTTATGAAGCCGTTAAGCAGACCACTGATTACGGTTTTGGTCAGTCTACCTGTGTCGGTATTGGTGGCGATCCGATTCCCGGATCAAGCTTTATCGATATCCTGGCGCTGTTTGAAAAAGATCCAGCGACCGAAGCGATTGTCATGATCGGTGAGATTGGCGGAACCGCTGAAGAAGAAGCCGCTGCTTATATTAAAGCTAATGTAACCAAGCCTGTTGTCTCCTACATTGCCGGTGTTACTGCACCTGAAGGCAAGCGTATGGGCCATGCTGGCGCGATTGTTTCCGGTGGCAAGGGTACTGCAGACGAGAAGTTTGCAGCGCTTGAAGACGCTGGTGTTAAGACTGTTCGCAGCCTGGCTGATATTGGTGCTGGCCTGAAGGAAATTACCGGTTGGTAATGGGTAGGTTCTTTTAAGGTTTAAAAAAAAAGCGGCTCTCGGGCCGCTTTTTTTATGCCTGGCAGAATGTATGTCTTGTCTGCGGTTCCTCATATTGTGCTCAGACCAGATCCGGTTTGTTATCTCAGAGGAATATGACTGATCCGAATAACTCAGCCATCGACCTGATTGGTAATCCACAATGTCTGATAGGGCTCCATCGCCACCGATTGCATCAGGCCATCGCAGGGCAACTGACTAATCAAATCCACCCAGTTTTCATTGTCGATCAAATTGATATCCGAGAGGTTTAATACCTGAACCTCAGCAGTGATATTACTGACACAAAAAATACTCTGCTGGCGATCAATACTCTGCCGCCAAAAGCCAAATAGCCCACTGCCCAGATGCAGAGTGAACTGCGTGGCATTGGGATGGAAGGCGGATTGTCGGCGACGAATTTTCAACAGCTCACTAATCCCACTAAACACCTGATGCTCAGAACTCTTAGCATCCGCCAGTCGGCCCTGAAGCTCGCTGTACTGCCACTGATGGCGATTAATCGCGCGGTTGTGACCGGCATTTTCAACACGCTGATAATCATTGCGCGTGCCTACCAGGCTGTGGATATAGATTCCAGGCACCCCTTCAAGGGCAAACATAATGGCGTGGGCGCAGAGAAAGCGCTGCAGTCCCCATTGATCCGGCCCCTCAGTGGTGCCCTGCAAGGCATCAAACAGAGAGATATTAATCTCATAGGGCTTGCGTTGCCCCTTATCTCCAGTGCGCCAAGAAATACGCCCACCAAAGGATTGCAGAGTCTCGGCAAGAGTGTCGATTTCACTTTCCTGAAGTAGACCCTCGGCAGGTCGCAGGCCAATACCATCGTGAGAGGCAATAAAATTGAAGTAGGCTGTGCCATTGCGCGCTGGTGGCATGCTCATCATCCACTGCTTGAGATAATTACAATCACCGGTGATCAAACTATTGACCAATAGCGGCGGCAGGGAAAAGTTATACACCCAGTGAGCTTCATTGGCATTGCCAAAGTAAGCCAAATTCTCGCGGTTGGGAATATTGGTTTCGGTGACAATAATCGCATCGGGCTGGGCATGTTCGATCAACGTGCGCAGCAGGCGAACCACTTCGTGGGTCTGCTCCAAATTAATACAGCTGGTGCCCGGTTCCTTCCACAAAAACGCCACTGCATCGAGGCGAAAAATACGCACGCCGCTATCCAAGTACTGGCGAATAATACTGACAAACTGTTTCAGTACTTCTGGGTTGCGAAAATTCAGATCCACCTGATCATGACTAAAGGTACACCAGACAAACTGACTGCCCCTGACCGTCTCAACCTCCTTCAGCAGGGCATTGGTGCGAGGGCGCACCACGGCGCTAAGATCATCATCCGGCGAGGCGGTGGCAAAGAAATTGCGCCCAGGATCGCGGTCGTTGAGAAAGTTTTCAAACCAGGGGCTGCGTGCTGAGCAATGGTTGATGACCAAATCGGACATCAGCGAGTAGTCCGCGGCTATAGCCTCAATATCCCTCCAGTCGCCGAGGGATTCATTGACACTGGAATAGTCGAGAACAGAAAAGCCATCGTCCGAGGTGTAGGGGTAAAAGGGCAGTATATGCACCCCATTAATACAGTCTTCCACATAGCGATCTAAAAATCGTTTGAGGGTTTTCAGGGGTTTTTCGTTTGGCTGCAATACCGTGTCACCGTAGGCGATGACTAGACAGTCTTTTTCGTCCCAGTGATTGATATAGCGGGTGGGTTCATGGCGGGCGGGTTTGGTGGTGGCCTGTTGCAGTCCCATAAGCTCAATTAGCTGGTTGCTCAGCTGCTTATGGTTTTGGCTGTCAACAGCATCCACGCCCTCATAAATAGTGGTCAGATGGCGGGTGAGTGCATCAGCAAGATGGTTTGGGTTCATAGTGTTAGCGGCCTTAGCGCTGATTAAATTCTTCGGTGTCTGCCTCTACCGCAGCGACCAGCTGTTCAAAAATATCCGGCACAGCGCTGATAACCCGGTTCCAACTGGGAATAAACGGCTTCTCCATGGGGCTGGTAAAAAACACCTCCCCAGCCTTAATAATATTTTCCGCAAACATCTCCACGGCTTTTTCTTCCTCGTGAATATCCAGGGATAAGCCATTCATAATCGCGTCGTTATGGCAGGTCTCAACTATATCCAGGGCCATGCGATAGTAGGTTGCCTTGAGCGACCTAAAGGCTTCATGACTAAACACCACACCCTGGGTGGCAAGCTTGCGGAATAGCGCCTTGGCAATATCGATGGACATTTTCGACAGGCCATCTTGGTCATTGTCCAACGACAGGTTCTGATGCTTGTGATCGTAGTTATCGGCAATATCCACCTGGCAGAGACGATTGCTGGCGTAATTGCGGTGCATCTCCGAGAGCACGCCGATCTCTAGGCCCCAGTCGCTGGGGATACGGATATCGTTAAGCACATCTCGGCGAAAGGAAAACTCCCCAGCCAAGGGATATCTAAAGCTGGCCATATAGTTGAGATAGTCAGTGTGGCCGACGGTCTTTTTAAGCGCACTCAACAGGGGCGAGACTAATAGACGCGATACGCGGCCATTGATTTTGCCATTGGCGACACGGGCGTAATAGCCTTTGCAAAACTCATAGCTAAAGCGCGGATTGGCACAGGGTAAATGAGGCGGGCGAGTAATTCGCGATCATAGGTGGTGATATCACAGTCGTGCAGTGCCACCGATTCAGTCTTATTTGAGGCCAATGTGTAACCCATGCAATACCAGACATTGCGGCCTTTGCCCATTTCTTTGGGCGCCAAGTCGAGTTTTTGCAGTTTGGCATCCAAGGCTTTTAAACGGGGGCCATCGTTCCACAGCACTCTGTGGTGCTGGGGCAATACCGAGAAAAATTCCAGTGCCTGGCGATATTCTTGCTCGTTAGCGCGGTCGAGGCCAATAACAATCTCTGTCAGGTAGGGCACCTGTTTTAACTCTTTAACAATACCCTTTAGGGCATCGCCCTGAAGCTCTGAATAGAGCGACGGCAATATCAGCCCCATGGGTCTGGATTTAGAAAATGTCAGCAGCTCAGCCTCCATAGTCTCAACCGATCGCTTGGAGAGATTATGTAAAGTAGTGATCACGCCGTTTTGATGGAAGTCGCCCATGATTAAGTCTCTTTTATTGTTGGTTATGACTACTTGTTTTTAGTTGGAATATTTATTGGATTTTTCGAGCCACAGACTGACCCCTTCAACCCAGCCGAGAGGACCGATCTGTTGGCTGGTGTAGGAATCGTGGCTGCGCTTTAAGATTGGTGGCGAACGGTCATCAGCCCTGATTACCAGTGCCGATGAAGCGACTTCAAGCATGGCCACATCATTGTCGCCATCGCCAATAGCCAGTGTTTCACAATGCTTTGGCTCAGTTATGCTGGCCTCACGGTGATAGAGATCACGCAACTGGAGCATGGCGCGACCTTTGTCGACATCACCGCCAATATTTAGAAAGCGGCCGCCCTGTAAAACTTTGGCACCAGCCTCTTTTAAACTGCAGACAAAGCTGATTTTGCGCTGCTTAGAGCCAATCCAATGCACCGGTTCACTGTGTTCTCGCTGGTTGGCTAACTCGGCAGCGTTGAGTTCGAGACCGGTAATCGCCGCCACACCGGCAGCACCGGAAGCGGCATAAATGGAGTCAAAGGTTTCAAACTCACCCTTAAAATCGGCGGCTCGTTCGGCGAGAAGCTGTTGCCACTTGGCTCGGCGGGGCACATTGCGCAGCACCCAAAAACCGTCTTCTAAAATAGCGTGCTCAGGCTGAGTTTTAAAATAGCGACTGGGAATATAAATAGCCGCGCCATTCTCAACAATAAAGGGGTGACGGTTTTTAAGCTGCCCACGCAGGGTCATCACTTCAGCAAAGGTTTTACTGGTAATGGGAATCACCGGTATATTCAGCGTCTCAAGTTCGGCGAGCAATGGCCGCGCAGGGGCAAAACTGTAGCTGTGGTGGTCGAGAAGACTGCCGTCGAGATCAGTAAAGATGAGTCGCATAGTGATTTTATCCTCTCCCTGTCGGTTATATTAGAGTTGCTGATCTATAGCCTGCGGGCACTGTTTTGGTGCGCGGGAATAATGCTATGCGCCAATCTGGGCCTGCTGTCATCGCTGTATTTTCTCTGTTTGCCCTATTAACAGGCATCTGCTGTTGAAAATAGGGCGCTTTATTGGCCGCAGGGCTCTGTATGGGTTTTGAGCGCTGCTGGGCTGCTATGGTTATTGCAGAATTCGTGCCAAGCAGCGGCGGATATTTCTGCTACTGAATATGAGCCTCTCGTATTTACATGGCCGCTGATTAAAGGTACAAAGGGTTAAAAAAGGGCGTCAGTTAAGCGCCGCAGTGATTGCCTTCAGGCGACAACTCATCATTATAAAAATAAAAAAACAGAGGCTTCAGTATGTCGAACACACCAGAGATCGGATTGGGCTACACCATTTTGCGCCGCGCGGAACTCTCACCTGAGCGCAGAGCCCTAACCTTCGAGGGCAAGACCTCGACCTTCGAAGAATTTGGTCAGCGTATTCGCAAGCTTGCGGCTGTGCTGCGTGCCGGCGGCGTCTGTCGCGGTGATCGGGTGGGCTATATTGGCCTCAATCATCCTGTGTTTTTGGAAGCGCTCTACGCCTGTAGTTGTCTGGGAGCGATTTTCGTGCCGCTCAACTTCCGCCTCACTGGCCCCGAGATGCGCTATATCGCCAACGATGCCGGTATTCACACCCTGCTCGCCGACAATGGCCTGGTCTCCCTAGTGGATCAAGAGCGAGATAATCTGGTCTGTCAGCGTTATATCAGTATTGAGGAGGATGCGATCAACTGGGAGCCTCTGGAAGCATTGATGACCGCTAGCCAGCCGCTGCAATTGATTGAACAGGTGGATGCCGATGAAGTGGCCTTTATCATGTATACCTCGGGCACCACGGGCCTGCCTAAAGGCGCCATGCTCACCCATGGCAATCTGTTTTGGAACAGTGCCAATTCATCTTATGGCGAAGACTTTATGGGTGCCACCACACTCACCTGTGCGCCGCTATTCCATATTGGCGGGCTCAATGTCACCACCTTGCCGTCTCTGGCACGGGGTATTGAAGTGGTGCTGATTCGTTCCTTTGATGCCGCAGAAGTGTTGGCGGCACTGGAAAAATATTCCGTGTCGAGCATGTTTGGTGCGCCGACCATGTTCTTGATGATGAGCCAGCACGAGACCTTTGCCACCACCGACTTAAGTCATATTGGCGCCTTTGTAGTCGGCGGTGCGCCAGTACCGGTGCCGCTGATTAATCTTTATAGCGAGCGCGGTGTGCGCTTCTGCCAGGGCTATGGCCTAACCGAAACCTCACCCTTTGCAACCATGCTCGAAACCAGTATGGCACTGAAAAAGGTCGGTTCAGCTGGCCGACCGCCGATGTTTACCGAAGTGCGCATAGTTGATGGTGAGAATAAACCGCTACCTGCGGGTGAACATGGTGAAGTCTGTGTGCGCGGCCCCAACGTGCTTAAGGGTTACTGGAACCGCCCCGAAGCCACAGCCGATGCGATTGATGTTCAGGGTTGGTTTCACAGTGGTGATATAGGCTATTTCGATGATCAGGGTTATCTGTTTCTCTGTGACCGGGTAAAAGATATGGTGATTTCCGGTGGTGAAAATGTCTATCCCGCAGAAGTTGAAAGTATTCTCTATGGTCATAGTGCCGTGGTTGAAGTTGCGGTGATTGGATTGCTTGATGAGAAATGGGGTGAGGCGGTGACTGCCGTGGCAGTGGTAAAAGAGGGCAGTACTTTAGAACTTGAAGAGCTGCGTGAGTTTGCCAGTCAGAGTTTGGCGAAGTATAAGCTGCCGAGTAGACTTTATTTTCTCGATGAGCTGCCGCGCAATCCTGCGGGCAAGGTGCAGAAGTTTAAGATTAAGGACCAGCTCGTTTCCTATGACGATATTCCCAGCTAAAAGATTCAGTTAGGTTGCGCTTTTCTACAGATGATAAAAATAATTTTAGTCGGCTTAATGCGGCAATATAGGTAAAGGGAATCATGGATTACTTGTCACTTTTCAGAATGCCAAAACCGATGAAAATAACAGGAAGATCATCGAGTATTACCAATGCATTTATCAATTCAATTATTCCGATAATTGTGCCGACCAATGAGCAAGTGAAGGAGGCCCTTGATATTCTCGGCATGGATCACGACAAATTCGAATGCTCTTACTGTGGCTCTACCGCCACAGAATGGGATCATCTAAGGCCTTTAGTCTTAAACAAGAAGCCTACGGGTTATGTATCAGAAATTCATAATCTGGTACCGGCATGTGGAAAATGTAATCAGTCAAAGGGCAATAGGGAATGGGATTCCTGGATTATAAGTACAGCAAAGTTATCACCTAAAAGTAGAGGTGTTAAAGATTTAGAGGATCGAATTAAACGGCTGTCAGCTTATGACAAATGGCTAGAGCCGACAGTAGTTGATTTTGAAATGATTGTAGGCAAAGAAAAATGGGAGCAGCATTGGGAAAATTGGCAGCTTGTACAAAACACAATGCGCGAAGCTCAGACGTTAGCAACTGATATTAATCAGAAAATAGCTAAATCATATGGAAAGCTTTAACAATAATGTCAAATCGATTCGTAAAACAGCCTTGAGCCCAGAGTAAAAGTTTTCAACTTTTACGAAAATAGCCCTGAGCCCAAAGTAAAAGTTTCCAACTTTTACGAAAATAGCCCTGAGCCAAAAGTAAAAGTTTCCAACTTTTACGAAAACAACCCCTGTACAAACCAGCGATCCGTCCCAGCCTGCTTAAACAGCCAATACCGCGAACCCTGATTATCGCAAGCCAAGTAATAATCACGCTGCTGATCAGTCTGCCACCAGTTGTCACTTAGCCTCTGTGGGCCGCTTAGAATATACAGCGGCTGACGCCAAAACAACTGCTGGTTACGCAACTGAATGGCAATAGGCTTGGGCAATAACCAGAGAGGTTGCAGACCACTGTGCTCAATACTCAATTGCTGATACTCCCCCGGCGCGACAATCTTTCCCGCTTCCTCGGGTAAATAATTATTCCCCAGGGCTGGCTGTTGCAGAGCCTCTGGCCCCAGCCTTGCACGCAAACTATCAATCAGCCGACCCGCCTCAACGCTCTCTTCACCAACTAGCGCAGAGCCAAACAAATCCAACCCCTCCGGCAGGCCATCAACAAAATCATCGCTGGATAATATAATCGTTTCTATGCTGGCGGGTAAGTCTATTCGCTCTAATTGAAGGCGGCTTAAATCAAGTAACATCGGCCAGCTGTTCTGATTTCCCGAAAGGCTCACAGACATAGAGCTGGGCTCGCCTATTAGGGGCTCAAACCGCCATTCAATTGTACGGCAATAGCACTGGCGAGCTTGCAGATAAATACTCAACCGCTGGAGCAAGGTCTTCATCGGAAACAGTAAACCCTGCTTGCTGAAAATACCCTGAGAGCTCTGCAGTAAATCATCAAAGATCAGCGGCGGCTTAAAGCGCTCCAGTTGACAGGGCTTCTCTCCGAGTAGTAATTTCAGTTGATCGACTATTCCAGCACCAAAGCGACTGGCCAGCTCAGCGCGGGGCAGGGCCAGTAGATCGCCGAGAGAGTTTAATCCGAGCTGATAAAAACTTTGCTGTTGGCGTCGCGGAACCTTGAGTAGGCTCAGTGGTGTTAGGCAAAGCTGTTGTTTTAGCTCGGCGCTCTCAGGCAGCTCATAGCGAAAGCCTGGTCGACATAGCAGACGTGCGGCATCGGCACTACCGGCAATACCCATATCAAGCTGGGTGCAGCGAAGGGATAGATTTTTTTGTAATTGCTCAAGTAACTGCCGGTAGCTGTGAAAGAGTTTTTCACAGCCGCTTAATTCAAGCCACAAACTCTGCTCGGCAATAATTACGCCTGGACTGAAACGGTAGGAGATTAATGCCAGCTGTTGCAGGATGGTTTTTTCGCGCTCTGGCTGCTGTTGTAGTGTCAGCAGTTCAGGACAGAGAGCCAGGGCCGTAGAGAGTGACAGATGCGCTTCTACACCAGATTGTTTAGCGCTGTCATTGCAGCATAAAACACGCATCGCATTGTTTTCTTGGCCGACAACGGCAATCGGTTTTTGCCTCTGCTCGTCGGTGTTTAAATCCTCTTGCTGTCTATCGAGAATGGCATCCAGGGGCAGCAACGGGAAGTGCAGATAGAGCCAAATTTTTTCCGGATAACAGTCTGTTACCCCTGTCGCGGTGGGTAATATTGAAAATCCTTTTCGTCTATTTCCTTTTGCGCCATAGCGCGAAGGTCTCAGGCGTTGAGTCTCTGTTCGCGAGTTTTAAGGCGTGGAATATCCGTTGAGATTGGAATAGTAGGATGGATGCTATTGACCGGCAATTTGGCCAGAGAGGTCTGTGAACTGAGATCCTTACCCCGAGGAATTAACAGCTGCTCTCCCGGTGCCACACCGCGTAGTTTGCGTACACAGAGACGAAGGTTTTTCTCACCGACAGAATCGACCTCTAGGCGCAGGGTGGCAGGTGATGAGGCGGAGAGCGTATTCTCAGAAGCTCCTTTATTAGAGGAGAGCAAAAAGGCCGCATGACCACTGTCCGCAGCAGCCAGTTGCAGCTTGCGCAGATCGCTATAACTGGGCATTTTATTATCACTCCAGGCCAATAACAGTGCATTGTTGCGGATGCACTGCTCAGCGACCCAGAGCCACTCACGTTGCGTTTTACTCTGCACTATAAGCACCTTTTGCAAGGCAATGCCGGCGACAGCCAATGCCGGAGCGTAGGGCTGATATGGCGGGTCGAGCCAGACGCTGAGATGATTGTTTTGGCAGTAGTCTTTGATCGTTGGCAGCAGCAGTGAAAGCTCGCCAATTCCTGGACGTTGGACCAGTAACTCAGTTAGTGCAGCGGTGGGCCAGCCACCCTTTAATAGCAGATCAATTTGATCATTGCCGCTAGAGACACTGCGCTGAGTGGGTTTTTGACTCTGTCCGCGCCAGGTATCATGGCGGGCGAGGAGTTTTGTTATTATTTCAGTATTGGGCATAGGTGGGCGCTCTTGATATACTGTTAATATATACAGTATTCTGCCAAATGTCACTGCGGAATTTCATTTCAGTGCTTATGATTGAAGAGGGTTGGTAGCAGTATTCTGAGGCCGTAATATTGAACCCAAATCGTCTAAAGTGTTAAGGTGAGCTCCGTTTTACGGCGTCGAGAAAAAAGGCTATGGCCCCAAATACAGCAGCTGAACAGCAGATAAACCCGAACTGGAGCGTTCTTGCTCCGGCCCTTGTGGCTATTTTGCAGGCAGCGGAAAAAGACGGCGCCAATCAACAGCATCTGTTACGGGATTCTGGATTACAGCAAGACCAGCTAGCAATACTCGACCGCCGTTTTCCGGTCGCCAATTATTACAAACTCTATCAACTAGCTGCCGAAGCCTCTGGAAACCCCGATATTGGTCTCTCGGTGGGTCGTATCATCTATCTTAAAGGGCTCAACCTACAGCTCTATACCTGCTCACTGTGTAAATCCTTTCGCGACTACCTCAACTTAATTCCGAGTACCTTAAAGATGCGCGGTGATATAGGTGAAACCACCGCTCATCGCGACGCTAATCTAGTGGAGCTGCGCTGGGAGCCGCTGCTTAAAAGCAGTGGGCTAAAACGTTACTGTAGCGATGAAGTGCTCTCGGCATCTGCGGCCATTATCAACTCACTCTGTGTGCGGCCAGTGCCAGTGGTGAAAGCCAATTTCACCTATCCTCAGCCCCAGGATACCACCCAGTTAGAAGCCATTTTTGGCCGATCTATCACCTATAATCAGCCTTATAGCAGTCTGTTTTTTGACAGTGCCGCACTGGATTTCCAGCTGCTTAAGCAGGATTATCAAGAGGGGCCGGATCTGAGCAAGCCCTTTAGTGAGTTGTTTGAAAATAATCAAGCGGTCGACGAGTTTTTAGCCAATCTCAAGTCCTTTATGATGCGTCGTTTGCCTGAAGGCGAAGTGAGCATTGATAAGCTTGCCAGTTTGATGAATATCTCCCGACGCACATTGCAGCGTCGCCTCTCCGATCGTGGCACTAACTTTTTACAAGTGCTTCAGGAGGTGCGTTCGCGTATGGCCCTGCGCTATCTCTCTGATGATCGTCTGGGTATAACCGAGATTGCTTTTCTGTTGGGCTATGCCGATCAAGGTTCATTCTCCAGCGCCTTTAAAAGCTGGCACGGCATGTCCCCAAGAGATTTTCGCCGCAAGTGAAAAGCCCGCAGGGCTTTTCATCCTGAGAGAGCGCAGCGAACCGAAGGATCTCCAGAAGTTAAA
>JGI20153J14295_10003106_pt1 | contig 11334 bp, 5 predicted proteins | sample COG_03_FD_14295 | JGI IMG/M metagenome (IMG submission 14295) | reverse complement strand
AATTTCAAAAGTATATATTTATGAAATGGAAGTAATCCTGTATAGGAAATCCTATACAGGAGTAAGATAGCTAAATGAAATATAGAAATGTTTATTTTAAAAATTTATATTGTCAAAATAAAATATACTTTGAGTTTCAAAGTATATTGAAATGGAAGTAATCCTGTATAGGATTACTTATGCGGGAGTAAGATAGCTAAATGAAATATAGAAATGTATATTTTAAAAAATATTTTTAATTTAAATTTCAAAAGTATGTCATAGTTACGGAGATTATGATGAACGAATTTGTTAAGATAATATGAAAGATAAACTTAAATAGTAAAGCAATAACAAAGTGACAAAAGATTGTCGGTAGGTAGAGAGATTTGGTGGATGAGTTAGTCGATTTGGTAAGCTTGTTGTGCCTCTAGTGTAAGGCAGCCCCAAATGACAGCCGAGACCCGGGACTGACCCCGTTTGCCGTCATCTTGTACAGCTGCCACGAGATGAGAGAGGGGAGCAGCGTCGGAGCCAAGGAAAGGTGTAAGAGTGTCCTCGTGAAGAGGGTAGTTTACGCACCCAGAAGACTTTGGTTTGTAAACGGGTTCGGAGAGGAGTGCCACGAATTGCTCATCGTCTTCTGTTCCCTTTCGAAAACGAGAGATGAGAGAGGAAAAGACGCAGTACGGAGATGGATTGCACCCCTTAGGCCTTCCGCGTTTACCAGGGATTTTAACGATTTTGGCAGCGCCCTTGGCCCGCTTGACTCGAGGAACAATGAGAGCCGAGAACTCGGCACGCGATTCCTCATCGAGCATTGCAAGAAGAGTACCTGCGAGGGCAGCCCAAGGGACCTTCCAACGCTTGTCATCAAGGTCGTCAGTTGGGAAGGGTGCTGCTGCAAGGAAGGTAGCGAGTGAGACGGTACCAGAGAGTTGGGCCAGCTCTGGGAACTGTTCGTATGTCTCTTGCGCTTTTGTTGTTGTGAAGGTCGGAGAGGCTGAGATCCCCACGGTTTGTTGACACTGTGGACCGCTTGTGACTTGTGATGTCCGTTTTTCCATTTCTGCTTTTGCGAGCATCATGAAAGCGACGTTGTGAAGAGTGTATGGTTTGGACTCCTGTTTGGATGTAAGTACAGTTGATTGTTGTGTTGATGTCATGTTGACGTTAGCTCTTGTTGTCAATGGAGGTAAGGGCATTGGTTGTCAGTTTGTAGCATGTACATCCCATAGGCGTTTTTATGAAATTTAATTGAATAGTAAGATGAAGGTATGAAAGATTCACAAGGATAACTACTCTATATTATTTTATGAAGTATATAAATGTTAAAGGAAATATACAATAAGTGAAATTTAGATTAATCAAAGTATTTGACTGGTATCCAATGCAGAGTAATATGGATAAAGGAAATATATAAAGATTTATTTTACAAAAATAAAATATTTTTGGATATCAAAAGTATATATTTATAAAATGTAAGTAATCCTATCCTGAATTACTTATACATGGTATAGATAAATGAACAATAGATGTAAGCTTTATGCATTTCTTGAAATTGCACTAATATCAGAATATGTTCTATTACCATCGATTTCTATCTTATAAATGTCTGAGTTATCAAGACATACCTTTATAATATAGTCAATGTCAGACATTGAATCAAAATAAAGAATATTGTAAGTATCTTTCTCGTATTGTTCACAAGAAATAATAGAATGGTTACCATGTATTTCAATACGAGTATAAGCGACTACATTGCAAATTTCTCTTCCCAGATCATGACACATTTTGGGAAGACTGCAACATTTACTGATATCAATGTTTAGTTTGATAGTTCGAATGTCAGGACGTGCTTTAATAAGTTGATAAACGTATGTATGATCAAAATATTCTATAGTAGGAAACTCCTTTAGTTTCTGTGAGAAATATACAGCATTTCCATCATTATAGTAATAACATTTAGAAGCAGTTGATTTATGGTAATCCATCATTATTTTATCATGGGCCTTCCATTTATCAGTGTCTACAAGAGACCAGTCATCAGGGCTTAATTTTGCAGACCAGTCTTTTATAGGAGTGTCGCTATAGAAGGTAGACACAATAGGAGAGCCAATTGATGTATCACGTAAAGTAGAATCAGATACAGATGTTATAGGAGTAGGGTCAGTCATTGTATAGTGTAATTACATGCCTCAGTTTTCCTGAGGAGATAAACTTAAATAGTAAAGCAATAACAAAGTGACAAAAGATTGTCGGTAGGTAGAGAGATTTGGTGGACGAGTTAGTCGATTTGGTATGCTTGTTGTGCCTCTTGAGTAAGGCACCCCCAAATGACAGCAGAGACCCGAGCCTGTCCGCGTTTACCATCGTCTTGGACAGCTGCCACGAGATGAGAGAGTGGCGCCGCATCGGACCCAAGAAAAGAGGCAAGCTTTTCCTTGTGAAGAGGGTAGTTTACGAACCCTGAAGACACGGGTTTGTAAACCGGTTCGAGGAGGAGAGCCACGAATTGTTCCTCGTCTTCTGTTCCCTTGCGAAAACGAGAGATGAGAGAGGAAAAGACGCAGTACGGAGATGCGCTGCACCCCTTTTTCCGTCCTCGTTTCCCGGGGATTTTGACGATTTTGGCAGCACCTTTCTCTGTTTTCACTCTTGGTACGAGAAGAGCCGTGAACTCTGCTTTCGTGTCATCATCGATCATGCCGAGGAGAGGACCTGCAAGCGATGTCCAAGGAACCTTGTGGCGACGGTCGTTAGGGTCGTCCGTTGGGAATGGAGCTGCCTCGAGAAAGGCACCAAGAGAGACGGTTCCCGAGAGTTTTGTCAGCTCCGGGAACAACTCGAATGTCTTTTGTGCATTTGTCGTTGTGAAGGTAGGACTGGCAGCGATACCCACTGTAAAGGAACAGTTGGGACCGTCAGTGGTTTTCGAGTTCCGTCGTTCCACTTCTGCCGCAACGAGCTTCTGGAAAGCGACGTTGTGAAGAGTGTGTGGAGTGGCTTCCTTCTCGGTTGTAAGTACAATTGTTTGTGTAGTTGATGTCATGTTGACGTTTGTTCTTGTGGTCAAGGGAGGTAAGGGTTCTGGTTGTCAGTTTATGGCATGTACCTCCCATAGGCGTTTTATGTAATTTAATTGAATAATAACATGAAGGTATGAAAGATTCTATATAATGAATAATATGGAATAGTTATTCTGTGAATAATATGGAATAGTTATTCTGTGAATAATATGGAATAGTTATTCTGTGAATAATATGGAATAGTTATTCTATGAATAATATGAATGTTAAAGGAAATATATACAATAAGTGAAACTTAAATGAAATTTATAGTAATCAAAGTATTTGATTGGTATCCTATGCAGGACTTGGAAGATAATTGAAATTTATATATAGAAAATTTTAAAATTTTATCTGATTAAAAAAGAATATATTTGACATAAACAAATAAATCTATACAATATAAAAAATGATGGGACAATAAGTATAATGTTGATGAATGAATTTAAGCCTCCTAATGATAGTAAGGTATCTCGTGTATGTGAGATTCTTGGATATGATTGTAATAATAGTTTTCCAACTAATAAGTTTGATACCGTTAAAGGAGTAAAAGAAGTAAATAAGATGTTGACAAAATATTCTGTGAGTACCGCAGAGGATTATATATGGAGGTTGACTAGGTATATAAAACAGATCCCTGGATTTAGATTGGTAGAAGAGTATTGTAAACTGTTGGAAATATATAGGGAATATACAAGAACTCATATATGTGATTGAAAGAATTGTAAGAGAATAATAATATGATGTTAAATTCATTTAACATCATATGATAGATACTGAAGAAATGGAGTGGATGAAACAAAGTTAATTTGTCAATACATGAATAGTTACCGGAGTATCTTTGTTACTTTAACTGGGATTCTTGTATCTATTACACGTTTAAGCACAATTGGTTTTTTTATTTTATGTATAGGGAAGGGTTTAGTATTACGTGTTAGTCGCGGAACAGGTATAGGTTTCTGAATAATCGGTTGTCTCTGTGCCGGTATAGGAGGTTTCTGTTCAGGTATATAGTTATTATGAATACTAATAAGTACATTTAAATTTTTTTGGATAACAGTAATAGAATGTTTCCATTTTAATAGTGCTTCTCCGGATAATATTATACAGTCTCCAGGAAACATGTATTTAATATATTCTTTGTTATCCCCAAATGTCATAGTTATAACATATTCTCCCTCTAAACATATTATACATATTGTATCAATATACTCCGTATTTGTAATATGTGATTCATTATCCTCTGATGTAGGAGAGTCTTTTTTATATGTAATTGAATAATTGTCATTAATTCTAGGAAATTGTGTTTTAATAATTTCTTTAAGATTATCTGGATAATCTTTAAAAATAAGATTACCTTTTGTTTCTATATGTAAGGGAAGGGAGTTCTGCAGGACTTTAAGGTTATCTACAGGCATGGAACCATATATAAATCCAAGTGGTGGTACAGAACTATAATCAGTCATCTGTGTGGACGGTTTATGTCCCATAATATTCGCTAAATTAATCATAAAAAGTGAATCGGAAGTTCTGTTACATAATTCAATAAATGATTTACGGACTGTAATATATTTCATTCCTGATAATTTTTTAAAAATAGTGGATAGTGAATTAGTATTTTTATAAGGTTCTAGATTCTTTGCTAGAATCAGATAGTCTGAACATGATAATATATGCTTTTTAATACATTTTATATTTATAGAACTAATAGGAAATGAACGGCTAACCTTATTTTTAGTGCTACTTTCTCTAAAATACCACATATGATTATCAAAATCAATGAAATTACATATACCGTCATCATTGCGGACTTTAGTGTTAATTAATTCACATAATCGAATAGGACCAATTTGTTTAATAATGGTAATAACAGTGTCAATATTTTTGTTATTTCCATAACAAGTATCTAATTTGCTCATGTAATCTTCATCAATAATTGTAGTTGATTCAATTGTTCCCATATCAGATAGGTATTTTTTGAGTTTTTTCATAAAAATAATTGGAACGGATATTGTTTCGCAAAAAGACAATATTCCTCCAATATAGGATTTTATAGTATTTTGGTCATATTTATTATAAATAGTTAACCATTGTATAAATTGTTCAGCAAAATCTGGTTGTGAGAAAATATCAATATTTAAATTTGTTTTAGAACCACAAAAATAATTAGAAAGTCTTCTTATTTGTAGTTTTCTCTTATATATAGATGATAAAGTATTTCCTATTTCTATAGTTTCTATATCCATATATTAATATCATGGATTATTATTATGAGATTTAAATTGTAATTATTTCAATTTTGTATATATATGGTTTATTATACAGTGTTCAATTATGTTATTTATAGATTACATCTCATCGTTAGGAGATTTTTATTGGAAGATTGTAATAGATAATTCCCATTCGTTAGGAGATTTTTATTGGAAGATTTTAATGGATAATTCCCATTCGTTAGGAGATTTTTATTAGAAGATTTTAATTTCCAGTCGTTAGGAGATTTTTATTAGAAGATTTTAATTTCCAGTCGTTAGGAGATTTTTATTGGAAGATTTTAATGACCAGTCGTTAGGAGATTTTTATTGGGAGATTTTTATTGGAAGATAAAAAATGTAAGACCCGGGTCTTACATTTTTTATCTTCCAATAAAAATCTCCCAATAAAAATCTCCTAACGACTGGTCATTAAAATCTTCCAATAAAAATCTCCTAACGACTGGAAATTAAAATCTTCTAATAAAAATCTCCTAACGACTGGAAATTAAAATCTTCTAATAAAAATCTCCTAACGAATGGGAATTATCCATTAAAATCTTCCAATAAAAATCTCCTAACGAATGGGAATTATCTATTACAATCTTCCAATAAAAATCTCCTAACGATGAGATGTAATCTATAAATAACATAATTGAACACTGTATAATAAACCATATATATACAAAATTGAAATAATTACAATTTAAATCTCATAATAATAATCCATGATATTAATATATGGATATAGAAACTATAGAAATAGGAAATACTTTATCATCTATATATAAGAGAAAACTACAAATAAGAAGACTTTCTAATTATTTTTGTGGTTCTAAAACAAATTTAAATATTGATATTTTCTCACAACCAGATTTTGCTGAACAATTTATACAATGGTTAACTATTTATAATAAATATGACCAAAATACTATAAAATCCTATATTGGAGGAATATTGTCTTTTTGCGAAACAATATCCGTTCCAATTATTTTTATGAAAAAACTCAAAAAATACCTATCTGATATGGGAACAATTGAATCAACTACAATTATTGATGAAGATTACATGAGCAAATTAGATACTTGTTATGGAAATAACAAAAATATTGACACTGTTATTACCATTATTAAACAAATTGGTCCTATTCGATTATGTGAATTAATTAACACTAAAGTCCGCAATGATGACGGTATATGTAATTTCATTGATTTTGATAATCATATGTGGTATTTTAGAGAAAGTAGCACTAAAAATAAGGTTAGCCGTTCATTTCCTATTAGTTCTATAAATATAAAATGTATTAAAAAGCATATATTATCATGTTCAGACTATCTGATTCTAGCAAAGAATCTAGAACCTTATAAAAATACTAATTCACTATCCACTATTTTTAAAAAATTATCAGGAATGAAATATATTACAGTCCGTAAATCATTTATTGAATTATGTAACAGAACTTCCGATTCACTTTTTATGATTAATTTAGCGAATATTATGGGACATAAACCGTCCACACAGATGACTGATTATAGTTCTGTACCACCACTTGGATTTATATATGGTTCCATGCCTGTAGATAACCTTAAAGTCCTGCAGAACTCCCTTCCCTTACATATAGAAACAAAAGGTAATCTTATTTTTAAAGATTATCCAGATAATCTTAAAGAAATTATTAAAACACAATTTCCTAGAATTAATGACAATTATTCAATTACATATAAAAAAGACTCTCCTACATCAGAGGATAATGAATCACATATTACAAATACGGAGTATATTGATACAATATGTATAATATGTTTAGAGGGAGAATATGTTATAACTATGACATTTGGGGATAACAAAGAATATATTAAATACATGTTTCCTGGAGACTGTATAATATTATCCGGAGAAGCACTATTAAAATGGAAACATTCTATTACTGTTATCCAAAAAAATTTAAATGTACTTATTAGTATTCATAATAACTATATACCTGAACAGAAACCTCCTATACCGGCACAGAGACAACCGATTATTCAGAAACCTATACCTGTTCCGCGACTAACACGTAATACTAAACCCTTCCCTATACATAAAATAAAAAAACCAATTGTGCTTAAACGTGTAATAGATACAAGAATCCCAGTTAAAGTAACAAAGATACTCCGGTAACTATTCATGTATTGACAAATTAACTTTGTTTCATCCACTCCATTTCTTCAGTATCTATCATATGATGTTAAATGAATTTAACATCATATTATTATTCTCTTACAATTCTTTCAATCACATATATGAGTTCTTGTATATTCCCTATATATTTCCAACAGTTTACAATACTCTTCTACCAATCTAAATCCAGGGATCTGTTTTATATACCTAGTCAACCTCCATATATAATCCTCTGCGGTACTCACAGAATATTTTGTCAACATCTTATTTACTTCTTTTACTCCTTTAACGGTATCAAACTTATTAGTTGGAAAACTATTATTACAATCATATCCAAGAATCTCACATACACGAGATACCTTACTATCATTAGGAGGCTTAAATTCATTCATCAACATTATACTTATTGTCCCATCATTTTTTATATTGTATAGATTTATTTGTTTATGTCAAATATATTCTTTTTTAATCAGATAAAATTTTAAAATTTTCTATATATAAATTTCAATTATCTTCCAAGTCCTGCATAGGATACCAATCAAATACTTTGATTACTATAAATTTCATTTAAGTTTCACTTATTGTATATATTTCCTTTAACATTCATATTATTCATAGAATAACTATTCCATATTATTCACAGAATAACTATTCCATATTATTCACAGAATAACTATTCCATATTATTCACAGAATAACTATTCCATATTATTCATTATATAGAATCTTTCATACCTTCATGTTATTATTCAATTAAATTACATAAAACGCCTATGGGAGGTACATGCCATAAACTGACAACCAGAACCCTTACCTCCCTTGACCACAAGAACAAACGTCAACATGACATCAACTACACAAACAATTGTACTTACAACCGAGAAGGAAGCCACTCCACACACTCTTCACAACGTCGCTTTCCAGAAGCTCGTTGCGGCAGAAGTGGAACGACGGAACTCGAAAACCACTGACGGTCCCAACTGTTCCTTTACAGTGGGTATCGCTGCCAGTCCTACCTTCACAACGACAAATGCACAAAAGACATTCGAGTTGTTCCCGGAGCTGACAAAACTCTCGGGAACCGTCTCTCTTGGTGCCTTTCTCGAGGCAGCTCCATTCCCAACGGACGACCCTAACGACCGTCGCCACAAGGTTCCTTGGACATCGCTTGCAGGTCCTCTCCTCGGCATGATCGATGATGACACGAAAGCAGAGTTCACGGCTCTTCTCGTACCAAGAGTGAAAACAGAGAAAGGTGCTGCCAAAATCGTCAAAATCCCCGGGAAACGAGGACGGAAAAAGGGGTGCAGCGCATCTCCGTACTGCGTCTTTTCCTCTCTCATCTCTCGTTTTCGCAAGGGAACAGAAGACGAGGAACAATTCGTGGCTCTCCTCCTCGAACCGGTTTACAAACCCGTGTCTTCAGGGTTCGTAAACTACCCTCTTCACAAGGAAAAGCTTGCCTCTTTTCTTGGGTCCGATGCGGCGCCACTCTCTCATCTCGTGGCAGCTGTCCAAGACGATGGTAAACGCGGACAGGCTCGGGTCTCTGCTGTCATTTGGGGGTGCCTTACTCAAGAGGCACAACAAGCATACCAAATCGACTAACTCGTCCACCAAATCTCTCTACCTACCGACAATCTTTTGTCACTTTGTTATTGCTTTACTATTTAAGTTTATCTCCTCAGGAAAACTGAGGCATGTAATTACACTATACAATGACTGACCCTACTCCTATAACATCTGTATCTGATTCTACTTTACGTGATACATCAATTGGCTCTCCTATTGTGTCTACCTTCTATAGCGACACTCCTATAAAAGACTGGTCTGCAAAATTAAGCCCTGATGACTGGTCTCTTGTAGACACTGATAAATGGAAGGCCCATGATAAAATAATGATGGATTACCATAAATCAACTGCTTCTAAATGTTATTACTATAATGATGGAAATGCTGTATATTTCTCACAGAAACTAAAGGAGTTTCCTACTATAGAATATTTTGATCATACATACGTTTATCAACTTATTAAAGCACGTCCTGACATTCGAACTATCAAACTAAACATTGATATCAGTAAATGTTGCAGTCTTCCCAAAATGTGTCATGATCTGGGAAGAGAAATTTGCAATGTAGTCGCTTATACTCGTATTGAAATACATGGTAACCATTCTATTATTTCTTGTGAACAATACGAGAAAGATACTTACAATATTCTTTATTTTGATTCAATGTCTGACATTGACTATATTATAAAGGTATGTCTTGATAACTCAGACATTTATAAGATAGAAATCGATGGTAATAGAACATATTCTGATATTAGTGCAATTTCAAGAAATGCATAAAGCTTACATCTATTGTTCATTTATCTATACCATGTATAAGTAATTCAGGATAGGATTACTTACATTTTATAAATATATACTTTTGATATCCAAAAATATTTTATTTTTGTAAAATAAATCTTTATATATTTCCTTTATCCATATTACTCTGCATTGGATACCAGTCAAATACTTTGATTAATCTAAATTTCACTTATTGTATATTTCCTTTAACATTTATATACTTCATAAAATAATATAGAGTAGTTATCCTTGTGAATCTTTCATACCTTCATCTTACTATTCAATTAAATTTCATAAAAACGCCTATGGGATGTACATGCTACAAACTGACAACCAATGCCCTTACCTCCATTGACAACAAGAGCTAACGTCAACATGACATCAACACAACAATCAACTGTACTTACATCCAAACAGGAGTCCAAACCATACACTCTTCACAACGTCGCTTTCATGATGCTCGCAAAAGCAGAAATGGAAAAACGGACATCACAAGTCACAAGCGGTCCACAGTGTCAACAAACCGTGGGGATCTCAGCCTCTCCGACCTTCACAACAACAAAAGCGCAAGAGACATACGAACAGTTCCCAGAGCTGGCCCAACTCTCTGGTACCGTCTCACTCGCTACCTTCCTTGCAGCAGCACCCTTCCCAACTGACGACCTTGATGACAAGCGTTGGAAGGTCCCTTGGGCTGCCCTCGCAGGTACTCTTCTTGCAATGCTCGATGAGGAATCGCGTGCCGAGTTCTCGGCTCTCATTGTTCCTCGAGTCAAGCGGGCCAAGGGCGCTGCCAAAATCGTTAAAATCCCTGGTAAACGCGGAAGGCCTAAGGGGTGCAATCCATCTCCGTACTGCGTCTTTTCCTCTCTCATCTCTCGTTTTCGAAAGGGAACAGAAGACGATGAGCAATTCGTGGCACTCCTCTCCGAACCCGTTTACAAACCAAAGTCTTCTGGGTGCGTAAACTACCCTCTTCACGAGGACACTCTTACACCTTTCCTTGGCTCCGACGCTGCTCCCCTCTCTCATCTCGTGGCAGCTGTACAAGATGACGGCAAACGGGGTCAGTCCCGGGTCTCGGCTGTCATTTGGGGCTGCCTTACACTAGAGGCACAACAAGCTTACCAAATCGACTAACTCATCCACCAAATCTCTCTACCTACCGACAATCTTTTGTCACTTTGTTATTGCTTTACTATTTAAGTTTATCTTTCATATTATCTTAACAAATTCGTTCATCATAATCTCCGTAACTATGACATACTTTTGAAATTTAAATTAAAAATATTTTTTAAAATATACATTTCTATATTTCATTTAGCTATCTTACTCCCGCATAAGTAATCCTATACAGGATTACTTCCATTTCAATATACTTTGAAACTCAAAGTATATTTTATTTTGACAATATAAATTTTTAAAATAAACATTTCTATATTTCATTTAGCTATCTTACTCCTGTATAGGATTTCCTATACAGGATTACTTCCATTTCATAAATATATACTTTTGAAATTTAAA
>JGI20153J14295_10003104_pt1 | contig 11340 bp, 6 predicted proteins | sample COG_03_FD_14295 | JGI IMG/M metagenome (IMG submission 14295) | reverse complement strand
GAAAGATTACCATATGTGGGTAACAATAGATGGACTGCAATGCTAACGTATGCTTGTATTGATTATGACGGAAGATTAATTCTTACATCCACAAATGACAAGCTTAAATTCTTACAGAGTATTAAAGTTACAGAGATCTTTGAGATGCCTGAGGATGTATATGAATTAGAATGCAGAGACAACAATGACTATGGAAATATAGAGCCATGGGATATGGAGTATCCTATAGAGCTTTCAATGATTGATGAAATTATTGAGATGATTGTTAAAGACTTGTTCAATACAATGAAACTACCTGAAGATAAAACAAATGATTCGTTAGATGAAAGAGGATAAGAGGAATCATAAGATTAAAAGTGATTACGGAATAAGTGATTACTACAAAAGGTATAAAAAAAAGAATGGTGAGAATGCTGTAAGCAAAGCTACTTACTGCGCGATAGTGAAGGACTTTAATAGTCATGTAAGAAAGAAGATGTCTCTAAAAGGAACTGAGTATGTATTTCCATTCAGGTTAGGAAAGATGGAATTAAGGAAGGTAAAGACTGAAGTTAAAATTGATGAGGACGGCAATATCATTAATAAGCTTCCGGTGAACTGGAAAGAGACTAATAAGTTATGGAAAGAAAATCCAGCGGCTAAAGAAAAAGGAATTAAAATAAGATATACAAATGAGCACACAAATGGCTACACATTTAAAATATTTTATTTAAGATCTAAAGCTAATTACAATAATAAAAGTATGTATCAAATGCAATTCAATAGAGATATGAAAAGAACTTTATCAAAGTCTATATTTCAAGGAAAGATTGATGCATTTTTAAAATAATAATAATGGCAAATACAGGAGATACAGTTAGCATTAAGTTAATAGCTGACAGATTATATAGGAATCCAATGATGAAAGAGATTACCTATGAATTTATTATAGACAATGCATTAGAAGTAATGAGAATAGTTGATGCTCCTGCTCTATATGCAAATAGAAGAGAAAAAATTAAAGTAGTAAACTACAGAGCTTCAAAGCCTGCTAACATGATGAAGGTATCAAGTATAGCTAGAACTGATAGAGGGTCTATAGAAACTATGACTAGTACAGAATTTATTAGCCAAGAGTTTTTAAACTCAGGAGATCATAATGTATCAAGAACTAGTATGACATACAGTCTTAATAGTAAATACATTAACGTAAATTTTGAGGACGGCGAAGTTGAAGTTATATATAAAAGCATAATGACAGATGAGGAGTGTTATCCTTTAATTATAGACAGCCCTATCTTGTTAAGGTGTATTGAATCTTACATTAAATGGAAGTGGTTTGATATATTAAATGATATGGATATTGTCTCTGCACAAAAACTTAATAAAGCTGAGCAAGACTACATGTTTAATGTTGGACAGGCTCATGCAGATATGATAATGCCTAGTGAGGCAGAGATGGAGGCTCTTACTAATATGATTACTCAAATACTACCTAGTAGAACTGAGTTCCAAAAGAGATTTGAATTTTTAGGCGAACAAGAGTACATGAGAATCCATTAAAATAATACATTATGATTAGAGAAAGAACATTTGATTTTAATGGTATGACAAAAGATGTATCTAAGAATAAAGATTCTAAGAGATACTACGATGCTAGAAACATCAGAATACTTGCAACAGATCAAGAGAGTGCCTACGCTATTACCAATGAGTTCGGGACGGAACTTATTTTTTCTATTCCTACACCCGAGTTCAGTTACTCTGATACAGAAATATCTTATACAGTGAGTGGCGAGGAGAAGACTCTTTCCTATACAGCTGACACAGCAACAGTGCCTAGATGTCAGTTGGAGGAAGAGTATGTAACAGTCTTAGGTACTAACTATACTAATAAAACATCTGGAACTCAACAAATAATTGGAGTAAGAGAATTAAGGGACTCAGCACTAATTGTCACAACTGATGACAATGGTTGGGATTGTGTATGGGAATTGACCGGATTAAATGATGAAGACTTTGACCTGGATTTATTATACATGAATAACCTAGGGCTTTCTTCTGACAACTTGATGAATATATTATTCAATTATGAAAATTCAATAATTCAAAAAGTATATCTTGTTGATGGGGATAATCAGATTAGATACATCAATATAAGGCAAAGTGTTGAAAATGGTGATTCATTAAATTTAATAGATCTACCTCCTACTTCAATGGATGTGGTTGGAACATTTGATTTATCTCAAGTATCTATTGATACCATATTTAGTGGAGGATCACACACTACTGGAATGATTCAGTATGCATATAGTTTATATATCTTAAATGGAGCACAAACAGTTACATCTCCATTATCTGAATTAACATCTATTGATAAAGGTGAAGACCTAGGTGGTGGTGAAGTGAATGAAAATTTAGGCAAGTCTATTACAATTAGCATCCCTAATGTGGATTCTAATTTTACACACGTAAAGTTGTATTCAATAAAATATACATCTTATAATGAAATTCCTGATATACAGTTAATAGCTGATCAAGAAATTGATTCATCCGGAACATTATCATATACTGATACTGGTGTTGATGGAACTACATTGACATTAGAAGAATTTATATTCCTTGGAGCAACTCCAGTTGTACCACAAAGTATTTCTACAAAAGATAATACTCTATTTGCATTCAATGTAAAAGAACAATTGTTTGAAGTAGATTTAGATACTAGAGCTTATTCTTACAATAGCTCAAGTGCAGCTGTAGTCATGGAGAATGTATCTTACGATGATTACGGGAACTTGGAGTCATCTACTTTTACAGTTCCATCTACATTTGTTGTGCCAACTAAGCATGATTCTATTAATGCTGACTATGATACATATAAGTATCAATCAGACGGATCAACATTAGGGGCAACAGGAAAATATATAGAAGTTGAAATATTACAAACTTCAATGACTGACGATGAAGCAGAAGAGTTGCAGTTCTTTAAGGACAATGAATTCTACAGGATAGGAGTCAAGTTCTTTAACAGAAGAGGGCAATACACCAATGCTGCTTGGATAATGGATCTGAGAGCTCCTGAGGGGAATTTAGCTGGAAACTATAGTCAATTAAAAGTTACACTAACTGACGAGTTTAACACATGGCTATCAGATGAAGATAATTTTAATAGTGATGATGATAAACCTATCGGGTATAGGATAATAAGAGCTGACCGACAGCTATCTGATAGAACCATACTTACTCAAGGAATGATCAACCCAATGATTGCATCCTATTGGCAAGGTGAGAAAACTGTTGGTTTATCAGCAGTTAAAGAATTGGTTAACTCAAATGAATCTAGAAAAATGCCATCTCTTACTAGAATGTTTACAGGACTTACTCCTGTATTAGGATGTAAGGATTATCATGATTTAGCTTTTGTAAGTATAGATAGTAGTCAGAACAGTGATCTGAATTGGAACTATTATACTGAGGGAGTAAAGGCAGCAGATTCAGATGACTGGAGAGCTCAAAATTTCCAGTTTAACAGATTAATGCAAATGTTTAGTCCTGAGGTTACATTTCTAGATTTACAAATAGATTCAGGATACAAATTAAAAATTAGAGGACTATATGAATATGACGAAATATCAAATTGGACGGCAGAAACTAATCCACTTACTGATATTAATGAGGTTCAAGTTTTATTCAATAATGGGTTTAATCAGGCAACTCCTGGTGTTAACCCTTTAGTAACTGAAGGTAGTGCATCTGATCCAATGGACTTTGGATTCTTTGGACCTACTAATGGTGATGACACTAGAGCTACTCATCAAGTATATCAATCATTCCAAGGAGACTTTCATGAGGCTACTGGAGTTACAGAATTTGATATATTTGGAACACCTGAGGTAACTGAGGTTGGTGCAGATTATACTACATATAATAATCACGGAGAATTGAGATACTGTAATCATCTGAAGACAATGCTTATAGATGACTTTAATGAATCTGATGCTGCTAATAATGACGCTAAAGTACAAATTAAAGGATGTAACACAAATGGAGCAAGATGTATAACATTTGCAGAAGGAAAAGATGACGCTGATTTTGATGTATCTTATAGAAAGAGCATTGAAGATATTCATCAACAAAGTGGTATATCTGAAAAAAATGGTGTATTAGTTGCTGAATTTAAGAGAGATGATTCTGTTTATTATGCAGGTGGAATATACGGCGGTAATACATATGAAGCTAAATCCAATACTGTGTATCTTGAAATAGGAGAATATACAGACATAGAAACTAATGAAGTTACAATTGAGTCTCCCGGAGATACATTTGTTTCAGTATTTACTTTCACTAAGATGTCTACAGATGACGCTGCTATCACTACAGTTGATTATAATTTAGTTACTGAGATAGTTAGTATAAAAACTGAGACTACAATAGATCTAAAAAATAGAAATGATTTATCTATATCTGAATGGAATAATGTATGGATCCCATCTTATGATGAATATCAAAAATATAATACAGTCTATTCTCAACAGCCTACATTAGTTAAAAGTACTTCTGAAAGCTATAAGCTTAAGAAAGTCCAAGAGTTTGATACAAGAATAATAGCTACCGGAGTAAAGACTCCAGGTGAATTTGTAGATTCATGGACAGATTTCTTAGAAAATGAAGAAATGGATCTGGACGGAAAGTATGGACCTATTAATACTATAATAAATTACAGAGATAATATATACGCGATACAAGATAATGCAGTAGCATTAATTCAGATTAACCCTAGAGTACAGGTTAGTGCTTCAGATGGATTAGCTGTTGAAATGGGTACAGGTGATTTATTATACAACTATAATTACTTAACTACAACAAGTGGATGTTTAAATGCTAATGGTGTTGTATCAACTCCAATTGGATTCTACTTCGTAGATATATTAAATAACTCAATCTTATATTGTAATGGCCAGACTGTTATTAATCTTTCTGACAAAGAAGGATTTCATTCAGATTTGATCAAAAATATGAATTACACTGAATTGAAAGAGGATAACCCAGTTAAAGGATATGGACTGAGCTTAGCTTATAACTCCAGTACTGGAGATGTATTATTTTCCTTTACCCAATCTGAGAATAGTTTTACACTTTGTTATAGTGAAAAAGCTGGAGCATTCGTAAGTTATTATGACTACATACCAGCATGGTATATAAATAAAGGTACAGCAATGCTGTCTACAAATTCAGACAACACTCAATTGTGGCAACACTTTAAAGGTGAAAAGAATAGTTTCTATGGTAAAACATTTAGAAGCTCTATCACTCTACACTTAGTTGCAGAAAAGAAAGAGTTAGTTATGAATGGAGCTAGCTATAGACTTGAGATGGAAGATGCTGATGGAAACATCTTAGCTAATGAAGGATTAACTTCAGTCAAAGTATGGAATAAATATCAAGAGTCTGATGAAGCTGACTTAGTTCTTAGAAAGAATGCTTTCAAAAGAATACGCGATTGGAATATTAAGTTCCCTAGAGTAAGTGGTTCTAGAGAAAGAGTTAGAGGATCTTGGGGTTATGCAGAATTTATATTTGATAATGATGATGGTAAGAAGTTAATTTTGCATGACATCACAATATTCTACACTGAGTAACAAAACTTTGTGATACCAAATATTGACAAAAAATGTTAATTAACCTATATTTGCAATTATGTTGACAGATCCTAAAGATAAAAATAAAGGTAAAAAGAAGAGTGGATTTAACTCCAAAGCTTTCAAGTATGCAGTAGGTATGATTGAATCTTCTGGTGGAAAAAATTTAACTAATCCAAACTCATCTGCATCCGGTAAGTATCACTTCTTATGGAAGTACCTTAAACAGGAGCCTTTACTAAAAGGAATGAGTCAGAGAGAATTCATAAATAATCCTGAATTGCAGGAGAAAGTAATGGATGATGCTATTGCTGGGAAGCTTCAAGGATTCCCTAATTACAATACTTATTCACAAGGACTTAAAGCTAAATACAATAGTGACTTACCAATAGAATCTATTGCAGCATTAACCCACTTCTTAGGAAGTGGTGGTGTTAAGACATACTTAGCCAATAAAAGTTATAATGTACCTGGAAAAGTTAACCTGTCAGCTGAAGGATACACAAACAAGTTTAGTAAGTACATGAATGACTATACTAAGCAGAATGCTCCTGTAAATAATGTTCCTGATGCTGAATATAGTGGTATAGAAGGCAATACTGAAGGGTTCATTAAGCAAAAAGCCCAGCAAGCTCTTATTCAACAACAAGACAATACTAGAGTTGCGCCAAAAGATTTTAACCCACCAACAGGATTACAGACACCTCAGAATATGGATTCATCTAATGAGTCTACAGAGAGCTTTAATCCACCAGACGGATTGGTAACTCCTAATAATTTTAAGTATGGAGGTAATTCATATAAAAAAAAGTATCATAACGGTGGTGAATTAGATAGATTTGAGAATGGTGGTACGCATGAGCAGAACCCTTTAGGAGGAATCCCTCAGGGTGTAGGAAAGAATGGTAAAGTTAATTTGGTGGAAGAAGGCGAGACAAAGTGGAATGACTATGTGTTCTCAGATTCTATAAGTCTTGACGGTACTTTTACAAGTCCAGATGGGAAATCTACTAATGTATTTAAGAATGGAGGAAAAATAAATTCTAAGGGTCCAGGTGACTCTATGGATCCTGAGAGTTCTGAAAGTACAACTGCATTACCTGCATTACCTGCACAACAAGAAGATAACTCATTTGATGTAACTAAGTACGCGCACCTATCTAAAGGGAAATATGTGAATAGAGAGAATATGCACATCCCTGACTTAAGAGAAGGATATAAAGAGGACATCTTCGCATACAAGAATCCTGAACAGATAAACTTTAGAGATGCAGTAAGAGATGCTCCATCAGAGGCTTTCTTACAGAGATACAATGACCCTACTACTAGAAAAAGATTAATGGAGCAAGGCAATGTTACATCTGAACAGATTGACAACATGATATTAAAAGGCCTTACTACTAACAAAGAAGTTGGTGGAAATCCAAGAGGATCTAATGCTTCTTACTCTAATGATACTATTCATATGGGAGAGAATCATAAAGACAATGCTAATATTGAGAATCATGAAAGAGTACATGCTTCCGGAATAGATGCTGTAATGGGTGATAAGCTTACAAGTATATTAGGAAATGCATTTGATCAAAAGAAAGATGCATTAAAAAGGCAAGATGCTAAAACATTAGATTACTTAAATAGACCTCACGAGGCATATGGAAACTTTGCTCAATTCAGAAGTTCATTAGAATTAAAACCTGGGGAACAAATAGATGGAGCAAGATTAAAAAAGCTTGTTAAAGAGAAGAAACTTGGAATGGAGAATTTCTATAGAGCTTATGATGATGATAAAATAATTGAAGCTCTTAATACTGTAGCTAAACAAGATACTGATAAAAACAATTTTGATAACTACAGGTTATCATAAAACACAATATTATGGATGTAATGTCACAATTTAATTTACCTAACTATTTGAAAGGTAAAACATTTGCAGAAGCAAGTAAGATATTAGATGATAAGTTTAAGGATAGAACAGATCCTGAATCTATAGCTACAAAGAATGAGATGCATGGTAAGCTTAAAGAAGCACAAGAGTTTGTTAAAGCTAAGCAACAAGAGCTATCTAAACCTAGTCACCAAATGCCTGATGGATCTACAATGGCTGGAGCTTCACATGGAGCTAACTCTATGAATGAAGGAGGGCCAATTGGCCTGGCGGCAGAGGCTGCAGGTAAAGGACCTAAAGATATAATGGGAGCTGCAATGGGAGCTAAAGGACTTGTTGACTTATTTAATAGTAAAAATATAGATACTTCGGGAGCAACAGCTCCTGCTGAAAAGGATGTATTTGGCAATGTAATGAAAGGTGCTGAAGGTGGAGCTAAGATAGGAAAACTTGCAGGACCTCTTGGTGAAGGAATAGGTATGGCTGTGGGTGGATTATTTGGCGCATTCTCAGGGCCTAGTAAATCTGACATGGCAAAAGCTAAAGCTAATAATACATATGCTCAAATACAAGGGAATGCACCAAGCAATGTAGCTAGATTTGGATTAGATTTAGACCCTACAGATCCAGATCCAGATGCTCCAGTAGTAGGAAATCCTTTTGAAGATTGGAATGAAATGGAGCCTGGACATGGAGTTACTAGAAATGATAAAGTAGGAGATCCAATGGGATGGCTAAATAATGAGTTCTTACCAAAGAGGCCATCCGGAGTTGGGAATGGAGCTGGTCAACATGTATTAGCAAATAATAATCCATTACCAGATCCAATGGCATGGTTAAATGATGACCCTTGGCTAAAGAATTATGACCCAATAGGATCAACTAAGTCTTTAAATACTGTAAAAGATTTTAATGATACAACTGGTAATAAGACTGTGAAAGATAATGTAACTCCAGAAGATACTACATTTGACTTCCAGTCACAAAATAATGACTTTGTTTCTGCTCAAAATGAGGGTGGCCCATATGCAACAGCAGAAGATAATGGGTTTTCAACTAATGAAGCAGGAGAGACAGTATATACTGATCCTGCTAAACCTAATGAAATTAGTGATGAGAGAGTTGCAGCAGTAACTGGAATGAATAACTATGCTAATGCTAATAATCCTNCACCCAAAAAGGTTGGGGATAATAAGTTNTCACTAGCTAGTGCATTAAGATACGCACCTGCTGCTATGAATATAGCTCANCTTGCAAGCTTAAAGAAGCCTGAGGATGTAGCATTTGGTAGAAGTAATAGAAAATATGATCAGCAATTAGTTGATGAGCAAGGATTACAAAATACTGTAAGACAAGCTACAGCTTCTAATAGAGATGCATTATTATCTAGTGCAGGAGGTTCAAGTTCTAAAGCAAGAGCTGCTTTATTAGCATCTCAACTTCAAGGAACTAAAGCTCTATCTCAAGCATATCAACAAGCTGGTGCAGAGAATAGACAAGAAGGCAGAGCTGCTCAGCAGTTTGATTCAAATACAGAAAGATTCAATATTGGTCAGGATGATAAATCTCAAGTTACTAATTTGCAACAGAATGCTGCTTATGAAAGTAACAAGAGTAGATTACTATCTCAGATAGGAAATGACTTAGGTGGTATTGGACAAGAAGAATTGTTTAAAAAATATCCTGAATTAGCTGGATTAGGCTATGACAGTAAGGGTAGAAAAATAAAAAAATAAATAAGATGGCAGGAATTACACCAGATATATCAGTATCAAGTTTTAAACCTCTATCTCTAGATGAGATAATGATGGTTCCTCTTGCTAAGCAAAAGCAAGAAGATGAGGCTATATTAGCCCTTGACCAATTAGATGCCATGAGATCTAATGCATTACAACAGGATCAAGGTTATGTTAGTGGACAGATAGATGCATTCCAAGCAGAATCTGATGACATCTCTAATCAAATACTTAACCAAGGTGTTGATAGAAATTTAATTAATAAAGTTCGTGGATTAAGAAGTAGAAAAAATGCTGAGTTTTCTGTATCAGGTAAAACTGGTCAGGCTGCTGCTGCATTCAATCAACACGCTGCAAACAAGGCTGCTATCCTAAAAAGGAAAGATTTAACTGAGGATCAGAAAAGATTAGGGGTTGCTAAGTCACTTGAAAACTATGCGGGTGTAGAAGAAGCAGGGATATATGAAGACTATATTGGAGCATCATTTGTGGATGTAATGAAGAAGGGTAGAGATATTGCTGCGGCAATGAAGCCTGAGGAAAGAGCTGCTGCATTAAATATGGAGTGGGATCCTCAAACTGAAACATATAGAGACGGAACAAAATCTTATAAGAAATTAACTCCTAATCATATCAAGCAAGTTGTATATGGCGCATTAAAGGGTGACCAAGGTGTAGGAAACTATTTAAGAGATATTGAATCTTTAGGTCAAGGTAGTGCTGAAGAAATGATAAGACAAGCTGCAATTAGTGCAGGAGATGTATATCAAGTTTCTTCAATAAAAGATGCAACTACACTTTCTAATGCTAGCAGGAATCCTAATGGAGCTGGTAGAGTTTTACAAGGTGATGGAGCTTCAGATTTAATGTCTAACTGGACCAGTATGTTAGTTCTAAGTGGAGCTAGTGGTTATAATAGAACTCTTGGTGTTGACAAAGATACTTTAAGTAGACTTAAGTTTGATAAAAAAGGTATTTTACAAGATCTAAAGTACAATAAAAAAGATTATATAAATAAAGGTGTTGACCTGGAAAGGATGGCAGATCCAACAATAGGTGCTTATACACATAGGACTAGGGAATCTGCAGCTGAAGGTATATTTGAGAAAGAAAATAAAGAAGTATTAGCGATACAAAAAGCAATTCATAAAATAAGAACAGATGACCCTCAAGGATTTGCAGGAAAGACTGATAAATATATATTAGAATCATATGTTAAGGGAATGGAGAGAGCTAATGCGTCATTTGCTACTATAGTTAGACCTAGAAATAACCTGAACTCATTCTATAATCATTATACTGATAAGATATTAGGAACTAATGGTAGAGCTGGAGACATAACTAGTGGTTCTAGATCACTTAAAGTAATGGGTAAACCTTATGGAGATGGTACTCCTTCTCAAATTGCTGATCAATTAGGATATGATAATCTTGTAGATTTTAATAATGCTTTAACAGCTGGTGTTAATGACCAAGGTAAAGCTGTTATTGAGGGAATGGTAAATGATCCTGATATACCAATGGGTATTGTAGTGCACATGAAAGATAAGGAAGGTGTTAGTCATAGAATTGTGGTTAGCCCTGAAGCTGAAGTGGGAACTAAGATGGGGCAAGCTGCTACTATGATGAGGAACTTAAAGAATGGTGTAAACTTCGAGGCTAAAAAAGCATTAGGATATAACAGGACTAAAAGAATGAATGAAATACACAATGAATTCTATATAAACAAAGCTCAGAATATTGAAGGATTTAATGGTAGTCAAGGATATATTGATTATACTCCATTGATTATTAGAAGTAAAACTAATTTTACTGAAGCTGAAGCTAAGAGAATTGAATGGGATCCTAGTACAGGTAGAGCTACACTAGATAATGAGTATTTGCCTGGAACTAGCGTAATGACATATGATGAGCAAGTGAACCAGAGCATGAATACTATTGCTAAAACTTGGGATACAACATATACAAAGAAGAATGAAAGATAATAATATGGCAGAAGTAACTAATCAAGATGACTATGATTTCTTTGAGACAAAAGAAGAAGGAGTAATATCCGGGGAGGATCTTATCAATGATCCTGATAATCCTATGGGATCTGAAG
>JGI20153J14295_10003082_pt1 | contig 11393 bp, 20 predicted proteins | sample COG_03_FD_14295 | JGI IMG/M metagenome (IMG submission 14295) | reverse complement strand
GCATCTCCTTGTTCAAGTTTACGCATAAACTTATCACCAACAACTGCGCACTGATGTAGATTAAGCGACTGTCTGTTAACATCTCCTTTTGGCTCTCTGATTTCAAGCCACTCGTTAAAATCATCGTGCTCAATATTGATATTGACTGAGGCAGCTCCACGACGGACGCTTCCTTGATTAGTTGCAAGTATTGTTGAGTCATAGATCTTGCAAAAAGGTACGACTCCATCTGATGTTCCATTTCCTGTTATTATTTTACCAGCGGGTCTAATTTGATTAATACCAATACCAACTCCACCGCCATGTTTAGCGAGTAGCATCATCTCTAAATTCTTCTGTCCTATGTCTTGTATACTATCAGCAACATCAATCCCAAAGCAGCTAATAGGCAAACCCCTATCAGTACCTGTGTTAGATAGTACTGGCGAGGCGAGGCAAAGCCAACCATTCCAAATGTACTCGAAGAATGTTTCGGCCATTTCCGGTTTATATAATCTACGAGCAACCGTTTTAGCAACCCGTAGGTAAGCTTCTCTCGGTGTTTCTCCGTCGAATAGATATCCCCCGGATATAGTCTTCTTGTATACGTCGTTATCACCCCACGAAGGGTAATCCTTGTTTTTTTCCCAGTTTTCATTCCACATATTTATTTATTTATTTATTTATATTATTACCAAATATCTTCGTAATTCTCTCCTTCATTCGCTCTCGAGTAGTCTGTGGGACGAGTAGCAAAAAAATCAGTGTGGGTAACACCCCCGGTAAGATGATAAAACCAATCCAGATTCCCAGCTGCTTCCACGTCATACGCGAAATAGTCTCCAAGATCAATATAACCAAGTTCCACGAGTTTTTCATTTGTTCTCTTTTTTATAAAGTGTTTAAGATCATTTGCAGAGATGCCTTCTATGTCACCCATTTCAAACATCTTATCTATATACTTTGTTTCTAGTTTAACCATGATCTCAGCGGCTTCTATTATGTCCTCCCTGCATAAATGCATTAGCTGATTATCTTCATCACACATGTCTTTGAAAAGCTTACAACCCATTTTACTATGTAGTGATTCATCTCTCACTGACCACTTCATTTGTTGCCCTACCCCCTTAAGTAGATTACGTAACTGAAAAGAATACAACACTGCAAAAGCACTATAAAGAGATACCCCTTCAGCAAACGCCGAGAATACTGCAAGTGATTTCGCAACGCCGATATTAGATTCACCGCTGTAAGCAACCAAGTTGTCAAACCTATCAGCAGTAGCAGGTTCATGTAAAAATGCTTCATAATCTTCTAGTCCTAGTGTTTCGTTTAAGTAACTGTAAGCTACTGCATGTACTGTCTCTTGTGATCCAAACATCATAGCCATTTGTTGTATTTCGTATTTAGGAAACCATCCTACTACGTTCTGCGTCCAATAATCAGATACTGCGCATTCAGTCTGAGCAAAGCCCAGTAGGATATTGCCTACTAGGTTTTTCTCTTTATCATCCAACTTCTCATTCCAATCTTTAATATCACTCTGCATTGATATTTCAGTATGTAACCAAAATGCCTGCGCTTGCTTAAGCCAACCCTCAGTGTAGTACTCAGGGTATTCAAACGGCTTGTACGGTATTCTCTTATCTCTTAATCCCATCTATTTTCATCATATATTTAATTGTTTGTAATGTTGATTTCCAATATTCCATATGTGCTAGCATATCTGCCTTCTTAACACTCATATCAACTCTGCTAAAGTCACTGAGTATTTCGTCTATAAAAAAGCTAACAGTCTCCATTTGGACTTTCATCTCCTCGTTACTCATTTGTATTTAGTAAAAGCTATGTCAATAAGTGGTAGATACAAAACGTGTATGCTTCTATCTACCTCTTGGTATGATCTAAAACCTAGCAGTAAGCCAGGATATAAACCAATCTCTATTGTCCAGGCTACTTCTTCTTCGTTNTCTTTTATGTACATATTATTCCGTATTTATCTTGTTGTTTAACTAATTCTTTAAACTTAATTCTACCTCTAGTTTCTAAACTCCATTTACACCATTTATCTATCTGACGTTCAATGTATCTGCTTCTAGCTAACTCTTTCTTTTTTCTAGAATTATTCGAACTGTCTCGTGGCATTCTGCTTGATTTTGTGGTTTATATAGTGTTATACCTGGAAACTGACCTACTATTAATTGCTTAAACAATTTCCATCTCATAGGGAATGACTCATTAGCTCTACCCTTTGTTTCTATTATGAAATCCTCTCCAATAAAGTCTGGTGTATATTTTATAGGTAGTATTCTTTTACAACCCCTATTTTTATAATCACCCTTACCATTAGCTTGTCTCTCATATACTTCGTTTTCAAAATGAAAACCATTCAATAAAACAAATGTTTCTCCTTCGTACTTGGATCTTATACCAGCATCTTTTAAGGCTATATACATATGCTTTTCTAGCCCTGAGGCAAAGTCGATACCATCATATGATACCTTCTTTGCTCTTACTGGACCTTTCTTTTTAGATTTCTTCTTAAAATGCTTCGTCATAATGTTCTCCTGTGTTACCGTTTTGAGCTATTATATTTATTCTAGCTTCCATTGCATCTTCTATTTCATCAGTCAAACAACGCCTAGCTGCTTCTATGTATAGCAAAGCATCCATAAGCTCTTCTTGTACATCAACTAAGAAACGATCCAAGTCTTTTTCTTGACCAACAATCTCTTGCATCATTGTAGCTCCATACTTCTCCTGACCAATCATACTACGTTTATCCATCTTCTTTAAGACAGCTAATACAACCTCATCTTTTGTTTCTATATTCATTATAACGTTTCTTTTACAAATGTTCCGTTTACCATTTTACCTTTACGCTGATTGATAACATCGTAAGCTGTGCCAATACAATCTTCTATATTGTACCCTTCTAATTTAGCTAAGTTAGTTAACACAACAACCATATCACCTATAGCATCAATTACCTCTTCATCATTTTTAGTTAAAATAGCCTTACCTAGTTCACCAGCTTCCTCCATGAGCTTAACGTATTGCGTCTTGGTATCACCTGACTTATATATACCTCTTTCTCCTGCCCAAGCTCTTATCTTGTCGAATATACTCATCTTGTTAGTACCTGTTTTATAATGATCTGGTTCAAAGTTTTGTACCTTAACACTGTGCTCTGCTTTAAGTTCATCTATAAATGATACTAAAGACTTGTTATACACATATGATCTAGAATCTCTGAAGTGTGATACTCTAGCGTTTCTTTTTATCCAATCTTGAACTTTTTGATCTAGTCTTACTTCAACTGAATCTATTAAAAATTTAAACCCAGTATTTTTAGCTAGTATTCTTTTAAATCCCCTTTACCGACTGGGAAAGTCACTGTTTGTTCTGTTACGTTTATTGACATTTTATTTCCTTTTTTAAATTGATTATTAATTACCTTGTAACTATTGAAGTCTCTCTTGTAACCGAACTTCTTTTGATAGAAAGCTTCTTTATCAGACACATAGTCTATATTGTCTGATTTTTCCAACACTTGATATTCGCCCTCGCAATATCCCTGTTGCCTTGTAACCCTCTCTTCTAAATCTCTAGTTACACCTACTTTTTTACCTGGTATATGGTATAAGTAGTAAATTGTTTTATTCTCCATAATTGTTATAATTTATTATTATATAAGTGCATGTTGTGTGCGTGGTGATAATACCAACCAACGTCCATAGACAGTCTGTCTGCAATTAGTTTTTGCAACGATGAAAATTGGTATTGATCATTACAAAAGCCATACCAGATGTCATTAGAACGCATATAGACGGACATGTTTAATCTATCATTTAGTATCGTAAATTGAATAGCATACGTACAAGGTGTATCCTTGCCATATTGTGGATGCTCTTTAGCATCATATATACTTATAGCTGCTTTTCTAGTGCTAGGATTACTTTTCAGTAGATTAACCACGTAATCTAGTTGATTGCTTCGTTCCCATTGATAACCATAGTTAGAGTTTACCTCACCACGTTCATCAGCCATTTTCTCCCATATAGGTGGTACCTTACCATATAGTTCAGCTAGCTTATCAACACTAGGATCACCAGACAAGTACCAATACCATTCAGCACTAGCGTAATCTAGACTCCAATTGCGTTCTTTGTTTGTTATGTGATTGTCCATAGGGTTTTCTATATATACACCTACATTAAACAAAGCTTTTGTATCATCAAAGTTTTCACCATACCTTATAGCTGCATCTATTAAATACTCATAAGCTTCATTTGCATTCTCAAATCTTTTCTTTGTCATCATTTCTTTTGTTATAATAATATTTACAGTATTCAAATATCTTGATCCATATATCAGTTTTACCATACACCTCAGGGTCTCTGTGGGTTTTGCCGTTGTTAGTTATATCAACGTACCACTTTATAGACGACTGTGCAAATGGGGCAATATATACACCATTATTAATACACCAATGATATGCTTCCCAGTCTTCTGTTTCATAACCAGGATCACCCATATCTATTTTACCTTTTTTAGCCATTTATTCCCAAGGCATTTTCTCGCCAGATATATTCATCTGCTCGTGAGGTATAAAGCACCCTGACTTGGGTTCCCATTTGAATTGAGCTTCAGCACCATTTTCACCGAGGTTTTGAAACTTAACCTTTAATACCTTAGCTTTAACTGTTTTAGCCTCATAATCCCTATGCACCAATATACCATGATAACTAGCATCATACCACTCACCACCACCTTTGATGTTGTACATCGTTGGTTCTTCAATTTTTCCATCTTTATCTTTGTACATTTTAGTTGGATGAGCTACTATAAATACTAATACGTCGTACTTTTTAGCGAAGATTTCTATCTTCATCAAGTATTCCATAGTATACCTATTTACATCATCAGAACCTTCTACGTCTCTAACTTTATTAAACGGATCGATGACTAGACATTTAATACCTTTACGTTTAACTAACTCAGCACCCTTCCTAAGTACAGACTCTAAGGTATAACGTTCCATATCAATGTGAAAGTAATTACTGTTACAATGATCTGCTATCTGATTCCATCTTTCACTTCCGATATCATCAGTTGTTGGCATACCTTGCCAAGTTTTACGCATTAACTTATGAGCGTGTAAATATGTTGGTTGATTTTCCGGAGATGCGAAAGCTGTTTTCCAACCATAGTTAGCATTATATCCGACAACCATTTGATCCACGAAATCCGACTTTCCCGAAGACGGTATCCCAGTAACAGTAATAAACTGACCAGTGTACGTCGAAAATATATCGTCGAAGTTTTGTAAACCAACTTGAAAGCCAGGCTTAAAACCATTACGAACAAAGTCCGTGACTTCATCTTCGATATCCCTGAACGTTGTAACATTCTCCATTGGTACAGGTTTTGCTCCTGCAATACGCTCTGATAGTTTTTCTCTTCCATGTTTCTGTAGGTATTCGTTAGCATCTTTACAATCCTCAAAAGTTGTTATAAAACAATTTTCTGATCCAAGCCTTCTAATTAGCTCTGTTTGAAGAGCTTGACCTGCTTCATCTGAGTCTACGGCTAAGATGATCTTCGCTTTGTCGTCGAAGTAATCTATACAAGCATCTAGATAGTCTAGATTATTGCTGTTTAACGTGGCTCCGTTTGGAACTGATATAGCGTTTTTAATGCCAGCTTCATGCAATGCTAATACATCCATTTCGCCCTCAACTATAACACAGTCGTCATAGCCTATTATACTGTTTATGTTATAAAATACTTTTTCAGCACCTTTGTATAATTTAAAGTTTTTTCTACCATCACGATACTTAACATTAATAAGTTGATCGCCCATGAAGTAATTAAACTTTATAACGTTCTCGGTTTTACCAGTCTGAGGCATATACTCAGGTCCCTCACTGACCCTGAGATCCTTGAGGGTTTGCTGAGATATTCCTCTAGTTTGAAACCAGTCTTCAACTTTTGAACTAACACTGTGTATAGCATCTGGAGTACTAGGTCTGATATAGACCTTTTCACTATCTCCCTTACGTTTATACGTATGTAGTTGAAAACTAGTATTACAATTGTGACAAGTACCGAGACCCCGTTCCCAATCATACGAAGCACATTTTGCTTTTGTATTCTTAGGTTTTCTATCAGAAGAGCATATTGGGCATATACCCTGCTTTTTACCTTCTTCAAGCTTATGAGTATTGAAATCATCAATCTCAAATCCATTGATCTCTACTGTCTGCATTTAATTTAATTTAATTTAATTATTCTCCATCTAAGCAGTCTGGACATATGTCACAGTAATCGAAGTCACACTTAGTCATAACCTCCTGACACATTTCACATTGATCTACCATGCTTAAAAAGGTAGATCATCGTCTTGCGCAACGCTAGCAGCAGCTTGTGGTTGATCCTCTCTAGGAGCAGCAGCTACATTGTCACCATTTGTCCAGACTACTTTTACATTACCTAGATATGTCTTGGGTGCTTTAGCTTCTCTTTCTTCCTTACTTTGTTCTATAACCATTGGACCTTGATTTCCATAGTTGTCAACCTCATCGTTGATTGTTATAGTTACAGGTAGATACTTACCTTTTTTACCTACATAGATCTTACTCTTATCTATCATGTCTAGGTTGATACTTGCTTTAATAATACTTGCCATAATTTTACTTTTTAATTTAATTGTTAATATTCAAATTTATTATCCATTAGTAATCGTATAATGTTTGTTAAAGTGTTTTTTCTATATAGTAGGTACTTGGATCAAAACTTTTATCTGTATATTTCCTATAGTTTTCTACAGCTTTTTCTACTTTAGCTTTACCTCTAGCTAAGAATGCTGCAGAGCAATCAAATATACCTAATCTACCACTTTTTTTACAAACAACAATGAATATAAAATCCATTCCGAAATACTCAGAATATATATAAGCTTGTGAATCATAGTTATACTCATTAGCAGAACTTGCAAACCTATCTATATCTCCTGTCGTTTTTAAATCAACTACTAGATTCTGTGTATTGTTCTTTATATCTGCTTTGAGTTTCCACCACTCACCACATAACTTAATTAACCCAGGTACTTCATACTCTACATCTATATCATTTATTAGACCATTAGCCGTAGGGTTTGCTAGCATTGAATCAACTAAGCTTCTCAGTTCTTGTTCTTCCTTTCTCAGTAAACATATCTCGTTATTGTCCTTATCCACTTGACTTTTATATATAGTAGTGGTTCTAGATGAAGCATCGATTATCCTGAAGGAGTCTATTTTCTCTGGTTCTAATACTAAGTTATGAAAGAATTGACCTTTAACTAGGTTTATATGTGGATCAGTTGGCTTGCCAAAGTTTAGAGGATCTTTATCTAGTACCCTTATATTGGAATTGCTTAAAAACTGTTGACCAAACTCACCATAGTAATTAGTGTCGTCTTCTAACTTTTTTAGTATATCTTTCTTTTGTTCTTCTGTCATAATTTATTTTAAAGTCTTTAGTGTTGCTGGTGACACATCATACTTTTTCTGCACATCAGCCACTGTAAACTTACCTGACTTTATAGCTGCTTTAGCTTTTTCAAGTGCATCACCTGAAAGCACAGGCTTTTTAGCTGCTGTTGTTTTACCGTGACTGTTACTAGCATCACTATCTTGTGTGTCATCAATCAAGAATAAATTACCAAGTGCGTACTTTTTGCCATAACTTGATGCTGATCCAAACTTTTGAGGCATTTGCATACCTTTTTGATCTAAATCTATACCGACGATAGCATTTGCGTGTATAGCATCAGTGCCATCTGAAATAGTAGCAGTCGATTTTAGAATAGGAAAAGGATCTGACGCTATTAACGTTTCATCAATTACTACTGTTACTCCTAACTCTAATAGATAGGGCTTTGTTGCTTCTAGGATGTCTTCGGCTGATCTGAAGTTGTATTTACCGAAAGAGTTAAATCTACTTTTCTTCGATTTGAACTTTGTCTGGACGATTGCCAGTTTTTCATTTATTGTCTTACTCATATAATTACATATTTATTATTAAAATTAATCTTATTGCTCGCTTAAATTACAGATAGTCAATCACTTGCGACTTGTCTGTATTTTCTATTAAATAATCTATAGCTTCTTTTTTCATCTGTGAAACTCTTACATGTGCTGTAGCCACATTTAAGCCTATATATGCAGCTATATCATTAGCTGACATCTTATCACAATCTAAACCATAGGATAAACGTAACACATCATAATGTGTGTCTGGAAGCTTATCCTTCATTAAACCTATAAGATAAGCATTTAGTAGATCTATATTGTATGGTTTAGAATCATCTTCTATTTGAAATATAGGATTATCTTCATTACTAGCTATAATATTATCGTAGCTAGTGAATATACTATTAAAAAACATAGACACCATTTGCTGATCTTTAGGCGAACTACGTATTTCATTCAGCTTGTATTCTGGTATTCTTATATCACCACGTTTCATATCAACCGATCTACGTATTGCACCTTTGATTCTCTTGCTGAAAAAAGACTTTAACGTCTTCTCAATATCATTAGATTCTTTCAAAGACTCCCAATTTATCTTATCCACTGCCATTATTAGACCTACATAACCTTCTTGAAGTAAATCGTTTATACTCATTACACCAGATGCTTGCTGTGAAGTTGAAAACTTACGCGCTAGATTCTCAACTAAAGGCATGAACTTTATTATTAATTCATTTCTAGTATACTCATCCCAGAACAAACCCTCTGGCATAGACTGTTTTATATCTTCTTTGTGTATAACATAATTCTTTATATTATATTTTTTCATATCGATCTATTTTTTCAAATGCTCTGTCCATCATTTCGTTATCAGCGTAGTATATATTACCTATACTAGCCATCCATTCATTGAATTTTTCCCTCATACTTTTAATTGTTTATTTAATAATTCTTTTTCCTTCTTGAGCTCGTTGCTCATGTTCCTATATATAGTTCTAGTGGAACAGTCTAGCATTGCACTTAGTTTGGATACAGATATCTTGTCTTTATTGTCGTGTACGATTAGCATTGCTTCGTATATGTCGTTCTCAGATAATTTCTTCCTTCCAACTAACTTACCTACTAATGATAGTTTTTCATTCATACTTAAACCACTATAATCTCTAAAGATTACCTTCCTTAGCTTGTTTGGTGGTGGTTTGTCAAGATCCATTAAACTAACATCATATATCATACTTTGTAAAAGTTGATCTGAAACCCGGAATGTAACAAAACCAGATTCTTTGTAACAAATGTAATAAGCTAAATCCTGAAATGCATCTTGATCTATTTGAGGATTTAAATACCATAGTACATATAAATGCCATTTAAGGGACTTGTATGTTGTGATTTTAGCCTTAGACTGAAAAAGTGTATAGCATTCGTGCGTACCGTTCTCATAAAAACTACCCCATTCAAAAGATTGAGTTGGTTTATCTGTTACTGGATCACGTCTATATATTATTTTATTAATATTAAAGTACGTTAGATTTCTTTCAAACTGTGACATTAGCCTATTACTATTATATATAACATGCAATTGTCACACTTAGTAACAACTAGCATATTATAGTTTTTTTATTGATTATTATTATAATCATCTAGTAGCTTTTTAATCTTAGCCGCGTTAGTATAATCTTCATCGGCTATATACTTAGCTAATTTATCCTCATAAAACAATAAAAACTTATCATCAGCATGATCCTCTACTGTAGTATATTTTACATCAATATCCATAGTTGAATCAACATTGTTTTCAGCTCTATCATAGACCTTAGATTTTCATCAAATGCTTCATCCATTTCTGATTGCTTTTGTAACAACTTGTCTACTACTAGATTAGCTAGTTTTTCTAATTCTTTTTCATTCATAAATTATATATTTATTATATTATCTTACCTTATTCGTAAAACCTTTGTATTAATTTAAGTTAGTTAACTGGTACTCGCCAGATAGTATTTTATCTTTAGTCATATCTTTGTACTCGCCAAGAAATTCATTGCGGTACTTACCGGTAGTGCGTGAGTAATCCCAAGTATTTTCATCTAATTGTACTTTATCATTATGATCACGAAAAGCGATAGTGCTGTTATAGCTCTGAAAGTATGTACCGTCAGGTGTATATATTATAAATTGATTAGGGGCAGGATTACCACCCCTTGTATACATTTGTCTTACTTTAGTTCTCATCTTGATCTTTTATTACGTTAAACAAAGACCCTATTTCAGAGCATAGATCATCTGCAATCTCGTCGGAGTTACAGAACTCCATGTTACTTACAGCAACACGATTATCGTAATCTATTTCAAAATCCATGTCGTAGTTGTTACAATCCGTAAAGTCCACATTATTAACAATCGTGTATATTGAATCGTGGATTTCGGTCATTTGATCTTCTGTAATCTTAGGTCGATCAGCAACTTTTAGTGCATTCTGTGCTACAACTAGATCCTGTTTTAACATTTCAGTGTTCTTGTTGAACGAGTCTAGTGATTGTGTTAACTCCTCTACTTTTCTTTGTAATTCTTCTTTAGTCATTTCCATAGTTATTATATTTAGTTGTTATTATTCGTTATTATTATCTATAGTTAATCGTATTTAGTTTGTAATTAGTATTGATATTTAATATCACTTATTTCTCTTACTATTATTTCGTGTGAATGATCGCAATACATTATTGCCCATTGTCTAGCTTCGTCTAGTGTTTTTGCCAGTATGAATGTTACTTCATCTGCATTGTAGATCATGAATTTACTCATAGTTTATTGTATATTCTTAAAAGCTTATTTACTTTGTTAGCAGATAAGTTAGTTTTTAACTTTCCTAAAATTAGTTGTTTAGTGTATTGCATAGTTATTTAGTTTAATGTTAGTAACCGCAGGGAGAGTCGAACTCCCTCGCTCGCGTCACGGCGTTCCTTTCGCGGTTATCAGCTATTGTGTGATCATTAATCGTATCTTTCGCCTAGTAGTTATCTTCGTATCCATGAGTTCATAACGATCCCTCACCACTTCAACGATCGGACTTGCACCGTGCCAACAGTTAATTACGCTGTTACTCGTGATACTACTTATTTTACTTATTCAAATTGTGAGGCAGAGGTGTATAGCATTTCTACCTTAGCATTAGCACAATGTGCTTTATTATTTATATAATAATTACGGTAAGCAGCTACAGAGTCTCCTGAAACTTTATACTCGTCTGGCATACATTGAGGCATTTCAGTCAAGCCGGTATTAAAGATCGGACCAGGTATTTGAGACAATATGTCTTCACACTTAGTTATGGTCAGGTGTTTTTTTCCGTAGCGCTTAGTATATTCGTCGCCAAGAGCTAACATGTGATAGTATAACCAT
>JGI20153J14295_10003081_pt1 | contig 11393 bp, 6 predicted proteins | sample COG_03_FD_14295 | JGI IMG/M metagenome (IMG submission 14295) | reverse complement strand
GGAGGAAATGACAAGGTATTAGTTACGGATGGCTCAGGAGTAGTTGAATGGATTGCCAAAACGAGTTTATCTGCTACTGTAGATCTGACAACTATTGAAGGCTTGGGGACAACAGCAAGTCCATTCAAAGTAAAAGACTTAGGAATAACAGCAGCAAAACTAGCAGCTGATGCAGTAACGACTGCAAAGATACTAGATGCGAATGTTACCACAGCAAAAATTTTATCTGGAGGAAATGACAAGGTATTAGTTACGGATGGCTCAGGAGTAGTTGAATGGATTGCCAAAACGAGTTTATCTGCTACTGTAGATCTGACAACTATTGAAGGTTTGGGTACAACAGCAAGTCCATTCAAAGTAAAAGACTTAGGGATAACGACAGTAAAACTCGCAGATGACGCAGTAACGTCTGTAAAACTATTAGATGAGAATGTAACCACAGCAAAACTAGCATCCAATGCAGTAACCACCGCAAAAATACTAAACGCGAATGTGACTTCAGCAAAACTAGCATCCAATGCAGTAACCACTGCAAAAATACTAAACGCAAATGTTACAACAGCGAAACTCGCAGATGAAGCAGTAACAACTGCAAAAATTGATGATGCTGCAGTAACAACTGCAAAAATTGCAGCAAGTACTACTAACAATCAACGTTTGGTAACAGATGGATCAGGTACAGTTTCTTGGGTAAATGAGAGCTTTTTTGGAAATAAAACCATTCATCACGATGCATTAGCTGCTTTAGCAATTACCCAAGCCTTGCATAACAATGCCGATATTCATGTAGAAAGCTTAGGTGATTTAACCATTGAAAATACAGCTGTTTCTGATGCCACTAATTTTTATATTACAAACACAACAGCAGCTGATCGCACGTTGTCTTTCACAGGATTTATGGGAGCCTACCTTAGAAATGGAGGGGTAATTACAAATTTGGTAAGTGGAGGGTTAACTCTGAAAGCCAATACCAGATACATCGCTCATATTACGGACAATGCGGGTAGTTTTTATTTCAATGCTACCGAAGCAGCAAGTGGAGGAGGAAGTGCTGGACAGACCATAGAAGCTCTTACATCTTCAGGGACACCTGATACAAATTCAACCTTGTTGTTGGTAACGCCTGCTAGTAATACAATCATTTCGCTGCCTGCGGTAAGTGGCTATAGCACTGGATTTGAGCTGACTATCAAGCGAGTGGGTGCAGCCACAGGAACCAATGACAACATTACCATTGATCCTGACGGTACCGAAACCATCGACGGTGCAGCTACGGTAAACCTCAACGTAGGCTACCAAAGCATTATCATTGTGAACACCGGAACAGAATGGGTGCAGATTAATTAATTGAATAACGATCAAGTGAAACAAGATACTATGAAACGAATCCTTTTCTTACTCTTTCTTTGTGTTGCTGTACATAGCCTCAGCGCCCAAAGGGGTATTGGAACGAACAGCCCAGATCCGTCGGCGGCACTAGATCTAACGAGTACGACCCAGGGGTTTTTACCTCCTCGTATGACCTATGCGCAGATGACTGCTATTGTAAGCCCTACGGCTGGTCTTACGGTCTACTGCACCGATTGTGAGCCCGTAGGTTTTCACTATTACGACGGTAGCTTTTTCTTGCATACCCAAACTGGTGCCACTTCGGGCGCTCTTAGCACCTTAGACGACGCTTCGGTTACCTATACAGGAATAAGTACGTTGGATTTTGGAGTTGCTTATACCAGTTCCGATGGGTTAACCGCTTCTATCCCCTATACAGGCTGGGGTGGGAATGCACACAACCCCATTGCGTTTAACTCTACTGATGTCTGGGGTTTGATGGCAACCTTGGACCCAGCGAGCCTAACCGCTGGCTCAGGAAATGCGATTTTCAATATTACAGGAACTGCTGCTGCTGGAGGAACATCTCCTGCTCTTTTTAACATCAATTTAGGGGTTTTAAGTGCTACGTTCTCAAAAACTATTAGGATAGAGCAAGCTGCGGGACTAGAAAGCGGTGTTATACCTGATGCTCAATTATCAGCTTCTAGCTTCCTTACTACCGGTTTTGAAACTTTCAGAGGTCGTTTAAATAGGGCCGGAAATAGTTGGTCATATGATCCAACTGATCTTAACCCGCATTTTCAAGTTGATTTGGGGCAAATAGAAATAGTATCGGCTGTAGCTTCACAAGGAAGAGAAAATTTTGATCAGTGGGTAACCTCCTATAGCATTCAATATTCTAATGATAATGTTAACTTTACAGACTATAATGGAGCTCAGGTTTTTACAGCAAATAATGACCGTAACACGATTGTAAGAAATGACTTTAGCCCCACAATCAGTGCGCGATACATTCGTTTCATTCCACTAACATTTAATGATCGTATATCGGCAAGATTTGAAGTTTATATATTACGTTAACCATAAAGTAGCTCTAGTGCTAGTTTGTGAATGAACAAAATACAAGACAGTAACAACTTAGACTAAGTAAATGAAGTTTAATAAATTTATCAAATGATGAAACCAAACCGTACGATTTTTAATAATTTTATTTTAAAGATTTGCATCTTCTTTTGCTGTTTCAGTATGTTTCAAGGGCTTTATGCCCAAGTGGGCATTGGTACGAACGCTCCAGAAGCAAGTGCCGTACTAGATTTGAGTAGCACCACCCAAGGTTTTTTACCACCCCGCATGACCTTTACACAAATGACGGCCATTAGCACCCCTACGCTGGGCCTAATGGTTTATTGTACGGATTGTGAGCCCCAAGGCCTCTATTATTATGACGGCAGTTATTTTTTGAACAGCAACAGAGGTGCGGTTTCGGGTAGTTTAGATCTTTTTGATGGTAGTACGCTTGTACACAATGGTGGTAATTTATCTCCTACTGCTACCTATTTCGAAAGCGATGGCATCACCACCAGTATAGACTTTTCTGGTTGGACTGGAGCTGTTCCGCACAACCCTATAAGTTTTAGCTCTACGGGACATTTGGGGTACACCGCAACACTTACAGGTCTTAATGTTTCTGGAGTAGGTGTGCTTGAGGATGGCACCACGATTCCAGACAGTCAACTAAGTGCTTCTACCACCTTTGGTGGCTTTAGAGCATCCGATGCACGCCTAAATCGTACAGGACTGAATTGGGCTGCTGGTACAGTAAACACATCTCAATGGTTTCAGGTGGATTTGGGGCAAACTGAAACAGTGGTAGGCGTTGCTACCCAAGGAAGACATAATACTGCACAGCGGATAGAAACGTATCGAATTCAGTATTCTAATGATGGCAGTAATTTTACAGACTATGACGGAGGAGCACTATTAACAGGAAACACGGATGCTAATACTATAGTTAGGAATGATTTTAATCCCACTTTCACTGCGCGCTATGTGCGTTTCCTTCCACAAAGCTGGAATTCTCATCTTTCGGCAAGGTTTGAAGTTTATATTTTACCGCCACCTTCAAGTAGCAATGACGGCATAGCTACCTTTCAAATTACAGGAAGGCCTGATTCTAGTTCGAGTTTAGATCCTACATTTAATGTGTCTATTGGAGGGCAACCGCTTTCGTTCACAAGAACCATGCAAACTCTTGTAGAGCAAGCTGCGGGATTAGAAAGCGGTGTTATTCCCGACGCTCAATTATCAGCTTCTAGCTTCCTAACCGGTTTTGAAGTTCCCAGAGGTCGTTTAAATACGACTGGAAATAGTTGGACACATATTGAATCTACTGATCCTAACCCGTATTATCAAGTTGATTTGGGACAAGTTGAAACCATATCGGCTGTAGCTACGCAAGGAAGAAATAGTCACCCACAATGGGTAACGTCTTATAGTATCCAATATTCTAATGATGGCATGAATTTTACAGATTATAATGGAGGGTCAGCTTTTACAGCAAATACAGATCAAAATACGGTTGTAAAAAATGACTTTAGCCCCACAATCAGTGCGCGATACATTCGTTTCATTCCACTAACATTTAATGATCGTATATCGGCAAGATTTGAAGTTTATATACTGCGATAACCATAGACACAAATACAGTGCTAGAATATAACTTGTAAGAACTAGAAACACAAGGGTAAGGAACGTTCAAAGTACCGCAACCTAGAAGAAAAAATGAAATATACAATCAAATGATTAATCCGTACCATATGAATTTTAATAATCTCATTTTAAAGATTTGCATCCTTTTTTGCTTTTTTAGCAATCACCAAGGGCTTCATGCCCAAGTTGGAATAGGAACTAGCGCTCCTACGGCAAGCGCTATCTTGGATCTAGACAGTACTACCCAAGGTTTTTTACCCCCACGGATGACCCAAGCCCAAATGTCTGCAATCGCTTCTCCAGCTGCAGGTTTGGTAGTTTATTGTAACGACTGTACGCCCCAACCGGGCCCTTATTATTACAATGGAACCGACTTTGTGCATTTTGGCACCGGATCGGGGCTCTTTAAATTATCGAATTTAGATTGCGCAGCAGCCACAAACACCGATACTTCATATGCGTTTTACCCCACTGTTGATACAAATTTTGAGATCCCTTTTACGGTTTCTGAAGGTGGGCTGTTTAACCAAATTACTGTAGCTTCTACAGGCGTTTTAGGGCTAGAAGCCAATGTTTTAGGAGGGTATCTACCTACGGCTAGTTCGGGAGATTTGTTCGTCAATATTTCCGGCACGCCTACCTCGGTAGGCACGGCTACCTTTCCGTTCAGTTTTGGTGGGCTGGGCTGTACGCTGGTTCGAACGGTTCTCCCTGCCCCTGTGGTTGGAAGCCTCAATTGTGCGGCAGCTACCGATGCTACCCGTGTTCGCTTGTGGAATGGATATGATCGTACCCTAGATGTAGACATTCCGTATACCGCTGGAAACGGCGAGGCTTACCCTTTGACTGGCAGAGATACCTTTCCTTCAAGGGGAGTAACCGGCCTAACGGCAACAATTCTGCCGGGAACTTTAGCCAACGGTTCTGGAAACATTCAAGTGCGTATTACTGGAATGCCCTCGGGTACAGGGAATGCCTCGTTTGATATAGATTTTGGACTCCAAAATTGCACACTTGTAAGAGCTGTTTCTAACCCTCAAATTATCTTTGGTATTCCTGTCCAACGCATCCTTTATGGATCGTCTGTGCATAATACTGATGGAGATATTAACGCTGTATTAGCAGCTAACGGTGCTGTTTATGGGGATCTTGTATCTGCAACCAAATTAATCTCTATAATGACGAATGGGTCGTCGGTTAGATCATTTAGTAATTTAAGTGGCACAATTGGTTTTTCTCCAGCCACGAATAGTAGCGCCGATACTGATCACGTTTTCGGCTACAATGCTCTTTATCATCGCGCAGGTGGTAATCCTAGGTATGCTTCTATGTTTTTCAGTAATGGTGGTTCTGATTTTAGAACTACTTCAAGTACAAGATATTATGTAATATTTTTAGAATATTAAAACAATAATTTGAAAGTGTATTTACACGTCATTACTACATGCTTTTATCAAAGTATTAATAAATTTTTCAAATTGAAACGATAATAAAAAGGACTTAAGAAAGTGAACGACTTCCATGAAAAATGAACAATCTAAAATTAATTACATGAAATACTATGTTATTATTATTCTCTTTTTGTTGCTCTTCGTGCAAACCACTTTTGCCCAAAGGGGCATAGGCACCAATACTCCCAACGAGCACAGTGTGTTGGAGTTGGTGTCGAATAACAAAGGGCTGCTTTTGCCGCGCCTCAGTTTGACCAGTTCGGTCACCTTTTTAAGCGGGTCGGCAACCGTCTCGGACAACAGTCTGTTGGTGTACAATACCAATACGGCAACCAATACGGGCCTTTCGGGCCCCGGTTTTTATTATTGGGCTGGTGGCGCAACCGTAAGCCTCAACTCGGGTTTCCCAGCGTATCACCATTGTGAAGTATGGAACAGAATGGGTACAGATCAATTAATATAATTACGATTAAAAACAATATACTATGAAACGAATACTACTTTTCGCCCTGCTTTGCATCGGCATACAAACGGCTAAGGCCCAAATGGGCATAGGCACCAATACTCCCAACGAGCACAGTGTGTTGGAGTTGGTGTCGAACAACAAAGGACTGCTTTTGCCGCGCCTCAGTTTGACCAGTTCGGGCACCTTTTTAAACGGGTCGGCAACCGCCTCGGACAACAGCCTGTTGGTGTACAATACCAACGCAAGCACCAGTGGAAATGGACTAAGTGGACCTGGCTTTTACTATTGGGAAGGCGGCGTTGGTGGTAGCTGGAACAAGGTCAATTCAGGAACAGGGCTGGTTGATGCTGACAATGATACTCAAATTCAAGTCGAAGAAACGACCGACGATGATACGATTCGTTTTGATACCGCTGGAATTGAACGCCTAATAATAACAGATGCAGGGAATGTGGGTATAGGAACATCTACTTCAGGACATAAATTGAAAGTTTCAGGATCTGGAGCTGCTGTCTTTTTGGTCGATAAAGGAACAGAAGGAAGTTTTGGTGATGGACATGGTTCTACGTTTAACATAAATCAGGGAGATGGAACTAGTTCTGGAGGACAAAGAGCTTTTACTGTTCATGGAAACCCCACCTCAACTATTGGTTTAGTTAATTTTTATTCACATAATGGTACAGGTTATGTTCTAGGTTTTCATCAAGATAATTTTGGAAATGTATCAATAGGAAAGGAGGATCCATTGACACAATTAGATATAACAGGCGATCTTAGAACCGATACNTTCTCTACCGATTGGATTAGTGGCGGTACCTATGCCACCTCTGATGTTGTGGTATATGATGGTGCTTTATATAGAAATTTATTAGGAGCAAACACAACGACGGTTCCTAATTTAGATGTCACCAACTGGCGCAATTTAGACACCCCTTTTGCTAGTGTAACCGACGAATTGTTGTTTGATGACGGAAACGCTACAGGCTATTTGTACGTGTCCTTAGTCATAAACAATGCATGGCAGGTAACACGTTTTAAAAAGAATGATGCTAACGATGAAGCCGTTGCAAACATTGGAAACAATACTGGGACAACGACTCAACCAACAACCTTAGCCTTAAGCCAAGGGTTAACGTATACTCCTTAACCCTTTTTAATATCCAAATTTAGAAAGAATTTAATTTTCATGTTTAAAAATTGTTGAACCCCAACGGATGCGTTGGGGTTTTAAGAAACGTTTAGAAATTATAAATTTTAGAAATTCATGAAAAAACAGTTTTTATTTTTAATCAGTATACTTTCATTGTATGCGACGCCAGTTTTTGCAGAATTTAACCTTAACGGATCAACCATTACACAGTCAGGGACGGATACGAGTCTGGCTGGACTGTCGGGAATATCTGGGGTGACTGTAACTACTGAAAGTCGGGGGTTTGGACTTTTTAAGACGATTTATACACTATCTGGAAGAACACTAGCTTACAACGACTTAACCTTTGATGCCACAAGAGAAAAATTGGTTTTTTTAGAAAATTGCCCAAGTAAAAGAATGTCTCCAGCAAATGCCTCTGCCTCTTTGACAATTAATGCGATAAAAACACCCATGGGTAACAGCATATACATGAACGAAGAAGCTATTCTTTTTTTGAGAGCAGAAAGATTTTCTTACGATAATGCTTATGATGGAAGTAGAGGAGATTTTTATATTAATCAAGGCAATTTCATTTGGAATGGTGGAATTATCCGCTATTCCGGAGCAGTTGAAATAAATGTAGGTACAATAAACAACGGTTCATTAATTTCCTATGGTAATGGAGCTTTGGCTGACGAAAACGATGGGGATCCATCCAGCGTAGATTTAACGACTTCGGGTCAAATGTTTTTTGGCGGCAATCTTACGATTAATGATCTATATGTCGCAAATGGAAATTATGTGATTATTACAAATGCAAACGTGACTATTAACAGCATCACAACAGAAGGTATGATGCGTGGATTAGAAGTTGATATAAATGACTTTGAGATTCGAAATCTAAACAGTATTAATGGTGTTACTGAATTAGGAGGTTACAAAGCCAAAAGAGGAATTTTGATAAATCCATTGCCAGATGAAATTCGAGTGGCAGGGCATGTTTTTCAAGCAAATAACAATGCGCCAAATAGCGGGACACTAAATGATGGAGCATTTAAAAGAATCAAAGAAAGTCGGTTTGTCAATATTAGAAATGGAGATGGTACTCTGGCAGAAGCCATATACTACATAAAAGATTATGATAACGGAAATCGAAAAGGTTTTTACTTTCCAGTAAGACTAAATGACATTACAGCCACTGGATCAATCAGTTCTGGAAATTCTTTAGACTTTGATGTTACTGTTGCAATAACAGAGGATCTAGTTAGTCCACGAGACGGTACATTATGGACATGGGATTACCGAAGTAAAAACGGCGATACTACACATGTTTTTGATATATATTTATTATCATATCATAATTTAATTGGTGAACTTGAACAATCATTTAAAGGTGGAGGTCGTCAAGATATTGCATTTTTATTTGCAGAAGATTTCAACATCACCGAATCGAACAGAGTTACTGTAGACGGGTATGCAACCATTGACAATTTAGACCAACTGTACGACCGTGCCAAGTCATGGAAAGTAACTACTGCCAATATAGAATACCCAACTATTGGTACGCAGCCCGTAACAGCAGATGGAACCGTACTCGACCTCGGAAACAGAAACCTCCTAGTAGACGCTTCTGCGGGATCTGCATTCGCTATTAATACAGGCACTAACACCATTACCATAAAATCAACAGCAGCGCTTGTAAAGGGTACAAAATTTAGTAGCATCAAAACTTCGGGAACCGTGAGTACTGCAAATGGCGCAAGCCTAAAATTTGGATATGAAAACCCCATAGGGACTATCAACAAATATGTGGCACTAAGTAATTTATCAAACACCGATACTGTCTTGATAACCGACAACATCGCCAATACAACCCTAGTAAATGTTACTGGAATTACAGGCGATTACAAAGCCCATTTTATTGCTCCAGCAGATGCGTCGGATTTAGAAGTTAGCGTCACTCGTCCAAACTTTAGTACATTTCTAGAAAACTATCCTGAAAATGATATGAGTTTTGTGAGGGAAATTAACCTCCAAATCACTCAGGTGGTTGCCGAGTCTCAAATTGAAGTCTTTAATTTAGTTCTCAAAATATTACAAAAAGAAGAAGTAATGTATCGCGCCTTAGATTTAACCAATCCTACGCTTACAATCAACACTACCATTTCGACGATTTCTGATGCCCCAAGTGTAGAGAATCAACTAGCGATCCTCGATATCTTAAATAAAATTTTCGTAAAAGTAATTGCGAATAGAAGGAAATTATAATAATAACCAAATTATAGATGTTTTTAAATTTAATTATATGCATTTTTTAAAATCGATTAAAAAAACTGTTTCACTGTTTTTTATTCCCGGGCTAATATTTTTTCAACAAAAAGCTTATTCTCAATTTTCTGTCAGCGGTTCTACCGTTATACAATCTGGAACACATTTAAGTGGATTAGGAACTAATATTGACGCAATTGCATCAATTCAACAAGGATATCAAAGAGTATTGGACAATGGTGAAGGGTTAAATATAACTGGTACATTTACAGATGATACAGGCGAATTTTTTCTGACGCTCGAAAATGGATTTTTTAGAGCAAGTGACACAGGGATTGCAACTATTGGGAGAAGAGACATCATTAATAGTATTCCTGCTTATAGTAATGGAGGTGTTATGATTATAAAATCTGATGTTATTCTTTCTGGTCAGAACTTGAGTAATGCTAGTACGGGAATATTATCATTTTATGATTCAAACCTAATATTCTATACGCTTCCTATGGATCAAAGAGTAGACCAGTATATATCAAATTTAGGAGGTTCTTCAATAAAAGTTATTAAACAAAATACTGGGGCATCTTCAGTTATAAATCTTAGAATTAGGGGTGGGTCGATTATTGATGATAACATCATTGAAGGAGTCAGACAGTTTGAGTTTGACGGTACGCCAGCGAGTTTTGCTAGAAATAAGTTTATTAATACCAGTGGTTTTATTGCCTATGGAAATGGAACCTTAATTCGCTTGGAAAACATAGATTTTTATGGAACTATTGACGATATAGGAATAACCAATAACGGCGGACTTTACTATATTGATACTTATAAAGAAGGTCAAGAACTGCTTAATTCTGATTTAATCCTTTTAGAACCTGGTAAATTTGCAAATTTAGGAATTGTTGCAAATACGAATCCAGCTTTGCACGGAATGCATTGGGGGAAATCTCATAACGAATTATTTATAGATGCTGCAGGAATTCCTATATCTAATGATGTAATCATATGGTTTAAAGATAACCTATCTATTCCAACTATTTACATCCCTACTGTAACTAATGGAGCATACAAGGAGACAGTAAAATTAAAGCGAACTACTTCTACAGGAACTGCTGTCCCAACCTATCAAAATTATTATCCTATTAAAAAAGCAATATGGAGTTATCTATATCAGGGATATGGGGAAGAGTTTACTTCTTACGATAGCTTTAAGGGAATAGGAGTCGCTGGAATCCAATCTAGGTTAATAATCTCTGACTTTAATATTTCCGAATCAAACAGAGCCACTGTCAATGCATATACAACTATTGATAACCTTGACCAACTCTACGATCGCGCCAAGTCCTGGAAAGTAACGACGGCCAATATAGAATACCCAACGATTAGCACGCAGCCCGTAACAGCAGATGGAACCGTACTCGACCTCGGAAACAGAAACCTACTAGTAGACGCTTCTGCGGGATCTGCATTCGCTATTAATACAGGCACTAACACCATCACCATAAAATCAACAGCAGCGCTTGTAAAGGGCACAAAATTTAGCAGCATCAAAACTTCGGGGACCGTGAGTACTGCAAATGGCGCAAGCCTAAAATTTGGATATGAAAACCCCATAGGGATTATCAATAAATATGTGGCACTAAGCAATTTGTCAAGTACTGATACAATTTTGATAACCGACAACACCGCCAATACAACCCTAGTAAATGTTACTGGAATTACAGGCGATTATAAAGCCCATTTTATTGCTCCAGCAGATGCGTCGGATTTAGAAGTTAGCGTCACTCGCCCAAACTTTAGTACATTTCTAGAAAACTATCCTGAAAATGATATGAGTTTTGTGAGGGAAATTAACCTCCAGCTCACTCAGGTGGTTGCCGAGTCTCAAATTGAAGTCTTTAATTTAGTTCTCAAAATATTACAAAAAGAAGAAGCAATGTATCGCGCCCTAGATTTAACCAATCCTACGCTAAATGTAAACATCACTACGGGCCCAAATACGGGAACCCCAAGTGTAGAGAATCAACTGGCAATCCTC
>JGI20153J14295_10003080_pt1 | contig 11401 bp, 12 predicted proteins | sample COG_03_FD_14295 | JGI IMG/M metagenome (IMG submission 14295) | reverse complement strand
TATTTTTCAATACAACAGTTGCTCGCAATGGAGCATCATACGTAAGCTTGTTTGCCTTTGCGTGCTCAGGAGTACACTTAGGATTACCAAGTTCATACTTCTTAAACTGCATTTCAAACTTCTTCTCTGCGTAGTCAGTAATAGGAGAAAATTCTTTGAAAATTCCCTTAAGACCTTCCTCAACAAACCACTTAAACGAATCACGCTGTGGCTGAATCAAGTCAGGCAACTCTACCAATGGCTCTTTGGCAAGTTTGAATCGCTTCTGTGGCATTGCGCCTACTGAAGCATAGTCATCTGCTTTTGGATTGGTGTACATATATATGTATACGAAATTATGTACTCAGACAAATAGACACGAAAATCAAACGCTCAAAAGCGCTTATTGTCAGCCGTATTTATTTTTGCACGATTACTAATTGCATCACTTGAAAAGTGTTTTTTGCGTAAAAATCCTCCCAGATTTTTACAATACCTCCTTCCCAACTCAAATATCCGGAAACCGTGACTCACTCGAATAGAATATGTGTTAGTGGCCGAGATTATACAGGAAATACAATGTTTTGCAACTAGGCAATGTTGAAATTCCCATTAGTTTCAATTAATTGCAAGGCCTCAGAATCTTTAGGGTGATTAAAACAAATCGCATGTAAATTATCAGCAGTATCAATTCTAGTTTCTGAAAGTTTTCTAACCGGGTATGAACCTTCTTTTGGTAAGTTTGAGCGTGTAAATTTAACTTGCTTAACAGCAACAGACACCTTATATTCACCTCCTTGAGGATAACTAACTAAATGTGAATAACCTTTTGCCTTAATTCTATTAGATGCATCCTCATTTCCAAGATAATGAAAAAATAACGCCACTTCTACAGCTAAACCCTCTTCTTTAATTTTAAACGCAAAATGTGGCTTCTTCTTGGAAGAATATTGAAATACTTCTCCTGTCATATAATCAATCGGAAGAAAAACTTGTGCAGCTAAGTTTAATACTTCTTTTTTGTCGTCACGATTCCATCTGTGGGGTTGCGGAGGAACAAAGCCTGAATCCTGTAGGTCACGTGCATGAGTACCTACTAAACCATATTGTGAATCCTTACCGTCCCTCACTTCCGAATTTAAAACAGGGTGAAAACTAGCTTTCATCTTGCCGCCAAAAGTATTTACGAATAAGTAAACATTTTTAGAGTCTGCTCTGAGCGACCAAGTAGAAGAGCGCTGTTTTCCAGCCTGGTCAATCACACAAAAATTAAACTTCTTGAAAAAAATATCTCTTATTTGTGGCACAAGTCTACATATTTAACATTCGACCCACCTATTCCCTCGCCTAGGTGGCATCGAGAATTCCTCACTCTCGTTCGGACCGGATTGAAAGCAAAACTGTTTGCTTTCAATCCACCCAGCAAACTACTTCAGACCTTTACTCCGCCATTCATCTATATCTTTATGATTACCCTTCAGGAGCACGTCGGGGACTTTATATTTCTTTTTTTTGTACTCTAAAACATCTGGGCGAGTATACGCTTCGCCGTTAGTCTCGCGCTCATCTTCTAATGATTCAAACGTACCAAGTACCCCTGGAACCTGTCGGGATACTGAGTCAATAATAGACAAGGCAGGAAGTTCACCTCCAGTAAGGATGTAGTCGCCAACACTCACCTCTTGCGCCTTCAGTGCTTTGTTCACTCGGTAATCAATCCCTTCGTACCGTCCTGAAATAAGCACAACGTGGTCGTACTTCTTCGCTAAGTCTTTTGCCATCTTTTGATCAAACAGCTTTCCTCGTGGAGACATGATCAGTGTCTTCACCTTCTTTTCTTTCAAAGCTTTTATTTTTCGTCCTACAGCCTTATCCCAAGCCTTCAATACTGGTTCTGCTGCCATCACCATACCTGGGCCACCGCCATATGGCTTATTATCCACTTTCCTATTTTTATCCTTCGTGAAATCGCGTGGGTCATAGTATTCAATAGAAATCTTCTTCCCACGAACCTTCGCCCCCTTACCTTTGTCAGTCTTCTGCGCACGCCCCAAAATACTCGCGTCAGTATACGCTTTGCAAACCTCTGGAAACAATGTGATTACGTGAAAATTCATATACTATTTTAATAAGTCTTTATATTCTTCAACTTCGAGAGCAACTATTGGATGCAGAGGCTCGGGTAAATTATCTATCTTGAACCATCCGAGTTCCTCATGCTTTTCAGGTTCGTTATTTACTACCTTTTCACGATCAACTAAAATACGGTAGCGAAACACAATCCAATGCATTGATTTACCTTCATGCTCCCGAAAGGCTTCTCCCCATCCAAGAAATTCAGTCTCAAGTGATTTGGTATTGAATTCTTCCTCTATTTCCCGATTAAGCGCATCTAAAATTGGTTCATTGAAATGTACACCACCTGCACCACAAGACCAAGTACCATGAGCATCGCGTGAGCCCATCGCACGTCGATGAAAAAGATAATTTCCTTCACCATCATGAATATAGAAAGCTACGTTGACGCCAGTGTAATCGATACCTCTTTTCATACTTATTTCAATTCATCTCTTAACCTCATCCATAACTTCCCCATCTTGTTTTCTCCAGAACCATCTGCCCCTGTGCCCCAGTAGTAATCAGTTGGATACACCTTCAGTAGCGGAGAATCATCAGACTCTAATAATATATCTTTGATATCTTGGTGCTGTATAAGCTTTGCTCTAAAAATTAACTCCATTAATTCATCTTTATCACAGTCATCATCAACTTCTTTCCGCTCTTTAGCTAACTGAGCTTCCCTCCAAGCATCCATTGGACTCGTGGTATTCATAATCTTTTGTCGAGCGTCAGGTAACATACGCAATGATTGATACGCATGCTCAGCAGTTTTGTATACAACATCATCAATCTCTACTTCATGAGCAGAAAAAGGTGAGAGATACTGCCAACGTGATTCAACAAAATTAATGGCCCCAGACATACAGTGCATCGTAGCATAAAACCAAAATGCACAACACTCGAACACTGTACTACAGCAGTTAACCATTAGAGGAGAGTGTGCAGGATTCTTTCTAATACTACGGTTAACCGTAGTATTAGAAAACTTTAGATTTAATTACTGTATTAATTTCGAAATTAATACCTAAGATAAAACAAAAACGGCCGAAGGCCGTTTTTGTTTTCTTTGCTCCTCTATCTTATTTGAAGAATAGAAATGAGATGAAATACGTGGCGCAGGAGGAAAATAATGTGAGACGTACATTGAGTACGTTGAACATTATTTTGCCGAACCGCAACGAAGTAGTTCGCTCATTTATATCTTCAAATCGTCGATTGCGTCGTCGAGTGACTTTGCCTCCGGCGCCGCCTCATCACCTCCACTACTCATCGCTTCGCCCATGTCACTATCACCTCCTTCTTCTGTAGGGTCCTCGGTTACCACTCGCCCACCTTCTGGTTCGTTAATCTTTAAGTTAACTCGAGCGTCATTTTTCATTCCAACTACACGAAGAAGTGTGCGGATTGCTTTTGCGGTGTTTCCACTTCGTCCGATAATCTTTCCCATATCATCGGCATGTACGTCTAGTGTCAAAAGTACACCCATTTCATCTACGGTTCGGTTAATGCCTACGCTGTCTGGATTATCTACCAGTGACTTTACTACTGTTTCTAGAAATTGCTGATCATCTTGCATATGCGTTTTAGTTAGGAACTGTCTGATAAGCCTGCACATAAAGTGCTGCTACCTCAATAGTACGAAAGGTTTGTATAAACGTCAACAGCCTCAATGCATATACTGCATCGAGGCTGTTGCTTAAAGAGTAGCTTACGCTTTCTCTTCAGTCTCAGCTTCAGGAGTTTCCTCAGCTGGAGCTTCAACTTCTTCTTTTGCTTCTTCAGCAGGAGCTTCTGGAGCTTCTTCTGTTTCAGCTGGAGTTTCTTCTTCTGCAGGAGCTTCTGCTGCTGCTGCCTCTTCTTCTGCTTTTTTTGCAAGGGCTTCTTCGTCTACAATAGGTGATTTTCGTGGAAGAGGGTTAATAGTCTTCGCGTTGATCACTTTTTGTTTAACGAGAATGTTGTGCACGGTATCTGAAGGCTGCACACCCTTTGAAAGCCAATCTTTAGCCGCATCCACATCAAGCTGAATGTGACTCATCTTTGGATTGTACGATCCAATGATTGCTACATGCTTGTTGCTCTTTGGGCCAGTTCGCTTATCAGTCACCACAATACGATAACTAGGATCGTTTTTGCGGCCGACTCGTTGTAATCTCATCATTAACATAACGGCAGAACAATACTATAGATGGTGTAATTTGGCAATAGAAAATGCCCCGCAAGCCAGCAGGGCATTCCATAAGTAGTCGTGTAGCGACCTCACTCAGGTTCGATCTCCGGAAAATGAATATCTCTCAAGAAGGACTCAAGTATATGCGTGAAAAAAGCATCATGATCAAAATACTCAATAGTGGATTCTGAGAGATTGATCGGGACACGTGGACACAACATCATTCCGACCAGCTGTCTAGAATCATCCACTGATACACACAGATTCTCAATGTCGCTATCCTGAAGAAAAGCGATTAATTCTATTGAACTTAACTCAACAGTAGTAACAACCCGCCAATCTTCACCGAGGGTCTCGGTGACCCACATTGTCTTCACACCATTTAAAACATCTTTGAGACCTACCTTTTTTATTCCTACAAGAATGACTGTGCCTGAAACTACATTGGCTCCAGAATCGGTATCTTCCAATATGTGTATCTTCATCCCTTTTAACTCCCTTTTAGAATAACTTACTAATCGAAACATACTATGGCATTTACTCTGCGTCAATGCTACTATGCGCCGTACATATATATGACTAATACAAACGAAAATAAGACATACGAAGGATCAATTGCGGTGCGAGGTAAAGGCATCGGTTTTTTTATTCGTCCTGACCAAAAAGAAGAAGATGAGGATATTCTCATTACAACTGAAAATCTTTCTTTTGCCCTTGATGGCGATATTGTAAAAGTTGAGGTCTTTCCTAAGGAAGGTGGGAAACGACAGGAAGGTAAAGTACTTGAGGTACTTGAGTCTGCAAACACTGAATTTATCGGTACAGTAAAACCAGCTGGAGCTGGCAAGCCTGAACGATACCTGCAGCCTGACAATCACCGAATCCATGTCCGCCCTATTCTTCCAGACGCTACTGAGCTTGATGACGGCATGAAAGTCATTGTTGAAATCGCTTCTTGGACATCTCCACACACTGCACCAATTGGAAAAATAACTGAAACACTTGGTAAGGCTGGGGACCACGAAACAGAAATGCAGGCAATCATCCGTTCTGGTGGTTTTTCTGAAAGTTTCTCTGAAGAAGTTTCTGAAGCAGCACAAGAACTCTACACACGTAAAGATGCGATTTTTGCAGCAGCAATTGAAGCTACTAAAGGTGCTACGCCAACTCGTAAAGATATGCGAGACACCATCACCATGACCATTGACCCAGCAGACTCAAAGGACTTTGACGATGCGCTTTCGTTTAAAAAATTAGACAACGGTAATTATGAAATTGGTATTCATATTGCGGACGTGTCTCACTATGTTGAGGAAGGAGATGTTATTGACGTCGAAGCTCATGAACGAGGAACCTCGATCTACCTTGTAGACCGAGTAATTCCAATGCTTCCAGAGGTACTTTCTAATGACCTCTGTTCGCTCCGACCAAACGAAGATCGTCTTGCATTTTCTGCAGTATTTGAAATAACTCCTGATGCTGCTGTTGCAGGAGAATGGTACGGACAAACTATCATCCACTCAAACCGGCGGTTTAGCTACCAAGATGCTCAAGCAGTGATCGATGAACAGGCTGGCGACAATCTTGAGGCTCTGAACACACTAATGAACGTCAGTCGTCTTCTTCGAAAGCAACGATATAAAAATGGTGCCATTGCGTTTGAACAACCTGAAGTGAAATTTGTACTAGACGACGCTGGAAAACCAATAGACGTCGTTGCAAAAGTACGTATTGAAACAATGATGATGATTGAGGACTTTATGCTTCTTGCTAACCAAGGAGTTTCAAAGTACGTTGATAAACTTTGTAAGGACTCAAGCAAACCAACGACATTTATTTATCGTATTCACGACTCACCTGACCCTGACCGTATCAATGATCTTGCTATCTTTGTGCACGCACTAGGATATGAATTTAAGGCTGATAACGGTGAGGTAGATGCACGAGACATCAACAAGCTCCTAAAAGAAATTGAAGGATCACCAGAAGAAGATCTTTTGAAAGTGGCAACTATCCGTTCAATGGCAAAGGCAGTCTACTCAACAAAGAACATCGGTCACTTTGGTCTTGCGTTTGCGTTTTATTCACACTTCACATCACCTATCCGTCGGTATCCTGACCTGATGGCACACCGTATGCTTCGTAAACATCTAGATGGTACCTTGATTGGTCCAAAAGAGATGACAAAGCACGAGAAAACTGCACTACATGCATCAGAACGAGAAATGTTTGCCGTGCGTGCTGAAAGGAACTCAATTAAATACAAGCAAGTAGAATACCTACTAGATAAAGTTGGTGAAGAGTTTGATGGAATCATCACTGGTGTCACTGATTGGGGTATTTATGTTCAAGAAAAAAATTCCATGGCAGACGGAATGGTTCGACTCGGGAGTATCAAGGGAGACTACTTCAAAAATGAAGCTGATAAGTACCGAATCAAAGGCGAAAGAACCGGGGTCACCTACTCACTTGGACAAGAGGTTCGAGTTAAACTAGAACGAGCAGACCTGGAAGAACGACAACTCGACTTCTCTTTAATCATCTAAAATTAGCGACCTACTTCAGCAGGCTTCGGGAAATATTTGTCAGAGTACCACTTAGTACACTTACAAATATTTTCCTCACCTGCTTTGTATCTCATCTAATTTTAAATGATTAAACAATTTGATGGACTATCGAACAAAAAAACGTACCGCCGTAAGGTAGTACGTTTTTTATGTTTGGTTGCAGTTTGTAAGTTTTTTAAAGTTGATACGTCATAACTACTACATGAACACACAAAGCCACAATATGAATCGAACTATTGAAAATGCCTATCCTAAGAAAGGTATCAATTTTAGTGATTGCGTAACATCGCTCACTTCCCTTTTTAAACTTCGATCTAGCCGTGGCTATGGTTCTCGTAAATCTGCATACAGTTACTACATGCGGAATATCTAATTCCAACACTCCACAATCAAACATATCTTCGGCTCGATCTGCGCTGAAGATGTTTTATTTTTAGCTGAAGATTAAGCATATTACTAGACATATAACGGAGAAAAACAATGAATACACAAAGACAAACGTTCCTTTCAGGCACTTCAATCGACTTAGTACTGCTTGAGGCAGAAGACAACGTCATCATGTTACCTTGGTTAAATAACCCAAAGGTAAACAAATTCCTAAGTCGTGGCGCAACGCCAATGACGTTGGCTATAGAGGATAAGTTTATTGCCAGCGCATACACTAATCCAAATAATATTGTGTTTGGAATCTGGCACAATGAGGACAAAAAACTCATTGGTAATACTGGACTACACAGTATTGATCAACTCAACCAAACTGCAACGTTTGGTGTCATTATTGGCAATGAAGACTACTGGGGAAATGGCCATGGTACAGAAGTACTTAACCTTATGATTGAGTACGCCTTTTCACAACGAAACCTGCGAAGTGTTAGTCTCAGTGTATATAGTAACAATCCGCGAGGAAAACGGTGCTACGAAAAATGCGGTTTTGTAGAAATTGGTCGATATCCAAAACATGTCTTCAAAGAGGGTGTTTGGCATGATGAAATACTCATGATTACCCACAGTCCGATACACTCATAATAATAGACCTGGCAGTTTTATCTGCCAGGTCTTTACTTTATCTTTTTGTATGTCATCATATAGTTAACAGCATGAAAGGAGCTGACCAATGGAGAATGTTCTTCATAAACCAAATCCTCCTCCGACTTGGGACCTGACCCTCATAATAAACGAGGGTGCGGATCCATTGTATCTACTTAAGGCTTATCGGATTATCAAATCCTATCTTGAGCCTTCATTAATACAACACAAACGAATCAAAAAGGGTGAACATCGTTTTACACTGACTTCTGTAGGTGAACCAATCGATAGGTCGATTGAACGTACCGTTGAAGGTGAAACATGGCCACACCTAAAAACCATCGGTGGAGAGTACTATGTCGCAATGTGACATAAAAATACCTGCGGATGTTATTACACAACCGCAGGCTTTTCTTTATTTCGCTACTGCTACTGCTTCGTCAAACTTCACTGAAAGGAGTTTTGAGACCCCATCACCGCCCATAGTTACTCCATAGAGGATACCTGCACGACTCATGGTCTCACGATTATGGGTAATAAGAATTAGTTGCGACTTCTCAGCTAACGCTTCAATCATGTCACCATATCGTCGAGAGTTCGCTTCATCAAGAGCTGCATCGGTCTCATCAAGAATAATAAACAAAGGTGGGTTAACCTGACTCATTGCAAAGATAAGCGCAATACTCGTCAATGCTCGTTCACCACCAGAAAGCATGTCTAGACCCTTCACACGTTTATTTGGAAGTTTTACATCTAACTCAATTCCCTCCTGCGCTTCTTCATCTTCTACATCTTCATCAATTTCGATTTCTTCACCAAACTCATCTTCACCTTTTTGTTTCTTCTTTATCTTTGGTTTCACTCGTAAAAGTTTTGCTTCTCCACCCCCGAACATAAGTGCGAAAAATCGACTGAACTCTGCATCAATCTTATCGATACCCGCAACGAATTGTTCATCAAGCTGTACCACAAGCTCAGAGATAAGCTCCTCAAGTTTTGTTACTGACGACTCTAAGTCTGCAACTTCATGCACCAAAAATTCATCACGTTCTTTTACTTCCTTATATTCCTTTTCAATATCTTGGTTCGCACCACCAAGTTCTTCAAGACGAATTTTCATCTTCTCCAGTTCACGACGACGATCACGCTGTGTCTGACGAGATTCTTCTGCAATAATTTGGTTTGTCACAGGTTTTCCCTCAGCGATAATTTCAAAATTGAAATACTGGGCCACACCACTTCCAATAAGTGATACCGCTTCTTGTAATTCTCGCTTAAATTCAATACGGTCACGATCAAGCACCGTCAGCTCTCCTTCTATTTTAGAAAGTTCATTTTCTGTCTCACGTTGCTCTCCAACAATACGGAACACCTCACGCTCTGCTTCCCTGCTTTCATGACTATCCTCTTCAATGGATTTCTTAAGTTCATTATATGCTGTAGTAAGCTTTTGTTCTTTTTCTTCAATTGCAGTAATCTCTTTTTCATTATGACGTAACTCCTTTTGAAGTGACACCAACTCCTTCTCTTCAACATCGGTGTTAATCACCACAATACCAGCTGCTCCTTGCACAAACTTCCGGAATGTATGTACTACATCAGACAATGCACGTTGCAACTGACTAACATCGTCACTTTTTACCGCCTTATCAATCGAAGACTCAATAACCTTCAAAATTTTCTTCACCTCTCCCATGGGTACCGGTGCATCAGACTCAGAAGTACTTTTCTGCTGCACTTGTGCTATACGACGCTCTAGAAAACTCACTTGCCCTTCGAGCTGTCCACTTTTACGCAATAATGTTTGTCGCTCTTGTCGTACCTGTGATACCGACTCTTCAAGTGGAATAAGCTCTTTCCCTTTTTCATTATCTTCACTTCCGGCAAGTGTTTTCTTTGCATCAGTGAGTTGCTGAGTAAGTTCTTCAAGCTTCTTTTCCGGAGTCTCCTTTAAGAGTCGTAGTCGATCAGAATGATGTGCAATGTATGTATCTTCACGTTTAAGATACTCATTATAAACTGTCACTAATTCAGCCTTAAGCTGAATTGAACGCTCAATCTTTTTTACCTGTCGTTCCAAAAACTTCAGATGCGGCGCCACTTCTCGCCGGAGTGACTGTACCTTCTCGATATTTCCACGAGTCTTCTTTAACTTTTTTTCAGCTTCAACCTTTTTGTATTGAAATACTTTCAAGCCAAGTGCATCCTCAATCATCTCACGACGTTCTTTTGCGCTTGCTGACAAAATTCTATCCGCCTCACCTTGAGAAATAATATGATGTCCTGTTGAGCCTATATTTGCAGCCGATAGAAGCTCTTGCACATCTTTCAGACGTACTTTTGAATCATTTATCTGATAGTCATTCTGGCCATCGCGATGTACCGTACGTTCTAAGGTGATTTCATCAAAATCTACAGGAAACACACGCTTGGTATTATCGAGTGTTACTGAAACAGAAGCTCGGTTTCCTCGTGAAGTACTATCTGAACCATTAAATATCAAATCAGCACCTTTTTTAGCACGCATTCCTTTCACTGACTGTTCTCCTAGAACAAATCGAAACGATTCAGCTACGTTACTTTTACCTGAACCATTTGGTCCAACAATAGACGTAATAGGCGCGCTAAACTCAAGTTCGCTTTTTTTAGCAAAAGATTTAAAACCAGAAATTGTTATGTGCTTGAGGTACATGAAGTCTTACGAGTAATTACAGAAGGAAAATATACACCCCCTCAAAATCAACGCCCGGATCTGCAGGTGTCACGCCATCCCCGACAGTCACCGTCACACTACAGTGAGTATCTATATCGCCAGAGGAATTGCCTGCAGTTAGTACAAACGTAGTGTCCGCAGTAACTCGATGAGAATAACTACTTTCATCCACAAGCAAACCTGACCCAATATCACTAATTGCTACTGATGTTGCGTCTGTAGTTCCCCAAGAGAAGACCACATCTCCACCTCCAGATGGTACCGATGCTTGATCAGCACTAAAGAAATCACAGACTGGTGGCGCCACAGGTGCATCAATGATAATGTCATCCTCACAAGTCACCCGTCCATCATCATTCCAGATATCAAAACGAATATGGGTATCCTCAGCAATCGTTACAGACTGTGAGCCACTGTTAACTCCAACATTCCTATAGATAGTGTCACCGACCCATAGAGTTGAATTATCTGCAACATCATTTGATGTCCAGGAGATAGTTACACTAGTACCACCCGCAGCGTATGGCACCGATGCAGGAGAAAAACTAAGCTCACACGTAGGAGCATCTTCCTCTGGGACCGAACAAATCCTCTCAAATGTTGTTCTGGATACAATCCGAACCATTGCTCCCGAGGGGTTGTACCAATTATTACAAAAATTATCTAGGTTCCTCTCGCAAGAATAGAAATAACGGTTTTTTAAATGGCTTCCTAAATACCTGTCGATATTCGGGATATCACGTATTAAATCACAATTACCGGAACTACTTTCGTTGTCGTCCACATCGTTACTACCTCTGCTACCTCTACTGTCTCCACTGAATC
>JGI20153J14295_10003077_pt1 | contig 11404 bp, 13 predicted proteins | sample COG_03_FD_14295 | JGI IMG/M metagenome (IMG submission 14295) | reverse complement strand
TGGCCAAAGGCATCGGCTGCATATTCGGGATGACACGGCAGATCAATTTCTTCATCGTCATACAGATCCCACCACTCGGGCCGCGCCACATAAGGATCATGCGGATGAATGAAAGAGGCCACCATACACCAAGGCTTCGACCCATCACGGGCATAATCAAATAGCTTGCGCCTGGCGGCAAATTCTACCTCGTCATCATAGTCAATCTGAAAACTGGCCATGGCTTGACCGCTTTCTTTCACGGTCTGCATGTTGTGATACCATTTATCAATCCGCTCATCGGCTTGCTGCCAATTGGGGGTCCAGGCAAAATCAGACGGGTAAATATCTGTGGTCACCCGGCTTTCAAACCCATGCATCTGATCTGGTCCAACAAAATGCATCTTTCCAGACAGGCATGTGCTGTAGCCAAGAGATTTGAGGTAATGGGCAAAGGTCGGGATCGAGGCGGCGAATTCAGACGCGTTGTCGTAGGCGCCAATCTTGCTAATCAACTGTCCTGCCATCATGGAAAAGCGCGATGGGGCGCAAAGCGGACTGTTGCAATAGGCCGCATCAAATCGCATCCCGCGTTCGGCCAAAGCATCCAAATGCGGGGTTTTCACCACCTCATGACCATAGGCACCGGTGAAATGTGGCGCCAGTTGATCGGCCATGATCACTAGAATATTCGGGGGTGTCATTGCGTTGCTCCATCAAACCAATTTGGTTTGATGTGGCGCAGTTTCAACTTTTAAGCCATCCCAAAAACGACACTGCTGCGCTGCCAAGTTTACGGATCGGCGCGTGCCTCCGCCACGAGCGTGGTGATCTCGTCCAGACTCAACATGCCTGGCGCAGTTTTATCGCCGACAATAAAGGCCGGCGTTCCGGTAAAGCCCAATTGTTGCGCCAAAGCATTGCTCAAGGCGATATGCGCCTCCACAGCCGGGCTCACCATATCCGCTTCAAGTTGGGCCACATCCATGCCCAGATCTCGCGCCACTTTGAAAATTAGAGCCTCCGTGACACGCCCTTCCCCATTCATCAAAGCCCAATGGAAGGCTTCATATTTGCCCTGCTCGCGTGCGGCCAAAGCAGCGCGGGCCGCAATCACGCTGTCATCGCCCAAAATTGGCCATTCGCGATAGATGACCCGTATATTTTTATCGGCCGCAAGAAGCGCCTGCACCGTCTGACCCGCGCTTCGGCAATAGGGGCAATTATAGTCGAAAAACTCCACTACGGTGACATCCCCCTCGGGGTTGCCAAGATTGGGGGCGTTGGGGTCGGATTCGAGTTCCAAACGCACGGTATTGGCTCCAGAGGCCGCCCGTTCCTTCTCGCGCTGCTGCAAAATAGCAACCGCCTGCATGATGATTTCTGGATTTTCCAAAATCGCCTCAAGCGCCAGCTGTTTGACCTGATCTTGCGTCATGCTTTGGGCTGCAACTAGCTGACAGGTAGAAAATAAATAAAAAACCAATAGAGCTAACCGCACGCTTAATCCTCTCATGTTTTATAGTGTAGTGTAGTAAGGCAGGAACCCGTCCGTGCAGGCTATTAGTAAGCCGCAACAATTGAAACCTGTTTATTACGCGATTTTGCCATCATCAATGCATAAGCAATGGGCTTTTGGTAGCACATAGTTCGAGGGCTTCGCGATTTCTTAATAAAGTGTATCTACCGAAAAACATATGGCGTCGCGTATATCGTATTGAAGATAACAAAAGATTTAGCTAAAATCTGATTGCCAAAGACTCGTCTGAGAACTAACAGCAAAAAATAGCCAAACCAACGCGATCTATTCATTGGACCAACGATATGCGCCTAAAAAATTTAACAATTGAAAATCGCACAATCAGTCCAAAAGAGCGCCCATTACTCATAGCTGAAATTAGTGCAAACCATGATCGTGATCTTGATCAGGCTTTGGCTTTAGTAGACATTGCGGCAGATGCGGGCTGGGATTGTTTGAAGTTACAAACTTATACTGCTGATACTTTAACTATGCGATCAAATCATAGCACTATGAAAATAGATCCAATTTGGGGCAGTCCGACCCTATACGACCTTTATGAAGGTGCAGGAATGCCGATGGAATTTCATCAACCTTTGTTTCAGCGTGCGCGTGAACGCGGCCTTATTCCATTCACTTCAGTTTACGATCCACGCGATTTAGATTTTATCGAAACACTGGACTGCCCGATATATAAAATAGCCAGTTTCGAAATGACATTCGATGATCTTTTGGCCACAACTGCCCAAACTGGCAAACCAATTATTCTCTCAACTGGAATGGCTACGTTACCTGAAATCAACCACGCTCTCGAAGTGTTGGACAAAAATAATGCAGCAACAATTATCTTATTGCATTGCTGTTCATCGTATCCGGCACCACTGGACAGCATTAATTTGAATGCTATGACGGCAATCGGAAATCGCTTCAATCGGTTGGTAGGGTTCTCCGATCATACAATCGGGTCTATCGCTCCTTTGACTGCAGCTGCAATGGGCGCAGTTGCCATTGAGAAACATTATACCAATGACCCTACTCGTGAAGGGCCTGATCACCGTTTTTCAGCCACTCCGGAAATTATGAGAGAAATCGCCAACGGCGTGGACGATATCATGGCACTTCGTGGTTCGCCAACCAAACGAACAACAAATGCTGAAATGGTCAATAAATCAATTGGCAGACGTTCTGCATTTGCCACGGCAGACATTAAAAAAGGGCAAAAAATTACCTCAGATCTATTCCGCTTTATTCGTCCAAATGCAGGGATACCAGCGAATGATCCAACCGCTCTAAATGAAAAGTACGCATTGTGCGACATCCCAAAGGGCACACCCATCCGATACGAGGATATCAGTTAACATGCTTGGGATAATCACAGTACGATTGGCAAAAATAGGTGATGCTAAGCGCCTATTTGATTGGAAAAATGACCCAAATATCAGGGCTGCGTCAGAACGAACGAAGCCACTAATTTGGGAGGATCACATCAGTTGGTTAACTCACGCATTGCAAAGTACCACCCAGCATGTATTTATTGGGGAATACGACGGGCTTCCAATCGGGGTCGTTCGCTTCAATGTTGAAGAAGATCATGCCGTTGTATCACTTGCCGTTGCCCCCACTGCGCAAGGAAAAGGTTTTGGTAAATCTTTGTTGGCTTTAGGTATAGCTCAAATAGGTTCTATGCCTATTCGAGCGCGCATTCGCAGTGATAATGCAGCGAGCCGCGCTTGCTTTGCAGCTTGCGGTTTTGTGAAAACTAGCCAGGATGAAGATTTTTGTTGTTATAATTATCTTCGTTTGACATTTGAGGGCATCGTTCCAAAGGACGATCATATAAACGCCCTTTATGAAGCCCTTAAATTACGCGAACATACAATCAGCCTCATCAAGTTACCCACCTTCGAAGATCACCAAGAGTTTATTAAAACACACCCTTACAGATGCTGGAATTTGGTTTTCGTAGCAACTGAGTGCGTTGGGAATTTTTATTTGCAAAACGATAATTCAATTGGTGTACATTTAATCCCAGATTTTGACTATTTACTGCCTATTTTGCTTAAACAAATTTTAAATGAATATAATCCCTTGCCCGAAATTAAATCTACGCGTAGTGCAAATTTTATTTTGCATGTACCTATTGGAGATCATAAGCGGCAGGCTCAAATGAATGCTAATGGACATACGCCTTTGCAAATCACTTACACTCTTCACAAGGAGCAATTATGAGTATTTGTATTATCCCCGCCCGCGGTGGATCAAAGCGTATTCCTCGCAAAAACGTCAAACTCTTTTGCGGGAAGCCAATTATCGAATGGACCGTATCTGCTGCGCAATCTGCAGGCATATTTGAACGTATCATTGTATCGACGGACGATGTTGAAATCATGGAGACTGTAATCCCGATGGGTGTTGAGGCGCCATTTCAAAGGCCTAAGCATTTGTCAGACGATTTTGCAACAACCATTGATGTTATGGCGCATGCGGTTAACACTTTGGGTTTAGATAATGATTGCGCCGTATGTTGCCTGTATGCAACTGCCCCGTTTTTACAGCCAGAAAAATTGGCTATTGGTCCGAACAAGTTAAATCATGCGGACTTTGCGATGTCTGTGACAACTTATGCCTTTCCTATCCAACGGGCTTTGCGTGCTAAGTCGTTGGATCAGATAGAGATGATAAATCCGGAGCAGTTCATAACGCGCAGTCAAGATTTAGAGGAATATTTTCATGATGCGGGTCAATTCTATTGGGCAAAGGCTAGTTCATGGTCAGCGGGAAAATCTATTTTCGACGGGAAAGTCGCAGGTGTACCGCTTCCACGGTCGCGGGTGCAGGACATCGATACGCACGAAGATTGGGAGCTTGCTGAAGCAATGTTTCGTACGCTAGGTTTAGGCTGATTTATGCGGACCCATTCCAAACGCCGTGAACTTCCGATTATAACACGGATGGCCTATTTCATATATCAAATAGCCTATCATTTATTACTGCCTCTATCAGGTCTTTTTGCCTTATGGCGTGCGCGAAAAGAACCAGGGCATCTGTATCACATGAGGCATCGTTGGGGACTAGGGCCCGTCGGTGCTAAGGGCGCGGTCTGGATATATGCAGCATCGCTCGGAGAAATGAACGCTGCGCGTCCTTTAGTGCAAGAGTTTCTAAACGATGGGCACCATGTTCTCCTAACACACCTGTCACCAGCGGGGTTTGATCGAGGCGTGCAGCAGTTTGGAAGTAACCCTCGGGTAACACACCTCTACGCGCCATTCGATTGTTTCTGGACAGTGCAGTTGTTTTTACGACGCGCCAAGCCAGCCTTCGGTATTGTTTTGGAAATTGAAATTTGGCCAGCAATGCTGATCGAAGCGGACAGATTGAGCATTCCAATGTTCATGGCAAATGGCAATCTTTTAATGAATCGCATGAAACGTTTGCAAACCTGGCGGCGACACGGACTCTACTTGTACCGGCTGTTCGACCATATTTTCACACGATCACAAGATTATGTTGAGCGCTATATTGCTACCGGGGTGCGTCCTGAGAACGTTTCTATTGCCGGCGAATTACGCTTTGATACGAAACCGGATTCAGCGCTTCTGGATAATGGTAGCGATCTACGCCAAACTTGGAACGCACAGTTTACGTTTATGATTGCGTCTTCCGTTAAAAGTGAAGAAGCTGTCTTAATAAAAATTGTCACAGATTTTCTTCAAGCAGCACCGCAAGCACGTGTAATATGGGTGCCGCGCAGCCCACAGCGATTTGATTCTATTTCAAAATTATTACAATCTTGTAAAATTCCCTACACACGCCGCAGTCAAATAACTGACAAAATACAATATAAAAGTAAGGTGCTTATAGGGGATACACTCGGTGAAATGGACTTTTACCTGGGACTTGCAGATGTAGTTTTTGTGGGTGCGAGTTTTACAGATATGGGTGGACATAACATTATTGAGCCACTGTCTGCTGGATGCCCAGTTGTTATGGGACCTTCCACCTATGGAGTGGATTTTATTGCAAAGCCTGCGCGAGAAGCAGGGGTATTTGAAACCTTTGACACTCCACAAGCCATGTGCAGCTATTTGCTAGCTTTAAACAAAGATCTGTTAAGCGTTCAGATTATGCAAAAAAAGGCTAGAACGTTTGCGTCACTTAATAGTGATACGGCTAAACTCATCGCCAGAAGTATAAAACAGCGTAATGGTTATATCAATGGATTATAAAAGAAAAAACATACTCCTGATCGTACCTCACATGCCAGCGTTTGATTCATGCATGCCGTTAATGATCCGCCTTCATCAACGGGGCAAAGTTGATGTAAAAATTATCATCAACCACAGGCTTATAAAAATTGACGCAAGACTTGAACACACGCTTAAAGCATCAGGAGTTCCCTATGAGGTCAAATCTCTCCTACGGATAGAACTTTTTAGCTGGCTACAAATTGCACGGTCAGATTTTATGTTAACGCATTCTGACCCAGTTGCTTACGGCGGTAAGTTTCGTCCTCGAGATCATTTCATGAAAATTTTGAAAAAAAAATGTTGTTTTTATTCAACATGGCATGGTGCAGCAGGGTCTACAAACAAAAGGAGTGTTGCGCGATGTTTGGGATTATTATTCGCAAACTCTACTGATATGGGCAGACCTACCAAATGCAGCGGCAAGTTTTCTTGCCCCAGATGTGGCGGATAGAATGCATGTGACCGGCATCACAAAAACCAATTTACTTAGTTCTTGGCCCAACCAGGATAGACTTGCCGCAGAACTTTCAAAATTTTCTCGCCGAGTATTAATATGTCATAATTTTGGCTTCGAGAAGGAACGCTACTCTGATCAAATGTTTGAAAAGGCTTTGAGAGTGTGGAAAGCAGCCGCCCAATCACGGCCCGATATTGCTTTCATACTGCGAAGTCATCGTGGAAAAAGGAACCGCAACGTAGAACAAAAAATTGCCAAAATGTGCAAAGATTGTCCAAACATAATCAGATCAGAGCGTCACTATGGTATTATGGCTATGGCGACAATTAACGATGTTATGGCATTAGTGGATTGCGTAATCTCTCATCCTTCTACTACTATTTTAGACGCAGTTTATGAAGGTAAACCTGTCGCCGTAATGAATAGTTTTGCGCGCATATTTGAATGTCTCCCCAATGTCGACAACCTGGACAACTTCACCAGATTCGTTGAAGACTGTCTATCCCACGCGCCAAACACAGCATTGCGGGAAATTTATGGCAATGTGTCAGATAACCTCGACAAAGCCGCAAGTATCGTAGAACAACAAATGAATAATACAGAGATTTAAGCGTGAAAGGATAACGCCATGTTCGAAAATTCAAACATCGTGGTGACAGGCGGCACCGGATCTTTTGGCCAAACTTTCGTGCCTAAAACACTCGAGAAATATAATCCTAAGAAGATTATAATCTTTAGTCGTGATGAAATGAAACAGTGGGAAATGGCCAAAGTCTATGGCGGCGACCCGCGCGTACGTTTTTTCATAGGTGATGTTCGGGATCGCGAACGGCTGTATCGCGCCTTTCGTGGTGTTGATTATGTGGTCCATGCAGCGGCTACCAAAATTGTACCTACTGCCGAATATAATCCGTTTGAGTGTGTGAAAACTAATATTAACGGAGCAATGAACGTTATTGATGCAGCAATAGACTGTGGTGTAAAACGGGTGGTTGCGCTTTCTACAGACAAAGCATCGTCACCAATAAACCTGTATGGCGCAACAAAATTAGCTTCTGATAAATTGTTTGTGGCCTCAAACTCGTATGGAGGTGAACACGGTACGCGCTTTGCAGTGGTCAGATACGGAAATGTTATGGGGTCGCGCGGTTCTGTTATCCCATTCTTTATTTCAATAAAAGATAAGGGTGAATTTCCAATAACCGATGCACGCATGACTAGATTTATGATTTCCCTGGACGAAGGGGTTAAATTGGTATGGCAAGCTTTTGCAGACATGGAAGGTGGAGAGATTTATGTTAAAAAAATCCCATCCATGAAAATTACAGATATTGCAAAATCTATTTCGCAAAACGCGGTCCAAAAGATTGTTGGAATACGACCAGGGGAAAAACTACATGAGCAGATGATTGGCGAAGAAGACGCGCCTCACACCTACGAATACCCCGAACACTTTAAAATTCTGCCTGCGATCAACAATTGGTCATCAAGTGCGGATCGAATAAAAGATGGTATTAAAGTACCGGACGGTTTTACCTATTCATCTGATAATAACCCAGAATGGATGCCGCGCGAAGAATTGATTGCGTGGATCGCTTGCAACGAGACGAAAATTGGAAACATCTAATGCGTATCATTTGCTGTCCAACGGGTCGCAATCTTTGGTTCGATTTGGCCCTCAGAATGCAGAAAGAAAACCTGGCAGAATTTGAGGGAATTTTTAACACGTTAAAAAAAGGTTATGCTGCAACAAGACAACGCAAACAACCAAAAACAAAAATGGACAGAAAGTAAGTGACAAAAAGCACCTTCATACCCTATGGGCGGCAAGACATTTGTCAAGATGACATCGATGCGGTGGTATCTGTATTGCGTTCTGATTTTTTAACTCAAGGACCACAAGTTCCAGCTTTTGAGGCCGCCGTAGGTGCACACACTGGTGCTGCCTATGCCATTGCAGTAAATTCTGCGACATCCGCTCTCCATATTGCCTGCATAGCTTTAGGCGTTGGACCGGGGGATGTCGTTTGGACAGTTCCAACAACCTTTGTAGCTTCAGCAAATTGTGCACTTTATTGTGGCGCGTCAGTTGATTTTGTTGATATTGACCCGATACGCTACACAATGTGCCCAAAAGCCTTGCAAGCGAAGTTAAAAACTGCCTCCAAGCTACCAAAAGCTATAATACCCGTACACCTTTGTGGTCAATCGGCAGATATGAAAGCTATCTCCCAGATTGCGCGTGGGTACGGCATTGCTATCATTGAGGATGCTAGCCATGCGATTGGCGCAACATATGAAGGCAGACCCGTAGGAGATTGTCACTACAGCGATATTACTGTTTTTTCATTCCACCCAGTAAAAATAATAACGACAGCTGAAGGTGGTCTAGCAACGACACAGCACCAAAAACTTGCTGAAGCTATGGATTTGGCCCGAAGTCATGGTATCACACGTAATCCCGAGCTCTACGAAGGTCCTAGTCAAGGATCGTGGTATTATGAACAGATCACATTGGGCTTCAATTACCGCATGACCGAATTGCAGGCTGCACTTGGTCTTACACAAATGCAGCGACTTACAGAAATTGTGGACCGCCGCGCAGCGATTGCTGCTCGCTATGACCAGATGTTAGCAAATCTTCCAGTACAGCGGCCAATACAAGCTGGATCCACAGGATCCAGCTGGCATCTATACGTCATACAAGTACCTGAAATTCATCATTCTAAGATCTTTGATGACCTAAGAAGAGCTGGTATTGGAGTAAACTTACATTATATCCCGATTCATCGACACCCGTATTACCGCAGAATGGGATTCAAATTAGGACAATTTCCAAACGCAGAGGCATATTACAGAAAAAGTATATCAATCCCTTTATATTTTGGTCTGACTGAGAAAGACCAGGATCGGGTCTGTGATATTATTGAGCAATCCTTCTTCAAAAATACCTAATGAGTGTATATGATTTTACACACAAAATAGAATGTAGTTTCATTGCCATAGCCATTTCAGGAATAACAGATGCCGATCTGACCGAAGTTGTCACTCAATTGCAAAGCCTCTTGGTCAACTGGGATGCCCTACGGCAGGTTACGGCGGTTGTTCAGCAATTGATCCAGCGACCAATCGATCAACGGCTTGCCCTGAAACATGCGGAAATTTTTACCAGGCACGTCCTTACTGCCTTTGCGCTCCAATATGTCCGACTATCATCTTAGCCCTACCTTTTTTGTTCTCAGTACCCGCCCGCCGCCGAAACCATCGGCACTAGACTCTTTGGCTTTCTATCGGGCCCATCGCGCGGCGAAGCCAGAGACCACTTAGACCAAAGTCGTCACGCCGCGCCCCGTCCATCAATGCCGTAAACATCGCGGGTGGACAGTCTATCCTCAACATCAGCCAGGGCGGCATCGGCTCTATTTGCCAATATGACATCTGATTGAGCCTTAAAGGTCGTCAAATCAGGCTCCGCCCTTGCGCCGTCAAACCGCCGCTCGGAAAGCGTTGGTTTGTAGATGATCACCTCAACCCCCCACGCCTTCAATCGATCCATGATCCCTTGGATCGGCGCCTCGCGGTAATTGTCAGAGCCTGACTTCATCACCAAGCGGAACACCCCGACCGTTTTGGGCCCGCGCGCCAAAATCCTCTCGGCCAAAAACGCCTTTCGCGTGTCATTCGCATCTACAATGGCTTGAATGAGATTTTGCGGCACTTGGGCAAAATTGGCGGACAATTGCTTGCTGTCTTTGGGCAAGCAGTACCCGCCATAGCCAAAAGACGGCTTGTTGTAATGAGAACCAATACGCGGATCGAGGCAAACGCCATCAATGATCTGACGTGTCTGGAGATTGCGCGCCATGGCATAGCTGTCGAGCTGATTAAAAAAAACCCAACCCGCATGGCAAGATAGCTATTGGCAAAGAGTTTGATCGCTTCCGCCTCTTGCGTATCGGTGAAGAGCAAGGCCACATCCTGCTTTTGCGCCCCTTGCAAAAGCAAATTGGCAAATACGTTAGCCCACTCTGATCTTTCACCGACAATAATCCGGGAGGGGTGTAGATTGTCATAAAGAGCCCGGCCTTCGCGCAAGAACTCCGGCGAAAAAATAATATTATCCGTGGCAAATTTTGCGCGCGCTTGATCCACAAACCCCACGGGAATAGTTGATTTGATTACAATGACCGCGGAGGGGTTTATCGCGATTACCTGCTCAATCACTGATTCCACAGAGGAGGTGTCAAAAAATGAGTGAGCAGATCATAATTGGTGGGCGTGGCCACGATCACATAGTCTGCATCGCGATAGGCACGCGGCGCATCCACAGTGGCCTTCAGGTCCAATTCGTTATGCCTGAGAAATTCTTCCAACTCGGGATCGGCAATTGGCGACTGGCGCGCATTGACCACATCCACCCGAGCTGCATCTATATCCACGGCAATAACTTTATTATTTTGGGCAAGTAGGACCGCGTTGGTCAATCCAACATAGCCCAGCCCGGCAACGACAATTCTCAATCAAAACTCCTAAGACGCGCGCCATATCTACACCGCAGATAATATGATCTGCCCCAATAGCGGCGCGTGCTAATAAATCTATCAAAACTATCTGCTTTTTTCGGATTTGCCGAAAAATGTACAGCCCTTATCGCAAAAAGTTTATCCCGAGACTAAGGACCTTCCACATCTCCGCGATGCAGATCTGCAGCCTTTTCCCGCCGGAGGAGAAGGATCTATCCGCGGAAATTATCGCTCTGAACCACACCGATTTGCGCAGAACCGCCCCCAATGGCGCTTTCGGTGTCGCATTTGACGGAACAAAACTCTGGATAGGAAACTAACCTAGTGTGAAATCGCATTTTTGATCGGCCCCGAATGACAATCGCATCCACCTCCCCGCTTAACGCAGATGCTCACAAATATGGAATATTTTTCGTTTTTACTGCAGGAATTCTGTGGTCGACCGTCGGGCTCGGGATTCGCATGATCGAAGATGCCTTTGTGTGGCAAATCCTGCTTTATCGGTCGATCAGCATGTCACTGTTTCTATATCTGCTTATTAGAATTCGGTCAGGGGAAAGCCCTTTTTCTCAAATCAGGCGCATTGGCTATCCGGTCATCATAGCCGGACTTTCACTGGTCGCAGCATATTCTGGCGGTATTTACTCCATCCAAAATACTTCGGTCGCAAATGCCA
>JGI20153J14295_10003070_pt1 | contig 11432 bp, 11 predicted proteins | sample COG_03_FD_14295 | JGI IMG/M metagenome (IMG submission 14295) | reverse complement strand
CGGGAGATGGCTTGGACTTCGCCGATTTGGTATCAGGGGGAGTAACTTAGTCAGAGTCGATAATGGTATTTTTTAAATTTAAGACTCTGCAAAACCTGTAAGGTAATCCCCCCACAAATTAACTGATCTTTTAAGTGGAATATTCTCGTAATCTATACGCAGGAGATTCTGCATGAAAAAATCAAAATACTCAGACAGTCAAATCATGGCCATTATTAAACAGGGTGAGGCTGGCACGCCAGTGCCAGAGCTCTGTCGAGAGCACGGCATGAGCTCAGCGAGCTTCTACAAATGGCGCAGTAAATACGGCGGTATGGACGCCTCCATGATGACACGGCTCAAGGAATTGGAAGACGAAAACCGGCGGCTAAAGAAGATGTACGCCGAAGAGCGGCTCAAGGCTGAGATCATTCAGGAGGCCATGGCAAAAAAGTGGTGCAGCCATCTCAGCGTCGAGAGATGGCTCGGGAGGCTATTGGGCAGCACAAGGTTAGCGTAAAACTGGCGTGTTTGGCATTCCAGATCAGTGAGACCTGCTACCGATATCAGCCTAAATTGAGTAAAGAAAATGCTCTAATCGCAGACTGGTTAATTCGGCTAACACACAATCAACGCAACTGGGGTTTTGGCCTGTGCTATCTATATCTGCGCAATGTGAAAGGCTTTGGTTGGAATCACAAGCGGGTCTATCGCATTTACCGGGAGCTGGAGCTTAACCTTCGCATGCCGCTGAAGGTGCCGGTGGAAATCAATGATTGTTGGTCAATGGACTTCATGCATGACCAACTTTCCGATGGTCGAAGCTTTCGTTTGTTCAATGTCATCGACGACTTTAATCGTGAAGGGCTCACAATCGAAGTCGACTTCTCTTTACCCGCCATTCGGGTAAAGCGCGCATTGAATCAAATTATTGAGTGGAGAGGTAAGCCGAAGCAAATCCGCTGTGATAACGGGCCCGAATACATCAGTGGATTATTATCTACCTGGGCGGAGAAGCGCAGTATCGATTTGCTGTTTATCCAACCGGGTAACCCCCAACAAAACGCCTATATCGAAGGCTACAATCGCACGGTAAAATACGATTGGCTGAGCCACTATCTCTTTACAGAAATTGAAGACGTTCAAGAATATGCCACACGCTGGCTCTGGACTTACAATCATGAAAGACCGAATATGGCATTTGGCGGCATCACACCAATACAAAAATTGGCGTTAGCTGCATAACTCTCTGCTTTTAACTTCGGTTATTAATGGGCGGATTACCGCAGTAGTTAATGGAATCTGTAAACGACTCTCTATACATAAATTATTGATTTAAATAACTTTTATATCCTAAGACACCCCAATAACATTCCATAAACACCTATCTACAGAGTTTTTCGGACCATATTCAGCAAAAGAAGTTTCTTATGCCTATAAAAGGAGGTTACTTTGTCTGAGGCAGACATATAAACACCTGTAGTCCAGCTCTTTTGGGATGGGGGCGGCTCTGATTATAGCCTTTTCTCTTGGCTTTCTTTATGACCCTATAAACCGTTCATTTAGGGCCTGTTCTAAGCCTATTAGTTACCCCCCTACACGCCTATACCTTTACCCAACATAGCACCGAAAAGGCCCCTTAACGATAGCTTTAATGGCCCGAAAAGAGATCTTACCCATGAGGTTAGATATAGCGAAACAGGGTTAGCTATTTAATTGCCAGTAGCATTTTGATGGAGCTTTGTCTCAGCAGCGATAGCCGCGCAGTGTAAGTGACTGATCAAGGTCACTCTTAGAGTAATCTGAAAACCTGTTCAATCAGGCAACGCTATAAAAACACCACCATTATGCAGAGCCACTTCACGCATTAAGGTCGGGAACCGATCGCCCAGCCCCCAAGGAAACGCAATTCCATGGATGATCGCACGACGCTCGCCAGAGTTTTTATTGATGTTCCAGCGATCTATTACACGAGTTACCAACTCATAGGATGTACCCGTAAAATCGTCGCCTAGGACGTAAATTGATACTTTGTCCTGACGCTGAGCATAGGTCTTCAATGCTGCCTCCAAACCCTCGGCTGGGCTACTGTTCGAGAAAGACGCCCAGTTAGCGAATTTTTCAAGGGCTCTCTTCCGTGCCGAAGCTGTATCGGGAATCCATTTTTTAGCGTAACCATCAATAAGGTAATTACCGTTATCATTCATAATTTGTATACCCTTAACCCTTGGATGTGCAGCCATTAAGCCCTTGATGGTTGAAGTAACAACCGCCCAGTTTTGTTTCATACTGCCAGAAGTATCAATTATAAAAATTATATACTCACGACCAACTGGTATACCGCCGCTAAAGACCGAGTCAATGGAACCAGCATCACCCTCCCTATCAACCACCTGGATGCTGTTCTCTATGATTAGCTCAGCGCTCTCATTTGCCCTCGTAGTCTCAGCTAATCTCAGCGTCAGATCTGAGGATCTTTTGTTTAGTTGGCGTAAACTGAGCTCAAGCTCAATTACTGCCTGTTCTAGCTCTACGTCTAGGGGAACCGATTGAGCTGGCACTGAAATTGAATCTAAAATTACATCCTTGGTGTCACCGTCTTTCGCCAAAAGAATCATCAAAATTACAGCCCCCAACCCACAGGAGATTACGTCGAGAAACGCTGTTCCAAAAATTTCTTTATCTTCTCTGCGAATCATCGAGGTGGCCACCCGCGCGCTGGGGAAAAAAGCATTCCCTTAGTGAAATTAGCCCAGCCGAAATATAGCGGTGCAGCTTTGGGGTCACCTTCGAGAGGAAGTAAAATGACGTTAACAACCGATGTGGAGGTTTTTTGAAAGCGCTTAATAGCACCCACAAACATAGCCTTTCGGCACTTACCGTCAATATACGCGTTTTTACTAGAACCAAGCTTAAAACATTCTTTAAAGCCCTTTAGACCAGAGTTCTTTTTCCCAGAAATCGTAGGCAGTCCATCGGTAATAAGATAGATACTATCAGGCGCCAACGATTTCTCTTCAATATACTCAAGCATTACACCCAGGCTGGTACCACCCTTCGGAAAGCGGGTTTTTAATTCTCGCCTAACCTTAATTAGGCCATCTTTTGGGCTCACCCAACCTCGGATCAGAGGTTTAACACTATCGGAATAAGCCAACACCTGAATCTGGCTATTTCGAGGTGCATTCTTAATCACCCACAGAAGTGTTCGCTTTGCCTGTAACCATTTCTTACCGGAACCCAAACGCTTACCAGATGGATCGCTCATTCCGACAATAATATCGATTAGATTTTCATTTGACATGGAGGCGCTAGTATCAAAGGCAATTAGGATCCGACTACCCTTAACTTGCATACCGATTAGCTCACCAGATGCAGGCCTGTCCAAATTCATATTTTCGGGGGGTTTGGGTTCAGGGGCTCGAGAAATCAGCTCTAGCTGAGCGGCCTTTTCACTGCCATCGATCATTGCGGCACTGACAGCCGAGACCAGATCTTGGATTTTATTTTTTTCACGTTCAGCGGCCTGAATAAGTTCGGCACGCCTCTGAGCCATCCTAGAATTAGCCTCATCTTCGTTGATAACCGGCGCATCAGGGGTGATCACATCGTCAGATGGACGATTAAAATCAAGTAATATAAACAATAATATTACCGCACCCAAACCGCAGGACATTACGTCGATAAAGGCCAGAGAAGAGGTTGATATGGCTCGGTTAGGTCTCACAGCTTAGTCTTGTCGAGAGATGCTAATGCGTCGTATCAGATATTTTTCACAGTACTCCTGCACCTTGACCAGTTGATCGTCATTGCTACGCTGTAAATATGACACCAACATCATAAGCACTACGCTGATCATCAGCGCGACAAACGTAGAGTTAAACGACACACCTAGGCTAGAAGTCATGGGGCCTATATTTCCCGCAACTGCAGACTCTGCCTCAGACATTGCCTGACCTATACCTCTAACTGTGCCCAGGAAACCGATCGAGGGTACTGCCCAGGTAATATATTTAATCACTGAGAGCTCAGCTTCATTCTTTATCGCCATACTATCGAGTGCTGGCGTAATTGCTTCTGAGGCATTCTGAATACTCCCTGTAATCGCGTATCTTCGCAATGCTGAGGACGTGATCTGCACCAGCGGTGTGTCTCGAATTTCTACAGGGAGTTTGTCGATTGAATCAAGGGTACTGACAATATCATTCGCAGAATCCTCGATATCACTCAATAAATCGACATCAAAAAGATATGAATGGGCGGAAATTTCCATCAATTTATCGATGCATAAATACATTCCCCATAAAAACAGGACAAAACAAACCTGTTGCTCTAAGTCTTTCAAAATTACAAAAAAGTTTCTCGGCAAGATCGACCCAGTACTGGCTGCAATCAATTCTAGAGCTCGAACATTGGGCAATATCCAAAATGAATAAAGCACCTGAACGAATATTATGGATATTGCAAGAGCGAGAATCTTTTGAACATTTTTGTTCATACTACATATTCTCCGAAAAAGGAGCAGGCTGATTTAAAGAAACATCTACGTTGGACTTACCCTGAGAGGCAATCATCCCAAACGACAAACATAATAATGCTATAAATATAATGACTCGCATGCGACGTCCTTTATTATTGTTAATTAATATATCTCGCGATTCTGAAGCCAACATCAGATCGTCCAACCGCGGACGACTCCTTAAATGAGGCTCGCAGCTCACTCCAAGATGCCGAGGAAAAGTTCGACCCCTTGATCACATGTTCAGGTCCGCTTGGCAAACCTAGGTAATCCAAATACTTTTGATTAGGATTGGGAATATTGAGCGAATAGACATCATTTACCCACTCACTTACATTTCCAGACATATCAAATAAGCCTGATGGCTCAGCGGGAAAGCTGCCGCTTGGCGCAATAGCCTTAAAGCCGTCATCGTAATCACCAAGATAGATTTTGACCGTATCCTTGGCAGTCTTGTCAGCAACATTGCCACCGGCCTTTTTCGCGTCGTAGTCATTGCCCCATACGAAAATCGAAGGCCGACGCTTGTTGGCAAGTTTTGCCGCATACTCCCACTCAGCCTCAGTCGGCATTCGATAGCCACGTGATGGTGCTGAAAAGCCAACCACAATACCTCCTCGAACAAGGTAAAATGGTTCAAACCCTTCTTTATTACTCAACCAGTTGCAGTAGAGCGCCGCGTCATTCCAGGAGATTCCAACAACGGGTAAAGGGCCATTACCAGTGCGTTTTCTAAACAGACTAAACTGGGCGTTGGTAATCTCCATATTGGAGATGTAAAATGGCCGTCGGAAGCTAACAACGCGCGCTAACTCGTTAGCTCTCTGCCCCCTCTCTGTCCGCGGCGCACCCATTGCAAAACCTTTGCCCTGAAATCTAAGCAACGCGATACCACTTGAATTAGTGGTTTTCGCTGTACTCTCACTGAGGAAATATTCAGACCAACTCAGCAGCCTTACATTAATATTTTGATCGCTATTATCGAGGATATTGATGGAAACTTTTTGCGGCGAATACCCGGTTCTTATAAACTTAAAACTGTGGCTTTTGGCGAGAAACTTTTGCGTGAATGGTGTATCCCCCAAATACTGACCGTTGCTAAATACCTGAGCGGTGTAATTAGCTTTGAACGTTACATTTCCATATTTTGGCTCGAGGTCGAATTTAACCCGACCCTGCCCTGCTGACACCGCCACCTCAGCGTCTGAATAGCCCTCGACACTGTAGCGAATGTTAGTTTTTCCGATTTTATTAATCGACACCGCTAGATCGGCCGGAACTTGCAGATTATTGATATAGAGACGACCTCCAGACGGCTTGTAGGAAATAGTGAGCCTTTCCATAGCAGAGGCCAATTTATAAGACCTTAAGAACTTACCGCTCACACGGGAAAGATCCACGGACTCATTAATATCTTCGTAGCCTTGCAGTGAAGCAAGCAACACAATATCTGATGAATCAGTTTCGCCTGAGAGAGGAGACAGACCGATAAACTTTGCGCCTATCGACAGGCGGGCACCCGCAGGCACAGTCTCGATATTGTAGGGAATTTTTATTCGATCTATGGCCACTGTGGTATCTAGGCCGACCTCAGGCGCAACATCTATAAATGCGCTGTAATCTTTGAAATGTTTTGCCAATAGCCCTAGTTTGTAACGCCCGGGCTTAAGCAGTATATCTAACGCTCTTTTTGACGAAACAATCCCATCGTCAATATACCAAATGCTTTCTATCAATTTATCCGACGCAGAGATTTTCACCGAAACATAGTCGTAATCCAGCTCCACTCGGCGAATCTTGTCGCCACTGCTGTTTTGCAAATAAAGAGTCTGTGCCTTATATCCTGGGGCTGACACCACCACTGATGCACGCTCTGACAACAGCAGTATTCTCCGCGAACCCAAATAAACAGTGGTCCCAGACTGAGTAGAGATAGAAATCTCACTCCGATAGTCTTTTTGTACCACATCAACCCGATATGAGCTGAGGTAAAGGTAACCAGACACAAGCACCAATAGGCACAAGCCTATGGTCAGTAAAAAATTGTAGTTACGCTTTTTACTTCTGCTTTTTGCTTTTTCAATATCTAGTTCAAAGGACATCGCCACAAATAACCTTTATGGGTAATTGTTTATCCGAAAGTGGAACCGTTAAATTGTATAACTTAGCTTTACGGCCTTTACACTCAGCATGAAATTGGTAGTTGCCGGGTATTAGGCTAACTAATTTCCCCTCTGTCGGCTTGATATGACCGACGCCCTGTACTCTTATCTTCGCTATACCATCAGATTCAATCCAAACTTCGCGAGGACGTGACATCTGATCCAAAACATCCCTTGCCTTGGCTCTAACCAACGTTAAAGAGGGACTATAGACAACATACACTGAGGAGTCAGAGACTAGCGATCGTGCATATTCCATAACCTCTCTAGACTTGAGTCGTAGAGGCCTAGTAATAATATCGTTTAATTCAACATCAAAGCTCAAGATTGATTGTGACAACTGATAGCCGTCAACCGCCAATTTTGAGCTGGGAATTATTGCCATGGCTTGGGCATAATTCTTTCGAGCAAGCCGCCAATCATCTTGGTGCCCGTGCTTGTCTGCTATGGCAATAAAATCAGCAACCGCTATTTTTTTCAGCTCTTCTTTAATCTGAGCTGTTAGTTCTTTGACCTGCGATCTTTGGGGAAATATCGACGCCGCTTTTTGAATTTCGCTATTCGCTTTCCGAAACATACCGCCACTGATCAACTCCCGTGTAGATCTGATATGACCTGCAAAGGTCTGTTCAGCCACAAGATTCTGCAAGGTATTTATACGGTTGGTTACATCGGAGTCACCAAAGCCCAAGCGATCGATCTGCTTCAATGCATCGAGCTCGACTTTTAAGTTGAGTTCAGATTTGGCACGACGCGCACTCCGTGCATAACCAAAATACTCTAGTACTTTGGCCTTATCACTTGACCACGCCTTAACCTCTTGACTGTTACCAGCAAGCGATAACAGGTTAGACAGCTCACGTTCGAAGGCAACAGTATCAAAGGTTTTAAACGTCTCCTCAAGCCTTTCTAGGGCGAGTTTGACTTCATCCTGATAGCTGCGAATAAGATCCTCTGACTTCGATATCTCGTCACTTATTTCGAGAGTTTTTAGCTTGTCTATTTTTGCTTGCTCGAAGAGCCGCTCAAGAACCTTGATACGCTCTTGAGCCCTTTTTCCGAAAATTGACTTGCCAGGCAGCTCTTCTAGCGACGGTTTAATACGATCAGTATAGGCTTTCGCCAAATCATCCAACTCGCTATCTTGACTGCTCAGAGGAGCCGTAGATCGAGTGCTAAGAATATCCGAATTGGGCTGATTAGCGGCTGCTATATCAGCACTGTTGGCACTCTTTCTGTCCCCGCCATATGAACCGGAAAATAGAAATACAGTAACCACAAGAACCAAGAAGACCAGCGCTAAAATTAAAATGAGCTGCAGTTTCTCGGATTTTTTTTTGCTTGCTGCAGACGCCAATAACACATCTGCATTGTTATCCTTCAGCATCGACGGATCATACTATCTAGGTAAACTTTAGAGCGACACATCAGGGGTCTTCTCCGTCTCGTATATCTCACGCAGGAAACCACGCCAAGAACTGAACTGCTCCGAGGCTGTACCGGTCAACTCTAAGGTACGATCTTCCATCTCCATAACCTTTGGGGCTAGCTGAATATTCAAAGAACGACCCATCTCCCCTAAGCTTTCACGGTGAGCTGTTGCCTGCTTAGAATCTTGAACACCACTGGCAATTGCTGCAACTCCAGCTACAGCAAGTGCCGAACCGCCATAAGCGCCGCTGCCATAAGGGTTTGAATTGCTAGCCATTGCTGCGCCACCAATTACAGCCAGTGCACCAATAAACATTTTGGCATTGGCAGCTGCGGCTGCCTCTCGAGCAGCCTTACTTTCTGTATAGGCCTGTCTCTGCCAGAGCATATAGTCTTCATTCATACCGTTCCTGAAACCGTCATAGTCAGTCTGAATGTTGTCTATAAACATCTGATCTCGGACTCTAAGGGCTCGCACGCGCTGCAGCATTGCATCATCGTCAGATGGAAAACTTAGGAGTTTAGTTTTACCCGACCTACTACTCTTTATATATCCAGAGAAATATTCTGGGGAGAAGTGTTCAGCGAATCGTATTTCTTCAATTCCATTTAGCTCCGCGATTTTGGCCGGTTTTAACCTAGACACCAACTTGGCAATCGCCTCCGCAGCCTGTTCGAAAACCGGAGCATAGGTGTCGCCATTTGGATTTCTTGGATCATTTAGGGTGTATTCAGTTACTCTATATTTAAACGTTTTTCTTAATAACCGCTTTCCAGATATATCATTTACTTGGACCGCAATACTTATATCTTCACCATTGGACTCTATTATGGTTCCACTCACATAGAGATGAGCGGTTGCAGAGTTATCTGGCGATACTCTTACTGCACCAAACGCTGCGGTATCGGAAATTGCATCACGAAGTTGTACAGCAAATCTATTAGCTTCTGCTCGACGCAGTTCGGGCCAAATACCCTTTTTCTTATAGCTGTTTGGATCATCTGGAATATTCGGATCTAAGATTGGAATGAGTACGCTGAGTTGAGTCGAAAGAATTTGTTTAGGTGCTCCCACCGTTTGTTTACCTGAATCATCTCTGGGACCGACGCTGTATGTGCCACCACCAGTACTTGCACAGGCGGCGAGAACGAGAATCATAGAGAATAGACTTAGGTATTTAGATACTTTCTTTATCGCAGTAACACACATCATTTCAACGCCTCATATTGTTCCATTAATTTTTCTTTAATTTCAGGGTCGGATTCTAAATCGGCCTGAGCTTTTATTTGTGCCATTAAAATAGCTTTATTATCCACAGCCTCCAGATCCAGGTGCGCGCGTCCATTATCACCACCTTCGCCCATTGGACTGTTTGACGCCACCGAGTTACTACTGGGCCTCTGGACTATTGAGCTGGTAATCGCTATCGACGTGCCAGCCTTGCCGAGAACATTCTCTGACAGCGAATTATCTGCTGCATTACCAGCCAAACCTCCGGCACTTGAACCACTTGCACCATTTGAAAGCTCAGAACTCGAATCAACGCATTTGGTTGTGCTTGAAAGCCGCTCATAGAAAGCGCTCTCTAAGCGAGCAGATTTTTCTTCTTGAGTTAACGGTCGCTCGAACTTCGACCGGTCATGGTAGACCTCGGAACAGTCGGCATATTCGGATATTTGAGCTGTTGCACTGGAAACAGCTGCGCTGGCAATAAGTGTTAAGAAAAATTGCTTTGTATAATAGATGGTGGGCATCTTTTCTATCCAAAAATGAATAGATGAAAGGTTATATGATTGCTAGAACTTTAACAACAGTTTTAAGGTGTATTTTAAAGATCCTGTCCCTGAAGGTGGCAAGGGGAACAAGGCTAAGTCAGAAGCAAAGAAACAATTTAAGGTACTTCTGCTAGACCTATATGTAGCTTGGCTTGATGATCCAGAGTTGTCCATTGGTTTGGGCATGTCTAACAATCCTTACAAACAGACAGCTAGATATAACGCCTTATTCATCTCAGCCAAGATAATAGAAGTGGTTAACCAGGCCTATAACGCTGGCCTAGCAGATAAGTTAACAAGTACAGAAGGCGCCCGACAAGAGATCTTACCCATGAGGTTAGATATAGCGAACAAGGGTTAGCTATTAACTGGAGGTTTGAGTGATAGAGGGGCTTAGCTGGAGCATATTATGACGGGCTGTCTCTGAGACCAGCTTCGATACGCTTATGCTTAGGTAACGGTTGCCTAGGAGTAAAGACTCTCACGGCCCCCTAAAAACAGTTAAATCACAACCTTGAAAAGATGGCGTGCTATTTTCGACAAAAGATCGCGAGACTGTAAAAAAATCTGTGTAACTGTCTATCCTTCCCTGTTTGGGGTTAATGATAGACAGTTACACAGATTTTTTTACAGTCTCAAGATGATTCTGTCATTCGTTGGTTCCGCCTTGGCTGCTTTTTGTTTTAGAGTCCAATGTTGTGTCCTCGGTTCTCCTGAAATTTAAACATCTGTCCATGATGGTATCTAATATTATATAGATCCACAACCAAGGAATTGAGTGAAAGGGGTGCATTAGAAATCTCTCATGTTCAACGGTATGAACTACCTGTAGGACATATATCAAACCTCCCCAGGGTCAATTTTCTTACCCGAGCTCTTTGTCAGCATTACCATAATCTCTGCTCCTCATTGAGGACTACACCAAGCCAGTGTGCCACTAAAGCCAACCTCAGCACTGTCAGGGCTTCTCGTGAAACTAATTTCACATATGGATCTGAAACAACTGATAAATTATTTTATGTATGCCTAAAACGTCTCTTTGAGATTGGCTGAGTTTTTTTGAACCGGCTATATAGTTACTATAAAAACAGTGTCTTTCCGGAGAGGGGGGGGTCTTACCTTTATTTGTTGGCTTTCTTTATGACCCTAAAAACACCCATTTAGGCCCTATTCTAAGTCTATTAGTTAGCACCCCTCGAACTACACCTTTACCCAATATAGTTCCGAAATGCCCCCTTAAGGATTGCATTAATGGTCTTAAAATGGAACTTAGAGGTAGCATCAATGAAACCTACTCGCATACACTTTCACTTCGATCATGCTTTCACGAATTAAACGCCAAGCCTTACCCACCCGATAAATATAACTAAAGTATCCCTTCAGATGGCATACAGAGTGGTATACGCATTTATTTTAGGCGAAAAAAAAGGTAACTTATCATTATAAAACAATAAGTTACCTTTTATACTTGGCGGAGAGAGAGGGATTCGAACCCTCGAAACGCTATAAACGCTTACACACTTTCCAGGCGTGCTCCTTCAGCCACTCGGACACCTCTCCATAAA
>JGI20153J14295_10003066_pt1 | contig 11440 bp, 12 predicted proteins | sample COG_03_FD_14295 | JGI IMG/M metagenome (IMG submission 14295) | reverse complement strand
CCCGGTGACGACCTGTTTGGCGGTGCGTCATTGGTGACTGACGTCATTGCCAACGAGGTGAATTTGGCCGAAGACATGCTCACTGGGGATGAGGTACTCAACTGGTCCGGGTCGTTCGCCTGGCAAAGCGCTGGGATTTTGATCGACCAGCCGACGGTTGAACATGACCCCCAGGTGCAGTCCGAATTGTCGGGCAATCTGAAACTCGATGCCCGGCCCAATGTCGACTATCGTGTTTTGCTCAACTTAGATTACAGCGCGACGGCCGATGGCAGCAGCAGTTTGTTGCGCGAAGCCTTTGCCGATTTCGACCTCGACAACCAACTCTTTATTCGTGCCGGGCAACAAACCCTGCAGTGGGGCGTGGGCTATTTTTACAGCCCAGCCGACACCCTGAGTCAGGACTCGATCGACGCCAATGACCCCGATCAGGATCGGATCGGCACCATGGCGGCTAAAATCCATAAGCCCAAGGGTACCGCCAACTACTATGCCTATCTGCTTCCCGACGATACCGCCAACAGTTACAGTATCGCCGTTAAGGGTGAATGGTTATTGGGCAGTCAGGAATGGGGCCTAGGTGTTGTTAGGCAGGCCAATAACGAACTCAACCTAGTGGTCACCGGTTCGGTTCCGACCGACCTGGGCGATCTGTTCACCGAATATAATCTCAGCTTGGGCGAAACCAGCCTGGGTTTAAGCGCTGCTGGCTCGCTGTATGACCGCAGCGATGAGCTGTTGCAGCAATTTACCGTGGGCATGCGGGCCAGCCAGGATATTGGGCCGGACAGTTCACTGAGCCTCAGTGGGCAGTACTATTACAATGGACTCGGTTATACTGAGCCGACTTGGTCCACTGCAGCCAACGATTGGCAGAGCCTGACCTTAGGCCGCGAGGTCGCGGAACANCTCAGCCAACAACTGGCCGCCCTGATGATTCAGCTAGCGGATCCCTACGGTCTGCCCCTAAGCGCCTCGATGCTCTTTAAGCAGCCTAACCGATGGTTCAGCGATGCTCAAAAGTACCGTCACGCTGAGCCCGAATGACTTTGTTAGCACGGCTCTGAGTGTCACCACTCTGATGGGCGATCCGGGCGGCGAATATGCCCCCATGGGCGACCTGAGTCGTTACGAGTTGACCCTGACGCTGGGCAGCCAGAGCTTTTAATGGCTCCGGATGAAATGTATAGACCCTAATGCACCTAGGCTACAACAGAGACCCACTGATGAGTGTACGGATCCTAATAGTCGAAGATGAACCCGAGCTGGCCGAATTGATCGCGCTCTATTGCGAACACGCGGGCTGGCAAAGCATTGTCTGCGGCAGTGCCGAAGAAGCCTTGGGCGCGCTCAAGGTCGCCAGCTTTGCCTTAATCACCCTGGACATCAATTTACCCGGTATCGACGGTTTTGAATTTCTAGCCAAGATTAGGCTGCAAACGCAGGCGCCGGTGGTGATCGTCAGTGCGCGTGAGTCCGATGGCGAGATCATCAACGGTCTGGAGTTGGGTGCCGACGAATACGTCACCAAACCCTTTGCCCCCAAGGTATTGATTGCCCGCATGTCGGCCCTACTGCGTCGCCAGGACAGCCGGGTGCCGAATAAAGAACAGTTCAACTTCGGCACCCTGGTATTGGAACCCGATGCCTTTGCGGTTAAGAACGGCGCTGAGCGAATCAATTTATCGACCCGGGAGTTTGATATTCTCTTGGCCTTGGTGCAAGCCAATGGTACACCGGTCAATACCTATGAGCTGCTGGAAAAGGTTTGGGGTTCTCAAACCACCGAAACCTCCGCGGTTGGCGTCTATATCCAACGCTTGCGTAAAAAACTCGAATCGATACCGGGCAACCAGGGGCTGATAGAAACCGTCCATGGTCGCGGCTATTGCATCAACAGCCAGCGACACGGAGGCGAACCGGAGTGAACCTAAAACGGCAAATAATTCTGCTGATCGCCGGCATTCTGATTATTCCGCTGGTCAGCATCGGCATCGTGTTCACCATTCTCAAGTCGAATGAAACCGCCGAGGGCTTGGCCTTCGAATACCGCCATGATAGCCATCTTATCCAAGGCTGGCTGGATAGCGAGCAGAGCGCAGACTTTCCGACCATCAAGACCGATCAAGATATTTTTATCGAACTGGACGGACGCCTGGTGTTCAGCAGTATCGAAGGTCTAGAACCGGCGCAAATGGCGCAGATCCTGGCCGATCATGACGTCCTGTCGAGCTTGTATCGGGTAGCGAACGGCGAGTACCGCATCTATCATCTCTATCCCGCACAGAGCTGGCAAATCGCAACCAACAACAGCAAGTTTGCCTTGCTGGTTCCGACCACCCTTATTCTATTTATCGCCAGCATGGCGGGCTGGATTTTACGCAGCATGCACCTGAAGGTGCGCCAGCTAGTGACCACCACGCAGACCATCGCGCGCGGCGATCTCAGCCAGAATCCAACGTTCGAGGGCAAGGATGAATTTTTTCTGCTCGGCGAAAGTTTGGAGTCCATGCGCCAGCAGCTTAAGAATGATCAAGACAATCGAACGCGCCTGCTGATGGGTATTTCGCACGATCTAAAGACCCCCCTGGCGAGCATCATCGGCTATGTTCAGGCCATCCAGGATGGCCTCGCCAAGACCGATGCAACCCGCGCTAAATACATCGATATTATCGCCGTTAAATCGGAACTATTGGACAGCCGCATCCGCGCCCTGATTGAGTTTGTAAAGCTGGAAACGAGCCAATGGCAGGTCAATAAAAAAAACCAGGACCTCAATGCCTATATCGAGACCTGGTTTGCCGAGTTGAGTAATGATATTGAGGTCAGTGGCCGTTTTAGCGCGCTGAGCAATGGTTTGCCAAGCAACCTAGCGCTGAATTTTGACAGTGAATTGTTGCGTCGTGGCTTAGACAACCTGGTGTCCAATGCCATCAAATACAGCCCCCTTGAAAGCACCGTATACCTGGCCATCCACCTGGTTAGTCACAACGGCGACCCGGAGGTCCAGCTGCAGGTTAAAAATACTGGCATGCCCTATTCCACTGGCCAGCAAAAAAGCCTCTTCCAAGCCTTCTATCGCGCCGATAACGGCCGCAATAAGGACGGCATGGGGCTAGGCCTGACCGTGGTCGAAAAGGTGGCCCAGCTGCATGGCGGCCGGGCCCATTATCAGTATCTAGACGAGCAGCATGTTTTTAGTCTAACGCTGGCCTGCTTAACGCCGCCCGCTACTATTTTTTAGTGACCCTCCTCTACTCTTTAGTCACCCGCGACTGCTCTTTCGACACCTGCTTGTGCTCTTTAGAAACTCACTACTGCTGTTTAGAAACCCGCTACGGCTCGTGGATCCAGTTGAGCATAACCCCTTCAAAAGCGGTATAGCCGCGGATACCAATGTACCAAGTCGTCGGTGCCGGATTATTGAAATGGCAGCGCTCGTTATTGCCATTGGCAAAGGGTCGGCAGTCATAGCTGCCCGGATTCGGTTTTGAACCTTGACGGACATAGAGGTCCGCATCACCAATACCCCCGCTGATATCGACATCGAAGGTGGCTCGCCCGGCGGGGATCTCGACACTGTAGTAGAGCCAACCTTGGCGAGGGGCCGAGAGATTCACTTCCGTGCCCGAGTTGGTATCACCACCGTCAATCTCATAGCTGGCCGTCAGGCGGGTGCCGCTATAGCTCCGGTAAGCCTGCACTAAGACATAGTAGGTACCGGCCTGGGCGACATCGTAGGCGCAGTTTTCATTGTTGCCCGAGGTATAGGGACGGCAATCGTAGTCCGTCAAGGTCGGCATGCTGCCATACTTCACATACAGATCCGCATCACCGGTACCCTCGGCCAATTGGAACAATACACTGCTAGCCTCCTCTGGCACGTCGAAGGTAAAGAACAGACCATTACCCGACACTCCCGACAGCTGGGTCACCGGCACGCCATTGACCAGTTCGGTCACCTCCGGACCGCTACCACAGGACTCGGTCGGCACGCCGACATTATCGAAGGCGGTGGCCACATCGGCGATTGAATAGCCCAGGGCGCTGGTGGCACTGAGCACACCGCAAGCGCCGGTGATATAGTCGGTATTCTGAGTCCAATAGACCTGATTGGCGCGCACGAAGATATCAAAAGCTTTGCGCGTGTCCCAACCGGAGGTGTGGGCAATCAGGAAAAAAGCTCGGTTGTAGACGCCTGAACTGTAGTGCACATCCATGCCTTCGTAGTAGTCGGAAGCATGACCGATAGAGCGTCCATCGCGAGTCGGATCTTCCATATAGCGCAACGAGCCTTCGGCCTGTTTAAAAATATCCGCACCAACCAACCAGTCATTCGACCCTTTCATAAAATACTCGGCTGCCTCGCCGGCCATATCGGAAAAGGCCTCGTTGATCCCGCCGGACTGGCCGGCGTAACGCAAACCAGAATTCTGTTCGGTAAAGCCATGGCTGACNTCATGGGAGGACACATCCAGGCTGACCAATGGATAAAAGGTTGAAGCGCCATCGCCAAAGGTCATTTGGCTACCGTCCCAGAAGGCGTTTTCATAGTTGTTACTGTAATGCACGCGCATGCGCAGTTTTTGGCTGATGGGCGCGGTGTTGTACCAACCGGAGTACATATTAAAGACAACGTTGCCAAAATAGTGGGCATCATTAAGGGGTGAATAGGCACCATTTATGTATTTATAGGTATTTTCCGGCACACCGTTTGTCGGGCAGCTGCCGAACTGAAAGACCGTCCCGCCAGATGTACCATGATTCAAATCGATGGTCTCGACATTGGCCGTGTCCATTCGGCAATTGTCGTCGACTATAAGCGGTGGATAGTCGAAGCCACTATCGCTAGGACCAAAATAATATTGACCGGTTTTCTCATTGCCGCCCGGACCCTTGGCATCCAAATGAGACAGGGCGTCCCACTGGTCTAACACCTCGCCAGATTGGGCATCGATAATCAGGGTCGGACGAGTCGGTTGATCGCCGTATTCCACCCAAGAAACCAAATAGACCAGCTGTGCGCGGTCATTGGCATCCAACTGAATCCACACTGACTTTGCTTATTTTCAGCCGCATCATAATAGCGTGCCAGATCAACGCTACCGAGCGACACGCCCTGGCTTTGCAGCACTCGATCTTGCATGGCCTGTTGCAGCACCGCTTTGGCACCAAGCTGCGGGACCACAGTGGCCACGTCCGTATTGATACCCTGCACAAACTGACCTTGGATCTGGACCGGCGCCGCGCCTGCTTTTTGGCGAGTCAAGGCACTGCCCCATACCGGGATGCCATTATAGTGCTGTCGATACTTCTCGAGGGTGGTGCCATTGCCCAAATCCACAGTGGTGACTAGCTCTACTTGGTCGCTCGTTACGCCGGCCAATCCCTGTGCAAAATGAGCGTCCGTGGCTGTTACCCGCTCGGCCGCCAATACGGCAGTCGATGATAACAGGCCAATGGCGAAGGCCAGTTGACGCTGAGTATTATTCATAATGGATCCCTATCGCTAAAGTGAGTTCGCTAAACAGTGCTTTATGACAGTGGCTGAACGGGCGCGTATGACATACCGATGGACACCACAACAAGCGCGCCTAATATCGTTTGAGACGGTCTGGATGCCAATGGGGGAAAGGCCGAACATGTGACAGGGCTCTAAAATAAAGCCACTAAACCGTGATATTTTTTGATAAACGTCATGCCCTGCGACAATGCCACGGTGAGTCGGCCCTAGCTAAACGATCTGACTAGTGGCCTAGACGTCATATCGATAACAGGTTGCACTGATCGAAAAAACATCACAGAGCAGGCGGGTACTCACTTGGAAGTCGACTTGGGCATGCTTGGCCAGCTCACGCCGCAGAGCTGGCGTTAAAGCTTTTTTACGATGATCGCCTTGGCCATCTCAGCCTTGATTTTCTCATCGGCGTACAGTTTTTTCAGACGTCGAACTTCGCCCTCCAACTCCTTGATGTATTTGACACCCGATTCGCCGACACCACCGAACTTAGCGCGCCACTTATAAAAGGTTGCCGAACTGATGCGATGCGTACGGCATAGGTCAACAACCCTGACCCCGGCCCTATCCTGTTGTAAGATATCGGCAATTTGGTCGTCGCTAAAGCGTGAAATTCTCATAAATAAAAGCTCCCTGCTATGGTGTGAAGATTAGAACATCCTTTTTTTGGCGACATGACCCTTGGCTTAGTCAAATCCCGACCGATTAGGGTAACGCGGCACCCTCAAGCTTTGAGCCCTAGGCCTTCATCGAAACCGAAACGGCAATTCATATTTTGCACCGCAGCACCGGAGGCGCCCTTGCCCAGGTTGTCCAATCGGGCACTCAAAAATATCTGCCCGCGCTTGGCATAGACAAACAACTCGACATCATTGGTGCCGTTAGAGGCCGTGGCCTGCAGATAACCGTTGTGCAGTGCGTCATAATCATTAAGCCGATGTAATCTAACGAAGGCTTCGTGTTGGTAAGATAGTTGATAAATTTCCTGAATGGTCTGGGCATCGCCGTTTAACCAGCTTTGCTGCAGTGGCACACTCACCAACATGCCGCGCTTAAAAGCACCCACGGTCGGAACAAAGAGTGGTGCCATATCTAGGCCATTGACGTGCTGCATTTCGGGCAAATGCTTGTGGTCTAGACCTAAACTTTTATAGGCCGCCACTGCATGAACCCTCTGGTCATCTGGCATCGCCTCATACTCGTCAATCATCGCCCGCCCGCCCCCGCTGAAGCCGGTAATCGCCTGCACGCTCAATGGGTAATTTTTAGGCACAATGCCCGCCCGAACGAGAGGCTGAATCAGCAATGCAAAGCCGGTGGGGTAACAACCAGGGTTAGCAATGCGTGGTGCAACTCTTAAGGCCTCGCGAGCTCCAACCAATTCCGGAATACCATAGACCCAGTCCTTATGGGTCCGAAACTCGCTGGACGCATCGATAACGACCGTTGTGTCGGGGTCTATCCATTGACTCGCTACGCGACTGCCGGCATCAGGCAGACACAAAAACACCACATCCGCATCCTGCATCGCCGCCTTGCGTACAGGCGTGTGCTTGCGCTGTGCTGAGTCAATTTCGATCAGTTCAACGCTGGGATGACGGATCAACCTTTCCTTGAGTTCCAGACCTGTCGTTCCAAATTGACCATCTATAAAGGCTTTTATCTTCAAAACATCCGTCCCTGCGCCAGTTCGATCGGCTTAACATAACCCAGCACAGGCAGCATATAAAACAATACCGACCCACAACGACGGCCTAAAAAAGAACAGGGTGGATTATTTTTTTAAATTAAAAATATTAAGATAATAATTATTTATAGTGGAGATTTTATAACATGCTTTTTTGACAACCAGACCAAGGCCATAAAACTAGAGAGGCGCTTGGCCAGCCTGGCATATCAATGACCATAAACCTCTACTTATAAATTATATTATTAATTTTATTACTTATTTTTTTGTGAAAATATTTATTATTTTTCTTGATAAACATACTTACAGCTATGTATATTTATGCCTGAAATATTTAGATGAATACACCCAAATACAAGCCTTAACGCCATATTTAACAGACTATTAATTAGACTTATCGAATTTAAACTGGATAAAAATACCTACTGGTATGGAATGGAGTCAGCATGGACAAGCCACTTAATTCGGAAAACTTCTCCACCGGCCAAGTCGCCGCTCAGGCTAGATACCAAACAACTCAGATGGCCAAGTCGTTGATTGATTATCCAAACAATCCAAACGATACCACTCGGCTCTGGCCCGGCTTTAAGGAGTTTATTGAGGCATGCCCCTACTTCTTTATTTCCACATCCAATGCTGCTGGCCAGTGTAATTGTAATTTTCGCGGCGGTGGCCGGGGTATTGTTACCGTGATCGACGACAAGACCCTTGCGTTTCCGGACTATGCCGGCAACGGTTTGCTGCACAGCACCGGCGATATGATCGAAAACAGCCATATCGGCATTTTGTTTATAAACTTTCGCCATCAACAGCGCATTAAGGTAAACGGCACATTGGAAATAATCGACTCGCAAGAGCAGATGGCGTTGTTGATCGATCCTCAACATGCGCGGCATGCACAACGAGTTATAAAGGTAACGATCGAGTACGCAGTACTAAACTGCGCTCGTTTTTTGAACGCCATGGAAGAGGAACTTTAACATGGAACACATGACCAACCCCTATGATCCAGCCCTAATAGAATCGTCGCAGATTCAAACACGCATCGCCTATATCACCCGCGTCGAGCAGGAAATGCTCTCGCATCGATTTCTCGATCATGAATTTTTTATAAAGTTGCGTGACGGCTATTTCACCCCCGAGTTCGTGGCCTTCTTTACGGCTCAATACTCTAAGCATATAGCGGTCTTTACCAAAGCCCTGTCCAATCTGCTGGGTGCAACAAATGATCTGGAAAGTCGTTATATGCTCTTTGATAACCTCTATGAAGAGATGGGCATGGGTGTATTTGAGGAATGCCACTATCGCCTGTACTGCGACATGATGTCGTCAATGGGCTTGGCACCTGATTTTGCCGCATCATTGCCCCAGATGGATTCCATTGAAGTGCTCAACGACGCCCTGCTAAACGCCACCAATGATGTAGTCATCGGCCTGACATGGCTGGGCATTGGCGGTGAACAAACGATTCCAAATCATTTTCCGTGTATGCGCAAATCGGTGGCAGACGCCTATGCCGACAAAGATTTGGATTGGCGTTTCTTTGACCGTCATGGGGAACGGGATGAAATGCACGCCGATGATGCAAAAATGGTCTTGGCCTGCAATATGAAGGATGGCGACGAACATAAAATTGTTTCTGAGGCGACCAAATGTCTGCATGCTCGAGCGGTTGTGTGCGAAGAGTTTATGCAGATTGCGCGCGCCAACCCAACAAAATACATACGCTCTGCGGCTTAGGATGTAGCAGCAGGGTTAAACCGGCACACACCAATAGGGAACGGACCTGGGCTTATAACAGGACATCGTATCGGTAGCGTATTTATTGCTCCTGATACAGCTGTTATCAGGTCTATGCATACTAAGGGAGAGGGTTTTCACTATGACTCAATCAGCTAGGCTAGCCTGTTTAGGTCCGATCGGAACCTATTCGAGCAAGGCCGCAACACAATACCTACAGCGCAATACTCAAATTCAAGATGTCCTGTACTTTGATAACGTCGAGGATTTTCTGCATCAACCCCTACAGACCTATGATCACATAATTGTCGCTATTGAAAACACCTGCGAAGGCTTTATTAGCCCAAATATTCAGGGTGTCATCGCGTCTGGCTTTCAAGTTATCGACCAGTTGAGCTTAAATATTCAATTTTCATTTATTTATAACTGCCCAGAACTTAACGACATAGAATCGCTATTTGTGCACCCGGTCGCGCGTAGCCAAACATCACATTTCTTATCGTCCATGCGCGATGCGAAGGTTTGTCTGTCCTATAGCAATGCCCATTCCTATCAACTGTTTTTAGAAAAACAGCACCATGGCGCTGTCGGCGCGGTGATTCCACACTATTTGGCCCAGGCAGCAGATGGTCATGGTTTGATGCCAGACGTCAATAATGTTCGTAAGAATCAAACTCGTTTCTTAATTCTAACGCGGCCCAATGCTACTACTCGGCCCAACATCACGCATAACGTTCACTTGGCACTGTTCCGACCGGCGGTAAAAAACCATTCACCCCTGAATTATTTCTCAGCTAAGCAACGCTGCGGAATCAACTTTAGATCGATTGTGCCCATACCCAGCGGGGACGCCTTAGGCCAGTATCTCTATTACACCGAGATAGACGCCCTGAGCGCAGGCCAACGGCACGATCTGGCAGCGCTTTTTGAGGATTCTCAATGGACGGCTCTGGGTGGTTATTACCAGAAACCGACGCCCCATTTGAGGGTCGGACGAAATGGCCTGGTTTGTCGTTGCCACCAAGTAACGAGCGCGACAATAGCGCAAGCGCTGCGCAATACGCCACAGGCGACGACCTTAGATATAGCCGCGCAAACCAAGGCTGCTTCGGGCTGCGGGGCCTGTGCCGAGTTGGTCAGTCAGCTGGTTCAGGAGCACAACGCACAAGGCGGTCCTTTTGACGGACCGGTGGAGGTGAAATATGTCAGCCTATCAATCTAAGGTCGCCGATAGCGATGGATGGCGGCATTACAGTGCCGCAGAAGATGAAATCTGGAGCACGCTCCTGGAAACCCAATTGGCTATGTTAGCGGGCAGAGCCTGTGATGAATTTATCCACTGCCTCACAGCCCTCGACTTGCCCCCTGAGCGAGTGCCACAACTGGCTGAGGTGAATGAAAAGCTGGCGGTCGAGTCCGGCTGGCAGTTAACCGCGGTGGACGGGATGACATCATTCGATGATTTTTTCACCATGCTCGGTGACTGCTGCTTTCCAGCTGCGACCTTTATCCGTACCCGAGAAGATCTGGAGTTTGTTAGTCAACCGGACATCTTTCATGAAGTGTTTGGCCATGGTCCGTTATTGATGCACCCAAGTTACGCCGCATTTAGCCAAACCATTGGCAAGACCGGTGTGGGCCAGACCGCAGCGTTCCAAAAGGCTCTGGCAGCGGTGTACTGGTATACCTGCGAAACCGGTGCCCTGCAAGACGCTAGCGGTCAAAATCGGCTTTATGGCGCGTCCACCCTCTCATCACCGAAAGAGATAGTGCACGCTTCATCTGGCCAACAGGCAGAATTACGGCCCTTTTCGATTCCAGACATGGTGTTGAATTCATACCGCATTGACGAACTCACCAAGACCTATTATCAGGTGCCGAGCTTGGCATATCTGGCGACAATTTCCCAGTCGGAACTGACAAGCAGTATCGAGCAGGCGCTTGATGCGGCCGCGCAAACCAAATCACCCCAATTGGAGAATGTTTAACATGAGCTCTCATTGCCGAGTGACCAAAGCCTTAACTGACAGCGAAGTTGCCGATTACGGCAGCCGGCTTGATAACTGGGAAATTACTCAGCAGGTCGACGCCCTGGCCCTGAAAAAACTGTATCGCCTCAGTAACTTCATTATTGGCACTCAATTCGCCAATCGAATAACTGAGATGGCGGAAAGTCACCAACATCATCCGGAAATTCGCCTGCGCTGGGGAGAAGCTGAAATCATCTGGTTTACCCACAGTTGCAACGGGTTACGACCTCTAGACTTCAAGATGGCGCAAAAAACAGATGATCTCTATTACCAACTCACCCAACCACAGGCAACACACACAAAGGAAGCACAATGAATAGCGCGACGCAGAAGCGGGTATGTATTATTGGCGGTGGTGCATCGGGCATTACCGCGATCAAGCAACTCTTGGACGAGGGTCATGTACCCGTTTGTTATGAACGCTCGGCCGATATGGGCGGCGTTTTTAATTACAAAAAGGATCAG
>JGI20153J14295_10003056_pt1 | contig 11459 bp, 3 predicted proteins | sample COG_03_FD_14295 | JGI IMG/M metagenome (IMG submission 14295) | reverse complement strand
ACCAAGTCGCCCTGCTCGCCTATATGGCCACGTCTATAGCCGTCTTCCTGTTGTTTAATCTCACTATCGGACCCTTCTCTAAAACCAAGGTCTTTATGGGCGACGCCGGCAGCACCTTTCTCGGCTGCGCCGTGGCAATAGCCATGATTCACTTTACTCAGAGCAAACACGCAGTTATTCAGCCAGCAACAGCACTTTGGCTGGTTGCTATCCCGCTGATGGATATGGCTAGCACCATGGTACGCAGAGTCAGCAAAGGCAAATCGCCCTTCCATGCCGATCGAACTCATCTGCACCATATTTTAATGCGCGCAGGCTTTTCGCAACGGCAGGCATTGATGGCGATTGTTTTATTTGCGGCTGTTCTTGCCGGAATCGGCATCTTGCTGGAGCAGATTTGGCCACAGAGTGAAGCTGTGTCTTTTGCCTTATTTCTAGTTGCCTTTGGGCTCTACTTTCAGTTTATCTTTAAGCATGCGTTTAAATTTGCACGGACGGTGCGGCGGCTGGCATTTAAACAGCAGTTGTAGCACTGCCACTTATCCTCAGCGAAAAAAAGGCCTTGGCATATTTCCCAAGGCCTTTTGTGTTTTTCGCAGATCATTGTTTAACCTGTATTAACCCTAGTTACTGAGACTGATCACAGAGTCAAACTCACTGACCACAAGACCTTCCGAGTCATTAATCAGCAAACTAGTGGCTACCCTAATATGCAAGGTTCTTGGCACTAATAAAGAGTCCAGCAGACCTCCAGCTACCCTTACCCCTTCACTTAACGCAGACAAAAGCTTTATATCCAGAGTTTTCACCCCAGTCAGCTGATCAACAGAAACTGCCATAATATCGAACTCAGTTATGGTGGTTGATATCCTTAGGCCAGCTCTATTAACACTTAGCTTAATATCCTGCGCCGGCTCAATAATGGAGGCAGTCAGCCCATCTGATGACCAGGCAATCAGCAGCTGACATTGCAGCTGGGACTCGGCGCTTTCTCTAAACCCATCACCACCAGTAGTCACATAGAGATCCACTGTGCCGCTACCAGCACCGATGGGTAACGCTGCAAAAAGATCGAACTTTAGAAGCGCCTCGGAGTGATCCCCAGCCGGTGAGGCTATACCATTTTTAATATTCGTTAGATTCAGAGGCGTGGACCTGAGATCTGCACTGGCCACGCCATTCTCAATCTCTAACTCATACTCTGTTGTTATCATCGCCTGACTGGTGGGATTGTAGTCCTGAAGCGTGACCGTATTTCCCACTAACTCAAAGGCACCGGAGGTATTAACAGGATCTGCATTGTCACCAATACCGTCGCCATCTGAATCGAGGCTCTCAGTTGCATCCAGCGGAAAATCATCATCACTATCAATAACGCCGTCACCATCATCGTCGGTATCAGCGTTATTACCAGTACCATCAGAGTCAGTATCTAAGATCTCTGAAGCATCAAAGGGAAAGGCATCATCTGCATCAACAACACCGTCACTATCACTATCAGAATCATCAGTGAGCTGAGTACTGGAAATGGCCAATGTCGCGATCATCGATGAGTGGGTAAAGCAGTAATAGCTAATAGCTGTCCCAGCAAAATCAGCCGGAATGGTAATGGTAAGAGACTGGTCGTCCTCGATTGACCCTAGCTCTGACACTAGATTGGTCGAAGAGGTGCTGGACATTTCAAGAGCAGCCAGTGACTGCCTCCAGCCAGCACCAATATTGAACGGATGTCCGCTATCTGTGCGCACAAATTTATAGCTACTCCCCTTGTCTAAAACAATGGTTTCAGGAGCGCCATTTTCTGTTGCGCTAAATAGATAATAGGGGGCGGTAAAAGGCTGACCATTAAGTCTTACATAGATAGTTTCGGGATCAGTAGACTGGCTGTCATCAAGCGCTGGCAGCAGTGATTCAATATATGCTTCTACTGCAGAGGCGGTATCCCTTTCTCCATCAGCCGCAACAACCCCGTTTAGCAAGACATCACCACGCAAGCCAAATAGATAACGAAGAATTATTAAACCATCGGTTAAAGCGTCAACCTCAGCATTGTTATCTATATCGATATCATCAGAGAGGCTTTGGATACGGCTCAAAATGTCTGCCGAGGACGTATAAACCGCATCTGTAGCAACGGCATTATTAATCAAGCTAGTGCCGGTTAAACCAAACATCCCGCGCAATAACAGTAATCCGTCGGTAAGCGCGTCATATTCCCCATTACCATCTATATCGAGAGAGCCAACCAGACTATTACGGGACAAAACTAGATTGGTAGAGCTATCTGAGAGAGATTCGCCAGTCTGTAAATCTATATCAGCGACGGTATCTGCAGTAGCGAAACTAAGGCCAAAAGCGAACAAAAAAGGAATTGCTAAAAGGAAACCAACAGAGCGCTTACAGTTTGAGGTATGGATATCTAAAACTCCATTAGGAGAACGCGAATATCAACACCATTTAAATCAACTGAATTGTCTGCACTCAATTGAGAACGGCGATAATAGATGCCCACAGGAACATGTCTGATGGCAAACTCAGCGCCTATATAAAACTGCGGATCAGTGTTGTCGGCCTCAACGGAGGTAGAGACGGTAAAGCCACCGAGCTCACCGTTAGCCAGAGCTTCAATACTCCAACGTTTGACCCCAATGCCAGCTACAGCGCTAAGGTCGCGAGACATCTCATAATGTAGGGCTATAGAGCTATCCAACATGGTGACAGTAGACTCCACGTCAGCGGTAACAGGCTGAGAAAACGCCTCACCTTCAAGATCACCACGGATATCGTAGTGCACATAGTCTGCGACCAGAGACACCGCTAGGCGATTGCTGAGATGAAAATCATAACTATAACCAGCACCATAGAAGAGACTATCAGAGGGACCAGACAGCTCGACACCAGCAAAGGACGCCGATTGTTTAGGTAGGTATCCACCACCTGCGATCCCGTACAACGATCCCAGGCTAGCAGTATCTAGGCGAAGCTTAAGCCCTGCACCGCCGGTCTTGAATGAGGCCGACTTACCGTCGACCTGAATACTATCGGTAGACTCACTATATGAGGTTACCAGCTCAAGGGACAGCTCGGAGCTGCCCTGAGCAGAGCTTGATGAAGCTGCCATTAGGGCAGCCATCAAGACAGCGAGATATTTAATTGTCATCAGCTACAGTAACTAACGCTTTCAGACCATCGACAACATAACCTGTGGAAGCAATTAAAGGCATAGAAGTGGTTAGCTCAAGATGGAAGTCACCCACACCTAAGATATCGTCTAGGGGCAAGCCGCTAAGCTTAGTTATCAACGATAACATCTTAACCTCTAACGCCGCATCGCTCGGCGAATCGCCATCCGCTGTTACCAACAGGACATCTGCATCAACGTTGCTCAGCGTAACATCTACCTGCACCCCATCAGCGGTTAAGTAGTAAGCCGAAACATCCTGTGCAGGCACGCTTATCGCAGCACTAGTGCCATCAGCACTCCACTCAATATCCAGCGCAACTGTCACCTGACGCTCGCCACTATCACGGGTACCATCAAGGCCATCGATCAGATTAATAGTGACTGTGTCGGTACCAGTGCCAGAAGGCATGGCTGACAGACCATAACGCAGTATTGGCGAAGTAAAGTCGAGACCGTCGAGCCCATTTTCAATATTAACCAGACTCAGAGGTGACGAACGCATGTCCAGGGTCAAAAAACCATCTTCTAAGGTTGTTTCGTAATCGGTTAAAATTTCAGCCCCAGTCACAGGGTTTTCCTGCTCTAACGTGACCATGGCATCAGCCAGGGTAAAGGCATCGGCAATTTCAATAATCGCTTTCAGACCATCAACTGCTAAGCCATTGGTCGCAACCAAAGGCAGTGAAGTTGTCACATCCATATGGAACACACCAGCACTTAAGATATCAGCGAGCGGCAACTCGCTTAACTTAGAGATCAGCGAAAGCAACTTAAGTTCTAGAGACGCAGGATAGTCAGCACCAGCGCTAGTCACTGACAGCACATCTAAATCGGCATTACTCAATGCGACATCTAGCTGAACGCCGTCACTGGTTATATAGGAGGCCGACATTTCCTGTGCTGGAACCCTAATGTCGGAGGCACTGCCATCAGCGTCCCACTCGATATTTAGGGCAACTGTCACCTGACGCTCGCCACTATCACGGGTCGCATCGACGCCATCGATCAGGTTAATCAATACTGTCTCGGTACCTGTGCCTGACGGAATAGCTGACAGAGAAAATTCAACGGCTGGCGACACAAAGTCTAGACCATTTAGGCCATTTTCAATGTTTGCCAAACTCAGCGGAGCTGAGCGCAGATCAACTGTCAAAAAACCATCAACCAATGTTGCTTCGTGGTCAGTTCCAACTACAGACGCATCAAGTGGATTAGCATCTTTAAGCGTTACCGTCGCATCAGCTAGGGTGAAGGAATCTGCAATTTCAACAACTGCCTTCAATCCATCAACCGCCAAGCCATTGCTTGCAACCAGAGGCAGAGAGGTTGTCACATCCATATGGAAAACGCCGACACTTAATATATCGTCGAGCGGCAAACCACTTAACTTAGTTATCAGGGATAGTAACTTAACTTCTAATGAGGCTGGGTAATCTGCACCAGAACTAGTAATTGTCAGCACATCCAGATCGGCATTACTAAGGGCAACATCAATCTGAACACCAGCACTGGTTATATAGTAAGCAGTAACATCCTGCACCGGCACAGCAATCGCTGCTGCATTGCCGTCGGCATCCCATTCAACATCCAGAGCAACTGTTACCTGACGTTCTCCGCTATCGCGTGTCGAATCCAAACCGTCGATCAGATTAATGATCACGGTTTCAGTGCCGCTGCCAGTGGGAATAGCCGATAGATCAAAAGACACTGCTGGCGAAGTAAACTCTAAACCATAGAGCCCATTTTCAATATTGCCCAAACTCAGAGGTGCCGAACGCAGATCCACAGTCAGAAACCCATCAACCAAAGTTGCTTCGTGGTCAGTTTTTACTGTAGATCCATCCAATGGATTAGTATCTTGCAGAGTGATAGTTGCATTCGCAAGCTTAAACGGATTGATGATTTCAACAATAGTGCTGACACCTTTCAGAGCCTCACCCGTTGACGCCTTCAGAGGCAGCGAGGTAGTCACATCAACATGATAGACACCACCATCTAATATCTCAGCCAGCGGCAGTGCAGTTAACTGAGCTATCAATGATACCAACTTGATTTCCAGTGACGCTGGATAATCAGTGCCGCTACTGGTGATCGCCACGACATCAGAATCTCCGTTGACCACCTGCACGTCAACCTGGAGTCCAGCAACTGTCTTATAGAAAGCGCTAATAGTCTGCGCAGGAACAGTAATCAATGCAGTGGTACCATCAGACTCCCACTCTATGTTGAGCTGCACATTAACCTGACGCTCGCCGGAATCGACACTAGCATTTATGCCATCTATCAGATTAATAGTGACAGTATCTGTACCAGAGCCAATCGGCAGAGTAGAAAGGCCAAAGCTCAGCACTGGCGTTTTAAAATCACCACCGTAAATAGCATTTTCCATGTTAGTCAGATTCAACGGCGCTGCACGCAAATCAACGCTCGCCATATCACCGACAATTGTGTAATCCAGCGTATTAGTAACCGTTGAAGCATTCAGAGGATAATAATCTGTCAAAGTCACAGCAGTATCGGCCAGTGTGAAGGTGTCATCCACGTCTGTAACAGCTACAGTAATCTCCTGAGTGGTTGTGAGCGTTCCATCACTCACTGTCACGATTGCCGAGTAGGCATTGATGCCCTCAAAGTCTGCAGCAGAAGTGAAGCTCAACACACCGTCGGAGCTAATATCCAAGTCTGAACCAGAAACACTGAAGCTGATCGACGCACTATCAACATCAGTAGCCACTACTGTGCCAATAACCGCTTGATTTTCAGCCACGCTGAATGCGGCTCCTGAAGTAATCACCGGCGCAACATCATTTACATTGGTAACAGTAATGACTATCGCCGCATTGCTGTTATTACCGCCATCGGTGGCAGTAACCGTTATCGAGTAGCTCGACTTAACTTCAAAGTTAGGCGCTGTATTAAACTGCAGCGAACCAGCACTAGAAAGGGTAAATGCACTGGCATCCGCTCCAGACAACACATAAGTCAGGACATCAAGATCCGCATCAGTGGCCGTAATCGTACCAACTGACCTGGAATTTTCCGCAACCGTAAACGCACTGGCGGAAGTAAAAACAGGCATAGAATCATTGAGATTAACAATGCTTACAGTGATCGCCAAGCTCGTCTCATTGGTGCCATCGCTGACAATCACAGTAGCCGAGTAACTGGCTTTCACTTCAAAATCCGGGACCGCGACAAAACCGAGCACACCATCAGCGGAAATTGTCAGGGCCGCAGCATCGGCGCCAGTCAAAGCGAACGTCAGCGCAGTATTTGATGGCGAAGTCGCTACCACAGTGCCAATCACTGATTGGTTCTCATTAACTGTAAAGGATGGTGCAGACGTAATAATCGGCGCACTATCGTTGGCGTCAGTGATGCTGATACTAATCGCCTGAGACACTGCATTGCCATTGCTGTCGACCACAGTAACCGTGGCTTGGTATTGCGTTTTGGTTTCAAAATCCGGTGCACTAACAAAAGACAGAACACCAGAATTGGAGATATTGAGGGCAGACGCATCAGCGCCAGACACGCTATAGGTTAAGACATCACCAACGGTATCCGTGGCAACAACAGTGCCCACTGCGGTCTGGTTTTCAGCAGCGACAAAATCACCAGCCGATTCAATAACCGGGGCAACAGTGGTCACCAAATAGGCTTCAACTTCCTGGACATTGGCCGCGATACTAGCATTCAGCGACGCCTCGTTGTCCAAGGTGATAACCGCAGACACATCAACATCTTCGACTGCCAGCACAACGGTTTCATTGGCAACCTGCTGCACACTAACTGCAGCCACTACAACTTCCGCCGCAGAGGCAATCTCAGCAACCGCCTTCGCTTTAATCCGCGATACCGCAGACGCTTCCACCTGACCAAAGGACTCTGCGCTAAGATCATTAAACGCCTGGGAGACCGCCGCAATGGTCTTGACAGACAGACTTAAAACAACCGAACCCGTAACTTCAGCGGCAGCTGTATCCACAGTGACACCCGTCACCTCAGCAGCCGTCTGTAGCAACGCACCGAGGCTGCCAGCGTCACCACTCGACAAGCTCTCAAGTACCGCAGCATTCACTTCGGCGATATCATCGACATTGGTAAAATCGACTGCATCAGCCACTGCGCCCACTTCCGCATTCTTCGCGACAGTCGCAACAATCACATTCGTCAACGAACGCATGGCCACAGCCGCAGCTTGGGCCTGAGAAACACCGGCGCCTGACTGCAACGCGGTTTGACTGATACTGACAACCGACTCAGAAATAATTTCCAGGGTCGTCATCAAACTCTGGGCAACCGCCTCAACCTGACTGGCTACGGCCAAATCGATGTAGTCGCCAGAATCATCTTTAGCAAAGGCACTGTAGGTATTAATATCTAGACCTGCAGGAAGACCAAGGGCCGCCGAAAATGCTTCAACGCTTAGCTCTTCGCCTTCTTCCAGGTCGCTTGTTGCAAAGGAGTACAGGGTTGTCATCGGCGTAATCACCGAACTGCCTTTGACTGCCTCTAATGTCACACCAGAGTCGGCATAGCTTTCGCCGGAAATACTGTCGATCGTATCCGCGTTCATCAGCACCACTACCGCGTAGTTCGCCGGTGCGTCACTGGTTTCGGCTAACGCATAGTTACCGTCAAAATCCGTCAGCGTTGAAGGCTCATTGGCATCGAGCTCTTTATCGCCATCGTAGTCAAAAAACACAGTCGCATTAAACAGCGGGCCTTTCTCTGCTGAACCAGACTGGCTGGCACCGGTTACGGTTACCACAGCACTGACGCTAGAAACGTTACCGGCCGCATCCGCAGCCGTAAATACCACTGTCGTCTCGCCAATTGGGAACGTTGTTGGCGCATCGTTTGACACTGTAATAGCAGTGTCGACGTTATCCGTAGCAGTCGCCTCGGCGAAAAAATCAACCAAAGCAGCATCGCTCGCAGAAATGCCCGCTGCCGATGTGGCAACAAAGCTACTATCAGCAGGTGCAACTAAAGTCGGTGCAGTCTGATCGGTTACCGTTACAACAGTCGTGGCCGTGGCTGAGTTACCCGCGGCATCAGATGCCGAGAAAGTTACTGTGGTATCACCGAGAGAGAAAATATCTGGCGCATCGCTAGTGACCGACACTGTCCCATCGACGTCGTCAGTTGCCGACGCACCCAGCAAGTAAGTCGCAATGGCATCACTCGTTGCTGGGGTACCCGTCGCATCCACGGCAGCAAAGGTTGCAGAGCTAGGCGCAGTGACTACAGGAGAGGTCGTATCCGGCGCAGGCGTCTCCCCTCCAGAACCACCGTTTGACCCTCCATCACAGGCGGCCAGAAAGAGCGTAGTAACAGCAACAAGATAAAAATTCTTCAAAGTATTTCCTCGGGATTAAGACTCGGCAAGACAATATATATACTTGTATATAAGGATATTTAAACGTATCTCAGAATTATACAATTATATTCTAACCATTGTTAAGCAATAAAGTCTATTCACTTACAACTAGCTTAGACAGTGGATCATTTATGTCCCTATTACGGTATTTACTAAGCACTTAACCCAGATAAGGTCCGAACTATTTGTTGCTGTCATCTTAAGCTAGCTAGACTATCCGGCGCTGTTTAAAACCTAAAAAGCCACGCTAGATATCTAGCGTGGCTTTTAGTGTCACGCTTTAAATAGTGTGACGCTTTAAATAGTGTGACGCTTTAAAATGGCATCTAGACTACCGAGAACAATCCTGTGATAACAAACCTCTGTTAGTTAACGTCGCCAACGGAAAACAAAACATCTAATTGGTTAACCGTATTGTTACTGCCATCAGTGAGCGGAAGATCTGTTCCTACTGAGAGGTGAAAATCGCCAGCACCCAACAGCCCAGAGGGCGATATAAATTCAACTTTATTCAACAGGGAAAGTAACTTCACATTCAAGCTTGAAGGGTATTCTGCACCATTACCACTAACACTGATTATATCTAAATCAGTATTTTCTATATCCGCGCTTACTAATAGTCCTTCGCCAGTAGTGTAACTCGCACTCACTATCTGTTCGGGAACGCTGAATGATGCACTGACCCCATCGGAGGCCCAGGCAACAGCCACCTGCGCAGTTAATCTGCGTTCATTAACATCGCGAACACCATCAACACCATCAATTAACTCAATGTCCACAATAAAGGAGCCCTCTCCTTTAGGAAGCTGAGATAAGCCAAAGCCCAATGTAGGTGACTCAAAATCCCCTCCGCTCGCCGCATTCTGCATGTTCTCTAAATTAAGTGGCGTACTCCTAATATCTGCGCTCATAACACCATAATCCATCTGAAGAGCCACATCGCTAGTCACAGATTGGCCAGTGCTAGGGTTGTAGTCCATCAATTGAACTGTATTACTCAATAACTGAAAATTCGCATTATCAACTGTTGAGAAAATAACATTGATCTCATCCACCTGAATATTGGTTTCATCCACCAGAGGCAAGGTTGTACTTAGACTTACATGATAGCTTCCCTTACTCAAGAATGACGATGGCTCGAGAAAGTCTATCTTACTCAATGCAGCCAACCACTTAACATCAATACTGGCAGGATAATCAGCTCCTCCACTGTTTATGGCAATCAAATCAGAATCACCATTGTCGATTTCCACTTCAATTTTGGTGCCTGCACGATTGATATAGAACGCTGAGATAGCTTGCTCTGGAATAGTAAAGGTTGCCTCAGTACCATCTGACATCCAATCAGCAGTAACCTGGGCACTAACTCTGCGCTCAGTCGCGTCGCGAACCCCATCAACGCCATCAACTAGATCAATTGCCACAACAAAGGAGCCTTGGCCTTTTGGCAACTGAGCCAAGCCAAAACTTAATATAGGTGACTTAAAGTCGCTTCCGAGAACTGCGTTCTGCATGTTCTCTAAATTAAGTGGCGTACTCCTAATATCTGCGCTCATAACACCATAATCCATCTGAAGGGCCACATTGCTAGTCACAGATTGGCCAGTGCTAGGGTTGTAGTCAATCAACTGCATAGTGTTATTTGACAGCTGGAAGTTAGTGTTTTCCGAGATTGAGAAAATAATATTAACCTCGTTAACCTCTGCATTTGTCGCGTCAACCAAAGGTAGAGATGTAGTCACGCTGACATGGTAGTCCCCTTCCTTCAGAAGTGACGACAGCTCAAGGAAGTCTATCTTACCCAATACCGCCAGCCACTTAACATCAAGGCTGGTAGGGTAGTTAGCTCCACCACTGTTGACAGTAAGAAGATCAGAATCAAAATTATCGATTTCAACATCAACTTTGGTTCCGGCGCGATTGATATAGAACGCCGAGATGGTTTGCTCTGGAACAGTCAAGATTGCATCAACACCATCGGCAACCCAATCAGCCTCAATCTGGACAAATACCCTGCGTTCATTCTCGTCGCGAACAGCATCAATACCGTCAACCAAGTCTATAGTTACAGTAACGGAGCCCTCACCCACCGGCAGCCTTTCCAATCCGAATTTCAGAGTAGGCGACTTAAAGTCCCCACCAGATTCCGCGTTTTGGATATTAAGTAGATTGATCGGAGTATTGCGTATATCAGCAGCCATCACACCATTACTGGACGTCAACGTGATATCACTGGTGATGACTTGCTGAGTCACAGGATTGTAATCCAACAGCTGCACTGCGCCTGGCAACAACTTAAAGTTATTGATGCCCGATGGAGTGAATGTGAGCGTATCTAAAACCTCATAACGTCTGGTACTGTCGACTAAGAAGATCGGATCGAGGATTCTAATCTCATGCTCGGCTCCATTGATCAATCCCTTTGATGTGGCATACAGAGTTACCGTATCGCGGGAAGCAGACCACAGATCTTCTCTAGCAAGAGGCACAGTTTCACTGCCGTTCCAAATTTCAAAGCGAGGAAGTGTCGCGTACTTTGAGAGAGACTGGCCAAAGTCGATCGTAAACTCTTGAGAAGAAGTCTCTGCAAGTGTTACACCGGTCAATGGAAGTGGCTGAAACGGCGTGAGCGTATTTGCTGCCGCCACGATATTTAATTCTCCAGCACCATTGGTCGCTTCAGAAATATCGAAAGCATCTTCTCCAAGCAACATAAATTCAGTAACGTCAGCTTTGGCTGCATAGTAAGTATGATCAGTCGTGTCCTTAAAATAGACTCGCAACGTGTCACCAAGTAGAACTACATTAGATACTCCAGGGAATGCGTTGTAACCCGTATTGCCATAAACCGCATTACCATCATAACGTCTCACAAGACTCTCCATATCA
>JGI20153J14295_10003045_pt1 | contig 11476 bp, 13 predicted proteins | sample COG_03_FD_14295 | JGI IMG/M metagenome (IMG submission 14295) | reverse complement strand
ATATTTATTTTATATTTATTTTATATTTATTTTATATTTATATTTATTTTATATTTATATTTATTTTATATTTATTTTATAATTATATTTATTTTATATTTATTTTATATTTATATTTATTTTATAATTATATTTATTTTATATTAAATCAATTTTTATAAAAAAATAATATTATTTAATAATATGACCATAGACTTTAACGAAATTAAGTTATTAAAAAATAAATATATTGGTAAAAAAATTGGTTTCACTTGTAGTAGTTTTGATTTATTACATTGTGGTCACTGTATTATGTTAGAGGATTGTAAAAACCAATGTGAAATTCTTATAGTAGGGTTGCAAACTGATCCAACACTTGATAGGAAATCTAAAAATAAACCAGTCCAAGAATTTGAAGAAAGAAATATAATGATTCATAGTATTAAATATGTAGATGAAGTAATAAAGTATGAAACAGAAGAAGATTTATTAGAATTATTAAAGGAATTAAATCCAGATGTTAGAATAATTGGAACAGATTGGAAGGGGAAACCTTTTACAGGGAATGAATTACCTATAGAAATGTACTGGCATACAAGAGACCATAGTTGGTCTACATCAAATCTTAGAAAGAGAGTTTATGAACAAGAATATGGTTTAAGGAATTTTCCTCTAATATAAATTTATTATTTTATATAAGTAGCTTTTTTAAATTTATTCTTTCTTTATATAAAGAATAATTTATATTACTAATAAATGAACAAAACAAAAAAAAGAGTAAAAGGGAATAATAAAACCAAAAAAAAAATATTACCTTTACAAAATGAATTTATAGATAAATATGAATTTGAATTTAGAAAACTAAAACTACAATATAAAAAAAGTTCAAAAACACCAAAAGATAAAAATTATTTCGAGGAATATTCCACTCAATTACTAATTAAAATTGATGATATAAACATTTTAGGAAATTCCAAATTGAAAAAATCTAGAAAGAGACTAATTAATCTAATTAATTCATCATTAGATTATAGTAAAAATTGAAAAATATTACCTTTACAAAATGAATTTATAGATAATATGTATTTTAATTATTCTTATTGAATTATTTTTTTTTCTAAATGTTTTAACTAATTAGACTTTCCTCCAAAATTCGAGGTAAGCCTCAAAAGAATCTTCGAATGCGCCACCCACTGGATAATGGTATTCTCCTGTTTTGCTTTCATAACTAATGCCCCATGAATCTATAGAATACCCAAACTTATTTTTGTATCCCATTATTTCGGCAATAGCAAAGTTGTAGTCTGGAAAATCACAACCAACAAGTTTGTAATCCAAGTATACATAGTATTCTCCTACATATGAGTCTTCTATAGATTCTTCGTATCCTGGAATGTCTAATTGGTAGTTGTTTATAGTGGATTGACTCATCTGTTCTGCCTGAATTGTTCCATAGTGAGCATTCATAAATGCATCGTCAATATCTATCTTGTCACTTGCCCACTTGAACAAATTTGCAATTGCGTAAATAACTGGAAACGTATCCTCTGACATATCGGGAATTTCACTTTTTTGAAATGCTAGAACTAAGGTCTCAATCCTTGTAATTTCTTCTTCCAAAAGATAGTGTCGAAGAATCGTTTTGATATCTTCTCCGTCTATGGATGAGTCTGGTAATTCAATTCGTGGTTTGAAACAGATAAAGAATGTTTTTACAGGAATACCACCATATCCAATTCGGTGTTTCCATTTTTTAATAATATCTGTCTCTTCTTTATTCCTAATTCCTGTTGCAATGAATTTATCGATAACTTCCTTATCTTCTACACTCGGTTCAACAGTCTTCTTCCAAATATAATGAAGACAATTTTTTCTTTCACCGGGTTCTCCTTCAAAAGTCACTTTCAGTCTTAGTGGAAAATGAGAAGAATTTAGTTCACTGTATGCGTCTTCTTGTCCTCTCATAGTATAATTATATTTTGTAGACATAATATAATTTACTTTTTAAGTTTTATATAAGAACAGTATAAGAAAATCCAGATAAAGACTAATCAGAAGGTATCTATTGGTGTGTTTTGTCTGCTTCGTTTGTTGTTTTGTCTGCTTCGCTTGTTATTTGTCTGCTTGATACTTTGTTATTTGATACTTTGTTATATCAATTGTTATCAGTCTATTTACTATATATAATTTTATATATTTCAATTTTTTTTATATATAGGTTATCTAACCAGAATTAATATTCCACACTATTAAGTAATAGTAAATTTATACAATATTTTGTATCTTTGGATAATTCATTAGATTATAGTAAAAATTGAAAAATATATATTATATATATATGAGCAACTCTAAAAAAAAAATGGTTATGTATCCAAAAGTAAACACATCGAATACTGGAAGCACAACTGGCAAGAAAACGGCATCGGGTAGTAAGACAAATGTGTCAGTTGGCAAGAAAACGACATCGGGTAGTAAGAAAAAGGCATCGGGTAGTAAGAAAAAGGCATCGGGTAGTAAGAAAAAGGCATCGGGTAGTAAGAAAAATGAAACTTTAGAAGGCAGTGCTGATTTAACTACTGACGAAATTTTAATTGAGCTAACTCAAGATAAGATTATTCATCCTGAACCAATAGCAATAATTACTATGGGAATTCCAGGTAGTGGTAAATCTACAGTAGTTAAAAAAATTATTAAAGAAAATCTACATAAAATTATACCAAGAGGTGCTGGTAATTATGATTTTAATGAATTCGTTAATTGTAATCCTGATGAGATTTTGCGCTATATTACAGAAGAGGATACTAAATTAAAATTGGGTATAGCAGCTAGAAAGAACGCGTCTATATTAAAAAAAATAAGAGAAGCAGATGAAAAATTAAGTATTATTTATGATGGAACTGGTTCTAATTTACCAGCATATAAAGGCACTATTAATAAATTCCACGAAAATAACTATAAAACTATTTTGATATACGTAAAAACAAATCTACTTATAGCAAAAAATAGAGTAAAAAAAAGAAGTAGAAAAGTATCACCTACAGATATTCAACGAATATATAATTCATTGGAAGAACCTATTACCAAAAAGGGTTCTACAAAGAAAAATAATAATATAAAAAAGTTTGATTTATATAAAGAAATGGTTCTATCAAATGGGGGTTCATATGTAGTTGTAGATAATACATTTAAGGGTGCCATAGTAGAGAGTAATATTGAAGGATTAACTATATAAGTATTTTAGGGATTTATTCATTATCTAGACCCAATTTCAATAGTTCGAGTTCTTCTTCATCCAGACCAACTATAGATAGCATATCAGAAATAATATTATCTGATTTAAAAATAAATTTGATTGTCTTTATGAAAATTGCTGGATTATTATAGAAAACCATATAGATATTTTTGGTTAAATCTTGAAGTTCCCAATACAAATTTCTTTTTTCAAATGAGAGCATATTTATATTTTCAATAGTTTTTTCATATTTTTCTTCTCGATATTTAATATACTTTTCAACAATTTTTTTTAGTTTATTTTGTAGGATATCATTAATTGCTTCTTCTTTTGTTATTGGAACTAAAATAGGATTTTCTTGTAGACAGAAGTCTGGATCTACAAAATGTACCAATCCTTTTAAATAAATTCCTTTTTGGGCAACTCTTAATTTATAACGCCAAATTCTTTCTTTGATTAATTCGCTAGCATCCCAACTATCTATAACCATTCCATTTTTTAGCGTATATTCCACCAATTCACCACAATCATCATGTCCTGTAACATCAGAGGAAACTACCTCAAATTCTTTTTTAATACATTTTATTCTATATTTATAATCTTTGGTCAATTGGTTAGAAGTCATATTTGCTTTGCTTTTGTTTGCTGGTCTTTTGTTTGCTTTTCTTTGTTTGTTTGCTTTTCTTTGCTTTGCTTGTTTGCTTTTCTTTGTTTGTTTTATTTGTTTGATTTGTTTGCTTATGTTTGATTTGCTTTTCTTTGTTTGCTTTTCTTTGTTTGTTTGCTTTGTTTGTTTGTTTTCTTTGTTTTCTTTGTTTGCTTTGTTTTGTGTGAGATTGATATGTGTTTATTTGTTTCAATCCAATTAGTATATAAATAAATAATTAAATCAATTTTTATATATATAGGTAATCTAACCAGAAATATATATATTAACTTGGGAACTATATATATCTTGGTGTAATTTTATATAATTTTTATTCCAAGGTGTAATTTCTAATATTTTTTCTGTAATTATAGGATAATTGTTTGCTTTATTAAAAATTAAATCAGATAAACTATCCATAATAATACAATCTAATTTCGATCTATCATATTCTTCTAATTTTATTTCTATCAACTTTTGATAATATAGTGGGAATGTTTCAAATTTTGAATAAGGAAGTAATCCCATAATAATTAATTTTTTTATTTTTGTTAGTGATATTTCAAATAATGTTTTCATAATTATTTTATTAACAATAATTATCTTTAATAATAGTATAATGGCAACTAAACCAAATACTTCTTCGCCACTTAAAGAACCCTCGCCAAGATCAAGACGACCTAGTAGAACTACAAGTTCTCCATTAGCAAGAACAAAACGCAGTAGAACTACAAGTTCACCATCAGGAAATAGAAGCAGTAGAACTACAAGTTCTCCATTAGCAAGAACAAAACTCAGTAGAACTACAAGTTCACCATCAGCAAGACCTAGTAGAACTACAAGTTCACCATCAAGAAATAGAAGCAGTAGAAATAGAAGCAGTAGAACTACAAGTTCACCATCAGCAAGACCTAGTAGAACTACAAGTTCACCATCAGCAAGACCTAGTAGAACTACAAGTTCACCATCAGGAAATAGAAGCAGTAGAACTACAAGTTCAAGAAGTCTTTCACTACCTAATCTAATTTTACAGAGAAAAGTTCTAAAAAAAGGGGACTTATTTGTAAAATCGTTTGGAAGAGGATTATGTACAAATATGTTAGACTATCATACCAAACAAGGAGAGCATGGAATTCCTAGAAGACAAGCAACTAATAATACAGAGATTAACACTAAGGGATCTGTTAGTAAAATAATTAGACAATCGTGTATTCAAGATACTTTTAATTATTTAATGCCATTAAAAGAAGCTCAGCGAGCACTCGACTATTATATACCTACTATGGATGGTGTAAATAGAACTGGTAAATGGAAAACTAACGCCATAAATGATTCCTCATTATTATGTATAAAATTAAATGAAAATATTGATATTATAGAAGTAAATTCTTTGACTGATGAAAATTTGAAAAAAATTATAATAAAATTTTTATCTACACCTAATAGGAAACAACAAGAACATAAATTTAGGTCTCAAATGTTAAAATATTTTAAAACTTTTAAAACAGGTAATTTTTTTAATGATGATTTCACGAATTTTATAATTTCAGAGTATCCAGAAAGTTGGAGTTTACCTAATATGCCTTCTACCTCTATGTCACCTTCAAATTCGTCACCTTCTACCACTAGGTCACCTTCAAATTCGTCACCTTCATCTTTTTCACCAGAGTATATTATATCCAAGGTCTTATTTATTTTATTTAAATTTATTTTTGGGATAAATATGACTGTTTTGGAACAGGTTAAATTTTTAGAAAATATTATAAAATTTTGTAATCTACCTAAAACAAAATATGAAGAAAAAAAATGGACGTATGGTTGGTCTTTGTCGTCCAAACTAGGAAATAATACAGATTTTAGATCGTGGGCGTCATTATTTAAGACTACGCCTAAAAATGTTAATTTAAAAGGGCAACGATGTTCATATAATGGTTTTGACCAATTATTTTGTTTTGTATTATGCCAAATTGACGAATATGGTTATAACTATGTAGATAATGTTGAAGAGATATTTCCAGATTCTGGTAATGAGATTGCTTTATTTACCAATAATTATGTATCTAAATCATTGGGTAATAAAAATATATATTCTTGCGAATTATCATATATACATAGGAAAAATGAATTATATAAACATTCGAAAGATATTCCTAAAAATACAATTGATAAGTTTAAAGAAATTATAAAAATAGCCACCTTTTCAAAGGCTAAAAAATCAAAAAGACGTAAAACACAATCTAAAAGAATGGGTAATGCCGAAAAAAGAGATATAGTAGAAATAGATTTATTTTAGTAAAGGAATATTCTATATTTTCCATAAGGTAAATCTTTTTCTTTAACTTTTTCCTTTCTTCCATATAACTTAGTATTGGTTTATCAATTATTATATTTTTTCTGGTTAGATTACCTATATATATTAAAATTGATTTAATTATTTATTTATATACTAATTGGATTGAAACAAATAAACACATATCAATCTCACACAAACTCTCGCCATAAACAAACGAAACAAACGAAACAAACAAGACAAACAAACAAGAAACAAGACAAAGCAAACAAACGAAACAAACAAGACAAACAAACAAGACAAACAAACAAGACAAACCCAAAATGTCTAATACAGACGACGGCCACCATGAACTTATTATAAATATCCTTAGGATTGTTAATCTCTCCTACGAAACCGGTATTGATACCAATAATATTGTAAATGAATTATACAAGCGGTGGGTGCCGGTTTTTGATGAGGTTTTTACATTAACCGAAATGAATGATAAAGATTTTATCCACCAGCATCCATGCGGTTCTTCGGACTACCATAATCATTCTAAGTGCCATAAATGGTTTATTAGACCCAAAGGATTGGAACATCTTGCCAAAGAAGACGCGCGCAAGTTTGAAAGAGAAAAAATTGAAGCCAAACGCCAATTACAAGAACAAGCGGAAAATAATGCTATGTATTGCAAAAAAAATGAGTAATAAGATGACTTATTTAGAGAGTAGTGAAAATATTGTAAATAAATTTTTTATTACCTTAATATTAGTTCCAATACACATTAGTTCCAATTACACATCTATTTGTAATATTTTCTTTATCCATAATATTTTTTTCTTATCATAAGGAACCTGTTAGTGGATTTTTTGTTTTATACTATACCTTTCAAAATAATTTTATAGAATAGTATAGTCAATACGACTAACAACTCGCTGAATGACTATCTCCCTTTTCGACACCCATTAGTCACATAACAACCACCAAATCGCAAATCTTTACCATTCGATTTCTTACAATAATAATTATTTTGAGTGAATGTGATATGTTAAATAAAAATAAGTTAATAATAATTAAATTTTAATAATTATATTAGTGCTTATCAGTTACATCTACTAATATCTTTATTAAAATCAAAAGCACCAAGAAACATATAACCCTTACAAATTACGTTTGACGTATTCCATCCTCCAATATATTGCTTAAATTTATGAGCATAACAAAACATATAACTCATTTTAGTTACGTTTGACGTATTCCATCCTCCAATATCCTGATTAAACTTTTTAGACCCACAAAACATAAAACCCATATTAGTTACATTTGAAGTATCCCAACATCCTATATCTTGATTAAATTCTTTAGCATTATAAAACATAAAACGCATATCAGTAACATTTGAAGTATCCCAATTTCCAATATCTTGATTAAAATTATGAGCTTGCCAAAACATCCTATTCATATCAGTTACATTTGAAGTATTCCAGTTACTAATATCTTTATTAAAATTATTCGCATAACAAAACATATAACTCATTTTAGTTACGTTTGAAGTATTCCATTTACTAATATCTTGATTAAAATTATTAGCAGCACGAAACAGCTCTCTCATATCAGTTACATTTGAAGTATCCCAGAGACTAATATCTTTATTAAAATCAGTAGCACCATAAAACATACAACTCATATTATTTACATTTGAAGTATTCCATTTACTAATATCTTGATTAAAATTATTAGCAGCACGAAACAGCTCTCTCATATCAGTTACATTTGAAGTATCCCAATTTCCAATATCTTGATTAAACTCTCTCGCACCAAAAAACATACAACTCATATCAGTAACATTTGAAGTATCCCAACCTCCGATATCTTCATTAAATTCATCAGCACTATAAAACATATTACTCATATCAGTAACCTTTGAAGTATCCCATAGACTAATATGACCGTATTTTGTTTTTGCTTTAGATTCGTTGGTTAACCAGAGTTTAACTGCTTTATGTAATTCTTCTGAATCATTCATAGGATAAAATACAGATCTCATAATTTGATTATAAATGAACGGTTCATATGAGAGGATATTACTTAATAGTCCTCTTAAAGCATCATTGGTATGAGTTGAGTGTTTACAAACGCTCATATGTTAAATAAAAAATAAGTTAATAATCAATTTTATATTTGATAATGTAATTATATTAGTTACTTACTTATAATTCACGTTTGAAGCATCCCCAATTACTAATATAATATTGATTAAAATTAGTAGCATCATAAAACATATATCTCATATCAGTTACTTTTGAAGTATCCCATCCGCCTATATCTTGATTAAAATTATTAGCATTATAAAACATATAACTCATATCAGTTACTTTTGAAGTATCCCATTCTCCAATATATTGATTAAACTCTTTCGCACCATAAAACATCCAACTCATATCAGTAACATTTGAAGTATTCCATTTACTAATATCTTTATTAAAATCAGTAGCACCATAAAACATATCACTCATATCAGTAACTTTTGAAGTATTCCATAGACTAATATCTCCATTAAATTTATTATCATTACAAAACATCTGCCACATATTAGATACATTTGAAGTATTCCAATTTCCAATAGGTTGATTAAAATTAGTAGCATTACCAAACATACTACACATATTCGTTACGTTTGAAGTATTCCATTTACTAATATCTTGATTAAAATTAGTAGCATTACCAAACATACAACTCATCTCAGTTATACTTGAAGTATCCCATCCTCCAATATCTTGATTAAACTCTTTAGCAAACTCAAATATCCTACTCATATCAGTTACTTTTGAAGTATCCCAACTTCCAATATCGCCATTAAACTTATGAGCACCACAAAACATCCATCCCATATCAGTTACATTTGAAGTATCCCAATGTCCTATATCTTGATTAAAATTATGAGAATCACAAAACATACCAACCATATTAGTTACTTCTGAAGTATTCCATTTTCCAATATCTTGATTAAACTTTGTAGCAAAATCAAACATCCTACGCATATCAGTTACATTTGAAGTATCCCAATTTCCAATATCTCCATTAAATTTATTAGCATAATAAAACATCCTACTCATATCATTAACTTTTGAAGTATCCCATTTACCAATATCTCCATTAAAATTAGTAGCACCATAAAACATCAAACTCATATCAGTAACCTTTGAAGTATCCCATAGACTAATATGACCGTATTTTGTTTTTGCTTTAGATTCGTTGTTTATCCATAGTTTAACCGCTTCTCGTAATTCTTCTGAATCATTCATCTGATAAAATACAGATCTCATAATTTGATTATAAATGAACGGTTCATATGACAGAATCTTATGTAATAGTCCTCTTAACGCATCTATGGTATGAGTTGAGTGTTTACAAACGCTCATATGTTAAATAAAAAATAAGTTTATAATAATAATCAATTTTTATATTTGATAATGTAATTATATTAGTTACTTACTTATAATTCACGTTTGAAGTTTCTCCCTCCAATAAACATACCATACATTTGAAGTATCCCAATTCCCAATATCTTCATTAAAATAACTAACATTCTATTATTCTATTATTCTACCCCCCCGCCACACTTTGAGTTACTTTCACAAAGCTTACCTTTTTCACCAAATATACTCACAATATCAGTAGGAGATTTGTTAGTTATTAATTTAGAGATTGTCTTTTCACAGACTTTCAGTAATTTAGGATAGTTTAGGAAATTTGAACCAACGAGGAGATCAAATAGTTCATCCAACGGAATATCCATAAAGGCTTGATTTTTTTCAGTGATTTCGTTATCTCTCTCCATCTTTTTTTCGTTAGTCTCAGCCTCTGTCTGAGCAGTATTAGCATTTGTCTCGGTCTCGTCGCGATTATTCTCACAAAACGAAATAATCCTCTTCATGGTCCCTGCTGAAATTAGACCTATAGGTATATCAATTGTTTCGCCATCATCCGCATTAATGTCATCCATAGTGTTCTTAATAGTTAACAACTCACTCGCGTCGCAATAATTGATGGTATGCTTCTCTTCATATTTAGTACCCAATCCGGTAGTAATAATGATTTGTTTTTCTGTTTGTTTTTCTGTTTGTATTTGAGACATGTCGTTAATGATTTTACATACAACATTTTATAATCTTAAAATCAATTTTTTTTAAGGGTATAGCATAAGCCAAGATATCAGTTACATTTTAAGTATTCCACCTTCCAATATATTGATTAAACTTATTAGCATTATGAAACGTCAAACTCATATAAGTAACTTTCGAAGTATCCCATCCTCTAATATCTTCATTAAACTTATAAGCATTATGAAACATATTACTCATATCAGTAACATTTGAAGTATTCCACCCTCCAATATCTTGATTAAAATTATTAGCCCGAACAAACATACAACTTATATCATTTACATTTGAAGTATCCCAACCTCCTATATCTCCGTTAAAATTATTAGCATTAAAAAACATACCACTCATATTAGTTACGTTTGAAGTATCCCAATTTCCAATATTGCCATTAAACCTTCTAGCAGTATTAAACATACTATGCATACTAGTTACGTTTGAAGTATCCCATTCTCCAATATCTTCATTAAACTCTTTAGCACCAAAAAACATACCACGCATATTAGTAACTTTTGAAGTATTCCATAGACTAATATGTCCGTATTTTGTTTTCGCTGTAGATTCATCGCTTAACCAGAGTGCAACTGCTTCTCGTAATTCATCCGAATCTTTCATTTGATAAAATACGAGTGATAATATAATCTGATATAAACCATATTCATATTCGTTAATTTTATGTAATAGACCTCTTAATGCACCGTTTGTATGAGTTGAGTGTTTACAAACGCTCATATGTTAAATAAAAAATTAAGTTAATAAGAATCAATTTTATATTTAATAATGTAAATCTATTAGTACTTATAAATTACATTTGAAGTATCCCAATTTCCAATATATTTATTAAATTTTGTAGCACCATGAAACATACTTATCATTTTAGTAACATTTGAAGTATCCCAACATCCAATATCTTGATTAAAATTAATAGCATAATAAAACATATTACACATATAAGTAACATTTGAAGTATCCCATCCTCCAATATCTCCATTAAACATTTTAGCACCATTAAACATATAACACATATTAGTAACTTTTGAAGTATCCCATCCTCCAATATCTTGATTAAAGTTTTTAGCATTAAAAAACATTTTACTCATATCCGTTACTTTTGAAGTATCCCAATTTCCAATATCTTGATTAAAATTAGGAGCACCAATAAACATCTTACTCATACTAGT
>JGI20153J14295_10003044_pt1 | contig 11478 bp, 6 predicted proteins | sample COG_03_FD_14295 | JGI IMG/M metagenome (IMG submission 14295) | reverse complement strand
GCTTGCTCTATTGCATTCATTTCATCAGGAGTAGGCGGGCGACAGAAAAAGCTCAAAAAAAGAAACTGAACGGCTGACTTAAAATCTCCTGACCTTCTAAGCATTTTTGAAAGCCTGGCATCTCGATCATATAATAAGCGTTGCACTCCACCATTCATCAACATCAGAGCCTGAGGAATACTTCCTTCAACACTGGAGTCATTTACCAAATCCCGGGATGACTGCCCAAACATTCTAAGAAAATGATTCTCTGGAGCAGGTTGAGAGAGTTCAGAAGCTCTTAAGAGAAAGTAATCATTCATTTTGACAGGTCGTTTCCCGTCCACAAAGTCCGCCTCAACAATTCTCTGGTTTGATTTCAAATAACCATTGTTTTTCATTAATAAGACTTTCTCCCGAACTTCATCTGGACTCATTTGTTCATATGGAAAATCATAGCGGGTAACCCTGTTTGACCGGTCGACTTTATAATCATCAAGGGAGCTGCCCAATACAAGAGCAAGAATCGAGTCCCAAGCTTGCTCGGCAGACATTCTCCTAAGAACCGGCCCGGGGAAAAGGTAATCTTCAGCATCTCCAGAGCTCGGTGTTACGCTTGATACCGCCTGATAGGCTTTGGAATTTAGAATGACTCGCTGAAACTCCCTCAAATCAAAATCTGCCGCGACCATGACCTTACCGAGCAGTTGTAGTAATTCAGGATTGGAAGCTTTCGTGAGATCATCTAAATCCTCCAATGGTTCCTGTACACCTAAACCAAAAAATCTCTTCCACAAGCGATTCGCAATGGCAATGGCAAATCTAGGATTTTTTTTATGGGTAAGCCATTCAGCAAAATTCTGTCTCAATTTACTTGGGTCTGCTTCATCAACTTTTACAGTTAGCTCTTCATCGTCCCAGACAAAAAGCAAAGGATCAACCTGACTTCCCGGTTTAACATCGCTGTAGGCATAATCATCGGGAAACTTCAATGTCTGAGACGATATCGTGTGAACTCGGGCCAGGTTCTGAGCCACTGCAGATGCAACATCTTGCTTGGTAATGCTTCCGTCCGGTAACTTTAATCGATTCCCCACTTTACGCGGATCTCGGTCACTCACATCGGTGGCCCCAAAAAAAGCAGCTAATTCATAAAATTCACGCTGGGTCCAATCTGCCAAAGGATGATCATGACACTGGGCACAGGAAACATTTGCACTCAGAAAAACATTGAGTGTATTGGACAAGTTATCCAAAGGCATTCCCGGATCTCTAAGCAAATAACCTGTAGGACCGGAACTGGCCAAAGTTCCCTCTGCGGTAAGCATTTTATAAACGACCTCATCCCAACGAATATTTTGGGCAATTTGATCCTTTAACCATCTTTCGTAATGATTGAAATTACTCCTTCTTAATTTCCCACGGTGTCTAAGGAGATCTGCCATCCAATTAAAAAGATGGGACCGATAACCATCACTAAGCAGAAGCTGGTCGATGAGCTTTCTGCGTTTTTCAGGGTCTTTATTTTTTAAGAAACTGCTCGCTTCTCCATCGGTCGGGATTCTACCGACCACATCAAGATAAATTCGTCTAACAAAGACAAAATCGTCTGTTTGCTTATTTGGCTGAACCCCGCTCTTAATCAATCTATTTCCAACGGTACGATCAATCCAAAGAGAAGCCGATTTAATCTGATCCACTGTCATGCGAAAATTCTTATCCGCTTCAATCTGAGGAATATTTCTTTTGGACGGCAGCTCCTTGAGTTCCTGAGCAATACTAGGATCGGTTGGTCTTGTGTCCCGTTCCTGACGGTTCTTCTTTTTTCTCTTTCGTTTCGTATCAGTTTCCTCGCTTAAGTCCTTAGGTACTGCTTCAAGAATACTGAAAGCACCAAAATTCAAAGTAAACAGAAGAAGACAGGCTGGTATAAAAAAACGAATCATGAGCTGTGTGTAAGTAGTATGGCTTACTAATCAGAAGATTAAATTAGACTTAATGTAACAAGAAAAAAATTGTGATAAGAAATAAAGTACCCCAATGGGGGCTTAATAAATTTAAATCTATTAACTCATGAAACTCGAAAAAGTTACATTTGGCTAAATAAACAATGTTGCCGATAGTTAATATTGTACATAAGTGTTGATTTTTATTACTTTTTCAACCCAAATAAGTTTCGATGATTAAACTAGTTCTAAAATTCATTTTCCTTATTTCGGTAATTGATTCAGTTTTTTACGGCAGAAGTCCGAATATTCTTTTTATTGCAATTGATGATCTAAGACCAGAGCTAGGAATTTATGGGTCAAAAGTAAAAACTCCTCACATGGATCGTCTTGCTGAAACCGGAGTGCTTTTTGAGAAAGCCTATTGCCAGCAAGCAGTCTGCGGAGCTTCACGACTGTCTATTATGAGCGGGCTGTATCCAACACTTACTGGTGAGCAAACTTTTCATGTCGATGGCTGGAGAGAAAGGCATCCTCATTTACTTACATTAAATCAGTATTTCATGAATAATGGATATAATACGATCGGTCTGGGAAAAATATATCATGGCAATAGCGGACCGGGAGTAGACCCTCAAAACTGGTCACAATGGATTAAGCCAAAAAGCGTTCCTCATTACGCAAAAAGGGAAAATGTAGAAGCACTAAACAAAGCCATTAAGGAAAATAAAGTGGGGGACAAAAAAGACCGGCCCAAAGGTCCCCTTACTGAATCTGCAGATGTTCACGATGACACTTACACTGATGGACAAACCACTTCCAAGGCAATTGAAGTTCTTAAAGACCTGAGTCAGAAAAAAAACAATTCATTTTTTCTGGCTGTCGGACTTACTAAACCCCACCTTCCCTTTGTTGCCCCCCAAAAATATTGGGACTTATACGTAAGAGAAGAATTCAGAATGCCAGCTAACAAGAGCATTCCTCCAGGATACCTCCAGGATACCCGATCTATGCGGCTAATCAGTTTGCTTATGAAATGCACAAATACAGTGATTTTGAAGGTAAAAGTCCGAAAGATTTTTCTGATGACACGAATAAACGACTTCTTCACGGTTATGCNGCATGCACTAGCTANGCAGATGCATGCGTTGGCCGGATACTCAATGCACTGGAGAAAAACAATCTCGCAGAAAATACGATTGTTGTATTGTGGGGAGATCATGGATGGAAACTTGGCGATCATTCGAGTTGGTGTAAGCATACAAACTTTGAGTGTGACACTCGTGTGCCATTAATTGTCAGAGATCCTCGACATGAAGGTGGTCAAAAAACCAATCGTCTGGTTGAATTAATTGACTTGTACCCTACGCTTTGTGAACTAACTGGACTTCCAGTTCCGAAACACTGCCAGGGACGAAGTTTTAAAACTCTTCTTTCTGACCCGGAAGCGGGCCACCGACTAGACGCATATAGTTCCTACCCAGCTCTAAAGAACACTGGACACAGCATTCACTTTAAAAACTACCGCTACACAGCATGGCGGGACCCTAAAGGCAATACTGTCGCCCAAGTATTAACTGATCTAAAGTCAGATCCGGGCGAGGTCACCAATTGCATAGATGATCTAGATTACGCCGAGGATTTAACCTATGCTAAAGAAAGGCTAAACCTTCGTATTAATGAGTCCTGTAAACCAAAGCTTTTAAGCGAACCCAAATCGGCACAGAAACAAGTTATCCAAATCAACCCTTCCCCAGAAAACCTCAGGCAATCGATTGATGGATTTGGTGGCTCAATCGCATTTTGGGGAACCCGGGCTGATGATGAGGCGATGGAATATGCATTCAAGGAATTGAAAACTTCTATCCTTCGGGCACAGGGTGAGGTTTCCAAAAAAGGAATTATCGACCACAACCGTGCAATTCTTAAGCGTGCCATGAAATTGAACCCGAAGTTGGAGGTACTGCTTACTTTCTGGCAACCTCGCTCCTCCACCCTTCTTAAAACTGAAGATTGGCTCGATGAAATTCAACAAGGAGAAAATAAACAATATTTCTTGAAACCCAAAATGGAGGATGAATGGGCAAAGGAAATTGTTAGCCGTGTAAAACAATACATTGAATGGGGAATCAATGTGACCAATCTAGGAGTTCAAAATGAAACCAATTATTCTCATATTGGAACTCAGACTTGTATCTGGGACCCAAAAAGACTGAGAAACTTTATCGAAACAAAACTAAAGCCAAGACTGGACCAAGCTGGACTCAATCTACTCATCACCGCCCCCGACCTTGCCTATATTGGCTATAAAGGAAGTGAACTTAAACGATTCCTCCCCACTATTCGAAGCACGAAAGTAGACCTTATAGCCTATCACATGTACGATAGTTACAAAGAGGGTACTGATGGTAGCCTTGACATCCTAAGAGAAAACAGTCGCCAAATCGGAATGATCCGAAAAGAAAATTTTCCGAACAAGAAATTTTGGATGACTGAAACCACAGGTGCCCAATGGAATAATGATGTCTGGCACACCTATGGATGGTTTGAAGGTGCTACTGAATTTGATAAAGCCATCTTAGCCGCTCAATATATGCACATGACATTTGCCCAGGCCGAAGCCAACGCATTTTTGTGGTGGGGTCTCCTTTATTCTCTGGCTCCAGATCGCGTAAAACATCTGAAAACCCGACAAAAACACCGTGATGAAGGTCTTGTCCTGGTAGAAGAAAAAAGAGGAGCGAATGGTTATCAAAAATTTCTCGAAAAAACCAAGAAGTTTTACTTCTTTAAACAGTACGCAAATTTTATCTGGAAGGGATCCAAGCGCATTGAAATAAAATCCCCGACTCCCCTTGAAGTAAGCGCTTACCAAACCTATGACAAATCAAGAATCGTGGTGATTGCACTCAACCCATCTGATACAGTTCAGGCAGTCGACCTTAACCTTCCGGAGGGTATGGATTTCAAAAGGGCCTTTCAAACAGATCGAAAATTGAATTGTGAACCGGTACCTCACTCCAGTCCGCTACCAGCTAAATCGATTCGGACTTACATCTACTCCCGCTGAAAAGAAGGAGTTGAATTAAATCGGATTATTCAGATTACTTTTTAGGAATCTCGTTAAGAGTATAGTAAGCAACTTCATGAAGAAGTGGTTGTTCAGTATCTTTCCTGCGAATGCCAGGCATTTTTAATTCGTGCACATGCCCCTTTACCATTCCATCAACTTGTAAATGAACGTGCTTACCATTCTTTCTAGGAATAGCTTTCGTAATCACTGGAACCGTTCCGTCAACCTCTGGACTCCCATATCCCTTTTGATAGATGTATGTGTAGGTCTCCATGGTGTAGGAAGAAATATCGGCCAATGTTTTAATGTCGGCTTCCTGCGTAAAGGTTAGTTCAAAGCCATCAGGCTTCACCCGCATCTCGTGAACCTCGAATGGAACCTTCCCTGTCCAATTTACCCGTTGAAAGGAGAAAGGGCTTTTTCCTCTTGAACCCCATCCACGATTGGTTCCACCCGTAAACATACTGCCATCCTTGGCGAACCTCGCCACGATATTACCGGATCCAAAACCTTCGAGAAACGGAAACACCGCACCCTGATAAAATCCATTTACTTTTTCCAGAAATACACGATGCACTTTAGAATGAGTTTGCTCGGAAACAAATAACTGATTTTTGAACGGACCGAATTTCCCATTAGTCTCATCGCATTCAATTCCAGCCGGTGAATTCCCAACCTTTCCATGAGGAAGAACAACCGGCGGAGGTATGAGATCAGGAACTCTCTTTCTTTCAATTTCAATTCGACTACCGGATTCTGGTTCTGGTGGTTGGGGACCTAAAGCATCAGTCAATGCAAAGTATTTGTTGCCTGTAGGGTTTCCCTGAAATCCACCTGGCTTTAAGTGCTTCAAAGAGCTCGAGCCGTTCCATAAACCTTGGTTGTCACAATAAAAAACATCGCCCAAATGATTAAACCCGATCCCTCCAGGTGAACGAATACCATATCCGGTTGGAATGCATTCACCTTCTTCCGTCACACGCATGCACCATCCGCGAAATGGACTCTTATCATCTGCTCCCCCTGAACCCGTAAGACATAAAATCACCCAAATATCTCCGTTTTTATCGTGCCGGGTACCGAACGCATATTCATGGTAGTTCCCGTTGATTCCCCAGTCATCTGCAACCGTTTCAAATACATCTGCCCGCCCATCACCGTCGCGGTCTTTCATACGGGTAACTTCCGGACGCTGAGTAGCATAAAGCCAACCATCTCTCCAAGAAAGCCCTAGAGTTTCATGAAGTCCCCTCGCATATAAAGTCCATGTGGGTGACGGTTCATCTTCCCAGACGCCCTCCCCTACAAAAATATCTCCTCGTCGGGATGCGACCGCCACTTTATTTCCTGGAAGTATTTCGATGCCGCTTACTTCGATTACCTCCCCTGAAGGAAGTGGAATCGTGGTAATGGGATAATAATCGGACTCAACCGGTAAACTTTTAGAATGATCGTCTGCGAATAACTGAGGGGCAACTGCATAAAAAAAAGTTAAGAGAGTGATGAAAGTTTTCATATTTAAAATGTATAGTTTGTTTAGCTGAACCCAATTACTCAGCCCAGGAATAAGTAATTTTTAATTCGGACTTNCCTTCATTAAATTCAATCGGCACCCGAAGTTCACCCTTTTCAGCAAAAACTTCCCCTCCCTCAACAGAAAGAGACAATTCACTATTGGAAAAAGTATCCTTGTCTTTATCAAAATTTCCCTGAGCAAGACGGAAGTAAAGATTTTGAGAATTTCCCTTACCCACAAATTTGAGCGTTCGATTGATAACTCCAGGCTTTTCATCGAAGGAACTGCTAACGGGAACTGGTTTGTCCGAAATAGAAATTTCATCCCGACTGTATTTAAATGTGGGCCTTTGCAACTTATCCAAAACATAGCCATCAAATTCTAGTTCTTTCGTGCGGTATTCGGACTCTGGCCAAATGGAATCTCTTGTCTTTAACTCAGCTATGGCTAAGCCCTCGGGCAACTGGATGACATCATTCCCGGCTGGCGGTTGAAAGCCTTGCCCACGGGCAATCCAATGTCGAGCTCCATCGATAAAGTCTCCATGCCAAATCATTGCTAGTCTCATGTTGTTTGCATCAAAAGCAAGATTCACTCCCTCATGGTAACCCACTCCAATCGCTCGCGGCCCTGCACCATCAATGAAGTTCCGGTAAATGGTTGCTTCCCCCTTTAGAGGTTCGATCAGCATTCCTTCGACAACCTGTCCAGCCTTAGGTGCAGTTTTAGAAAGGGGTTTATTTTTAAAGCCGGGCCCAGTCCATGAGACACTAAGTGCTTCCCCGCCGGCTAGTTCGAAATATTTCACTTCAATATCGTGCTTTCCTTTTTTCAATTCAACCGAACCTGCCTTTGCCTTAATTCCATGAACGCCATCGTTATCGACGATCATCTTGCCATTAATAAAGAGCTGTGATCCGTCATCCGAAGAAATTGTGAAAGAATATTCCCCATCCTTTAAGCATTCAATTTGGCCATTAAAAACAAATGCAAAGTTGTTATTAATCTCACGCATTGAAATATCAAAAAGGCCTGTGGCCAGGGCTCCAGATTTGACTGCTTTAAATTCAGAAAAATTTGGCATCTTACTCCATTTTCCGTGATAAATTTTATAAGTAAGATTGGTGACCGGGTTGGCTTTCTTGGTTATACCCATCACGCCATTCATTAATTGATAATGCCCGGGAAAAGTACAAATATATGGATAGTCACCCTCCACCTTTGGGGTTTTAAAATAAAAGGTTATCTCTTTCCCAGGTTGCACCATTCCAGAACTGGCAAGTATGCGAGGATGTCCCTTTGGTTCCCAATCCATTTTTACTCCTTGATCTCCAAGTTTAAGAACAGCATCGATTACTTCCTGACCTTTATCTCCACCCTTCTTTTTTCCTGGCGTGCAAAATATTAGATTATGGGGAAGGGAATCTGGGTTTTTGAAGACTACTTTTATCTTTGCGTTTGGCTTGACACTAAAGCTCTGGACATCGTATTTCATCTGCGCTTCCATTGTGCTTATCACAATCTGCTGATCGATTTTCTCAAAACCCTTCGGAGGTTTAGCATTACTAAATTGAACGCTGGATGTAATAAGAACTAAAAAGAAAGTGTAGAGATCTAATGACTTCATAGAGGTTTTGAGGGTAAGAAAATCGTATGAGGTTATTTCACTATTTACCGTTAGCAAAATACATGATTCACAATACACAAAATCCGGATAAAACAATACCGCATTTTGCGTATTTTTTCTTTCGATTTGCGACATCCTTGATCTACCGTACTCCAACTCGAGTTTTTAAAAATTGGTGAGTACCACAAATTTAAAATAAACAAAAATCCATAAAAAAAGGTCGATCAAATATTTAATACAGTTTCTTATTTATGAATGAGGACAATTATCATTCCTTCACTTTGCATACTTTACATAACGATGGGNCTGTCTGCATTTGGNACCAACCCAAAAACTAAAAATCCTAGTTTCGAAAATTGGAATGATTTCAAATCTCAATCCCAACAGTCCAAATATATTTCACAAATTCTCCAATCACACTCAAATAAANATCTAGAAGATAAAAAATTACGAGTGGTTTATTTTTACCCCGCCGATCGAAAACCTATCAAAGATCATCGCAAAAGGTGGAATGGGATTATGACAGATATTCAAAATTTCTTTCGTACTGAAATGAATCGACTTGGGTACAACCAAGTTACAATCTCCCTAGAAAAAGAAAATGGCATTCTTAAATTGCACGAAGTTCAGGGTATTCATAAAGATGCTAATTATACTTACAAATCTGGAGGCAAAATTAAGGGAGAAGTATTTAAAGCTCTACGAGCGAAGGGAATTAATTCTGAAGAAGAAACCCTTCTCATTGTTTGCGGTCTCTCTAAAACCGATGGTAAAAAAGTTACTATTTATTCCCCGTACTACGGCATGGGGGCGAATCATAATAAGGGAATCTGTTTCACCGCTGACATGGAATGGCTCTCCATTGAAGGGCTCAAGCCTGACCCCAAAAAGATAATCCTGCAGGTCAAGGAACACCGAGGTTTCGAACCGTTTACCCTAAACCGATTTAATACAGTGTATATCGGAGGCACTATTCATGAACTCGGGCACGGCTTATCTTTACCACATAACTTGGGCACCAAGAAGGAATCTACTCGTGGAACAGCACTGATGGGTGCCGGTAATTACACTTACCGAAAAGAATGGCTCCAGGGGAAAGGATCTTTCCTTACCCATTCCAGTGCTCTACGTCTCCTCGTCCACCCCTTATTTAGAGGATCCACCAACCAAGCTAAAAAGCCTCCATCTCTAAGATACAAGAAACTCAGCTTATCTACTAAGAATGGTGCCATCCAGATAAATGGAACGATCGACTCAACCATACCTGCCGTTGCCATGATTGCTTATAATGATGGAGAAAACAAAGGACAACGGGGTTACATGGTAAACAACAACTACGATGCAACGAGTTGGACTTCCGTCCTCAACCCGAATAATGAATTCTTTTTAGAAGTGGGCGACCTTCGCGATGGAAACCATCAGATCCGGCTTGTCAGTGTACATATTAACGGAGCCATCACTACCAAGCGGATGCATTATTCGATGAAAGACGGTGTTTTTGACTTCTCGAAAGCTAAGCAGGAAATAAAAAACATCTTAGCAAAATAAATTTTATTCGTAATAAATTATGTGTTTGTAACATAAACAGATTGATATTCTTAATTACAAAAGATCCTTAAATTTTTACTCATCATGAAAAATAACACACGCAGAGACTTCATTAAATCCACAGCTGCAGTTGGCAGCTTTTTTATTCTTCCCTCCGGTTTACGGGCCAAGTCACCCAACAGTAAGATCTGTACCGCCCATATCGGGACAGGCGGAAAGGGCCGCATTGATACCATGTATCTTGCCAAGCATAGTAATGTGGAAGTGATCGGACTTTGTGATGTCGATTACGCTCACGGCAAAATGGACACCTGGTCCAAACAGTTTAAAAGTGCCACCGCCTTTCAGGACTATCGCGAAATGCTTGCCAAACTGGACGACAAGATCGATGCGGTTTCTATTTCTACGCCCGATCATACCCACTACCCGGCCACCATGGATGCAATGGAAAGAGGAAAACATATTTATTTGCAAAAACCTCTAACCCACAAACTTAAAGAGGCCCGGCAATTGGCTGAATTTGCTGCCAAAAAAGGACTGACCACGCAGATGGGGATCCAAAACCAGTCCAGAGAAGCTTATCGATTAGCCCGTCATTACATCCAGGAAGGTCTGATTGGAAAAGTCACTAAGGTCTATGTCTGGTCATTCAAAACCTGGGGATATGATGGGGAACCCTTTAAGGAAAAGTCTGAAGTACCTGGTACCCTTGACTGGAATCTATGGTTGGGCACGGCTCCGATGCATGATTATGTAAGTAAGGTTTATCATCCCGGTCAGTGGCGTAAGCTTCTCGATTTTGGATGCGGTACCCTCGGTGATATGGGCATCCATATTTTTGACACTCCCTTCAAGGCATTGGATCTCAAGGATCCAAAATGGGTGGAGGCCGATTGCCGCGAACCAAATGGCTTTGGGCATGCGGAAAAGAACATGGTTCGTTACGGCTTTAACCCAACCAAATACACCACCGATAATTTCACCTTTACTTGGTGGGACGGAGCCGATGCCCCCAGACACAAAAACAACCCAGACTTAATGTTGCCAAACGGGGATGAACTTCCCAAGCAGGGTGCCGTGTTCGTAGGTGAAAATGGACGTATGGTTCTGCCGCACTGTTCAATGCCAACCTTTTATCCAGATAGTGTAACCAAAAATATCCCCAAGACGGATATAGTCGGTGTCGACCACTACACTCAATTCCTCGATGCCATTGAGGGAAAGGATAAGACCTTAGCCGGGTTTGATTATTCCGGACCGTTGGCGGAATCGCTCTGCCTCGGTGTTGTAGCCTGCCAGTTCCCAGGTAAGCGACTCAATTGGAATGCCAAGAAAATGAAGGTGACCAACCTCCCCGAAGCGAACCCGCATCTTAAAGGCAGATACCGGAAGTTCTAATTCCTTTATTCCGCTACTAGGTTTTAGAAAATTCAAATTATGAGAATTCCCATTTATTCTTATGGGCTGTTATGTGCTGCCCTTCTTTTCATTTCAATAGGACATAAACTAACATCTGCGGAGAAGCCCAATGTCGTGCTCATCTATATCGACGACTTAGGGTACGGAGACATCGGTTGTTATGACTGTGAAGATATACCCACCCCACACATCGACCGCTTGGCTAAAGAAGGAATACGCTTCACTGCTTCTTATATTACCAACCCTCCCTGCTGCCCAAGCAGGTGTGCCTTAATGATGGGCCAGTACGGACAAAGGTTTGGCAAGTATGGAATGTCCCGCGGTCTGCCCATCCCCGAAGACCGCCCCACCCTTGCAAAATTTATGGGCA
>JGI20153J14295_10003041_pt1 | contig 11487 bp, 13 predicted proteins | sample COG_03_FD_14295 | JGI IMG/M metagenome (IMG submission 14295) | reverse complement strand
GCTCCTACTTGCCTCTCTCTGCCGCCGCATGCTTGCGGCGCCGGCCGGAGGTTAGATCCCAAAGATCCATAGTGGCTGCGGCTGCGGGTGGGTTCGCATGGCGCGCGCTTTGCTCTTTCGCCGTCTCGGCTTTCACGGGCGCCTGTGGCTCTGGTGGCGCTTCTGTGGATGCGGCTGGTGGTGGGTTGAATTGTGCAAATTTTGGCATTTTCCCGTTAATCTGTGCAGCTGGTCGATCAACTCCGCGTCTTCGGGCAATGAGAGCACGATTTTCGGATCAGGTTTGCGCAGCAGGCCTTCTAGCCCGTGCAGATCAACAAAGGGCGCCGGGGCCCCGTTCGGCGCTTCGGCCTTGACCTCAGGACCGGCGCCATTCAACCATAACGCGTCGACGCGATACTGCGGAGTGAGGAGAAATGAGGCCGGACGCTTGGCGGGCATGGGAAAAATCCGATGGCAATCTGTTTGGTCTCTTCATAGGCGCGCCGTCCTTCAAAATTATTAAGACCGCGACTGTCATTTTTCCAGGGGGCACTCTGAAATGCGGCGCAAAGAAAAATAGTGAGTTAATCTAATGATCTATGAGAATAATATGTGTCGCGCGTCCCGAACTTTATTGATTGGGGCAGGCCCATCATCCGCTCAATTGATCCGAGAGACTTCCGCCTATTGTGACGCGATTGTGGCGGCTGATGGGGGTTTTGAGGCGGCCAAACAAGCGGGGGTTCAGGTGGCATTGGTGGTGGGCGATATGGATTCGCAACAAGCCCTGCCGGCCGGTCAGGCTGTAGCGCATATCACAGATCAGGAGACCACGGATTTCCAAAAATGCCTCGCGGTCTGTGATGCAGATGTTTTTTTGGGTGTGGGGTTTCTCGGCGGGCGGTTGGATCATCAATTGGCAGGTTTCTCCGCCCTGCTCAATGAACCGCGGCCCGTGGTCTTGATTGATGAGGTGCAGCTGGTTTTTGTTGTGCCGCAAAAATTTTCTGTGGATCTGGAAGCTGAGACACCCGTGGGGTTTTACCCCATGACCTCGGTTGAAGCGAGTTTGCGCGGGGTTCGCTGGCCGCTTTCAAATGCGGCCATGAGCCCGATGGGGCAAATTGCGACTTCGAATGCCGCCTTGGGTGGTGCGCTGGACATTACCGTGGATGGGCCGGGTTTGTTGGCAATCCTGCCGCGCTGCCACCTTGAGACTGTTCTGGAAGCGCTAGACAGAGGCTTTGGTAAAACGCACCACCAATAGTCCAGCGGTCACCGTCACGATGATCCCAACAGCCGCCATGCCATTGGGCAGATCGCCAAAGAGCACCAGGCCATAGAGCGCTCCGAAAGGAATTTCGAGATACTGCACCGGGGCCACTGTGGGCGCAGAGGCATAGCGCAGCGCCCAAGTCATGCTCAAATGCGCCAAAGTTCCCAAGATCCCAAGGCCCAGCAATGCGGAAAATTCAAATCCAGTGACCGGGACGATGGTCAAAAGTGGAATGTTCAAAGCCGAGCCAAAAGCGGCAATGGGCAAGAGGATCGCCATGGCGCAGACCCCATTTGCCGCTTGCAGATCGATGGGGTCGATATGTTTAGAAATCTTGCGGGTGATGAACATAAAGCCGGTGAATAAAACGGCCACAACCAGCGGCAAGAGCGCAGGCCAACCGACCTCGGCAAAGCTGGGCTGCACCACCATCAAAGTGCCGATGAACCCCAGCAGGCAGAGTCCAAGGCTCAAAGGACTTGCCCGATCTCCGGTCATCCAACCGACGCCCAAGATCAGGAAGGGCAGGACATAGGCAATTGCGATGGCATCTGCGAGGGGCAGGTAGCGCAGCGAGAGAAAGAAAAAGGAAATTGCCACCAGGTGCAGAACCGAGCGCAGAATGACATAACCAAGCCGATCTGCCCGCATCCAAGTGTTGCGGCGGCTGGTCCAAAGGTTGCGGCGTACCAAAAGCAACTGGGCGATAAACCGGGCAATGACCACCTGCAGCAAAGGAATTCCATCGCCTAAAATCTTGACCAAAGCATCACTGGCCGGCGCCAGAATACAAAAGCCAATCATCAACAATAGACCTAAACGATTGTTATCCTGAGCCATGGGGTGCTTTCATATCAAGGTTTGGATTGGTCAGCAGTTGGGCACATTTACCGCCAATCCACCGAGCGAAGTTTCTTTGTATTTTTCATGCATGTCCAGACCGGTTTGCCGCATTGTTTCCACGCAGGCATCTAATGACACCAAATGCGTGCCATCGCCGCGCATCGACAGGCTGGCGGCGGAGACCGCTTTGATACAGCCCAGCCCATTGCGCTCAATACAGGGCACTTGCACCAGGCCTTTGACCGGATCGCAGGTCATGCCCAAGTGATGCTCTAAGGCTATTTCTGCGGCATTTTCCACCTGTGCGGGGCTGCCGCCCAAGACGGCGCAGAGACCGGCGGCGGCCATGGCCGAAGCACTGCCCACTTCCGCTTGGCAGCCGCATTCTGCCCCTGAGATGCTGGCGTTGAATTTGATCAGCCCGCCGATTGCGGCGGCGGTGAGGAGAAATTCTGGGATGCGCTTTGGTGTGGCGCCGGGCACATGATCGAGCCAATAGCGCAGGGTGGCAGGCACCACTCCGGCCGCACCATTGGTCGGCGCGGTCACGACCTGCCCGCCGGCGGCATTCTCTTCATTGACCGCCATGGCGTAGACGCTCATCCAATCATTGATCGTATGCGGGGCGGGCATATTCAGCCCGCGCTCGGCCATCAACGCTTCATGAATGGGTTTGGCTCTGCGTTTTACATTCAAACCACCCGGCAGAATGCCGCCCCGGTCGAGCCCGCGATTGATGCAATCGTTCATCACCTCCCAGATTTTGGCCAGGCCGCGGTCAAGCGCGGCAGCGCTGCGGCGGCTCAACTCATTCTCGCGTTTGATCTGGGCGATGGATTTTTCCTGAGCGGCGCAAAGGGCCAGCAATTCATTGGCGGTGTTGAATTCATGGGGGTAGGGGTCCATGTCGCCGGTCGATACCCCACTGGCCATGTCCTCGGCTGTCACCACAAAACCGCCGCCGATGGAATAATAGGTCTGTTGCAAAATCACATCGCCCTGTGCATCCGTCGCCATGAGGATCATACCATTGGTATGACCCGGCAGGGATGGGCCGAAGTCAAACACGATGTCACTGGCCGGATCGAGATGCAATGTTCCAAGCCCATCAGGGTTGACCTCTTTGTTGCGCTTCATGGCCTCTAGCGTCGCTTCAGCCTTGGCGGCATCATAGGTTTCGGGCGAAAATCCGGCCAATCCGAGAAGTGTTGCGCGATCTGTCGCATGGCCCACGCCGGTGAAGGCCAAAGACCCATGCAGGCGCGCTTTCAGGCCTGCGGCCTCAAAAGGGCTGGCGCGCAGCAGGTCCAAAAACATCCCCGCCGCAACCATTGGGCCCATCGTATGCGATGAGCTTGGCCCAATGCCGACCTTAAACATGTCAAAAACAGATAAAAACATTGAAGACCTCGCAGGAGTATATAGCTTGGGTTGATCATGGTTTGACAGGGTTTGTCGGCGGAAATGCGACACTTTCCCCTAGGTCTACGTCCGCACCTTTCACGGAGCAAGCGAATAAGCGGCGCATTGCGGGTCAAAAGAGCTCTGAACAAGGCCATTCAACACAGAACTGAGGGCAGGCAGGCGCAACCCTGTGTTGCCACCGGGCAAGGTGTTTTGGCCTGGCTCCTCTATTATGCGGAGGCCTTTGCTTGGCTGGAGCTAAGCTCGGCCAACGCCGGGTTCGAAAGATGAAATCGGGCCTCGCGCATTGGCAGAACTTCGGTCTATAATAGGGGCGAAAATCACCAGGAGTAGCTTTACATGTTTGCCGATTTATCCCCCGCCGATCAGGCAAAATACGTCGCGGCCAAACGCGCTGTTGAATTGGTCGAAGATGGTATGAAACTCGGGCTCGGAACCGGCTCAACGGCGGCTTGGATGGTGCGGTGTTTGGCTCAGCGGGTGAAAGCCGAAGGGCTGCGCATTCAAGGTGTGCCCACCTCGACCCGCACAGCCGACTTGGCCCGTGAGCTGGGTTTGGAAGTTGTGACTCTGGATCAGGCTGGGCATTTGGACATCACCATTGATGGTACGGATGAATTCGATTCCGCTTTGAACCTCATCAAAGGCGGTGGCGGGGCGCTTTTGCAAGAAAAGATCGTCGCCTCCGCCTCGGATCGGATGATTGTGATTGCAGATTTTGATAAGCATGTGCCTCAGCTCGGTAAATTCCCTTTGCCGGTGGAGGTTTTGGGATTTGGTTTGGCCTCCTCGCGCGATCATATTGCCCGCCTCTTGGCCGATCACGGATTGGCCGGGTGCGATATCACCACGCGCAAGCAGGGCGATGCCCCCTTTGTGACGGACGAGGGGAATTTCATTCTCGATTTGCATCTTGCGCAAATCCCCGATGCGCCGGCTTTGGCCATTGCCCTTAATCAAGTGCCGGGCGTGGTTGAAAATGGCTTATTTATAAATATTTGTGATCGAGTCATTCTTGGCGCCAGTGATGGGCGCATTGAAGAGCACGTTCGGCCTTAACACGCCAAACGGTGGGGTTTCAGATCAGGCGGCGGTGGGCTTTGGATTTCAATAGGGGACGAAAATGTCTTTTGACTATGATCTTTTTGTAATTGGGGGTGGCTCTGGCGGTGTGCGCGCGGCGCGCGTTGCGGCGTCAGACACCGGGGCCAAAGTCGGTTTGGCTGAAGAGAGCCGCTATGGAGGCACCTGCGTCATCCGTGGCTGCGTGCCGAAAAAGTTGATGGTGTTTGCCTCAACCTACGCGCCTGCGATGGAGCAGGCTGCAGCCTATGGCTGGGACGTGCAGATGGGCGGTTTCAACTGGTCGGGTTTTCGGCGCAATCTGGAAGGTGAGCTTGATCGGCTTGAAGGCATCTATCGCGCCTGTTGCAAAACTCAGGGGTCGAGACCTTCGATGCGCGCAACAGTCGACGGCCCGCATTCGGTGCGTTTGGCCGATGGCCGGGTCGTGACGGCCAAGGTGATTTTGCTGGCCACGGGCGGCTGGCCCTCAGTGCCCGATGTTCCTGGCGCCGAATACGCCATCACCTCGAACGAAATTTTTCATCTTGAGGCTTTGCCACAGCGCATCTTAATTGTTGGAGGCGGCTATATTGCTTGTGAATTTGCCGGCATTCTCAATGGTCTTGGGGTGCAAACCCATCTTTGGTATCGCGGCGAGGCGGTCTTGCGCGGCTTTGACAAAGAGGCCCGGGATGTGATTGTGCAGGGCATGCAAGAGCGCGGTGTCCAGATGCACATGCAAACCAATGTGGCCCGCATTGAAAAGCAAGGGGCGGGATACTGCGTGACAGATACAAAGGGCGCGCGCCATGACTTTGATGTCGTGATGTACGCCACAGGCCGCACCCCTAAAAGCGCGGGATTGGGGCTTGAGGCGCTGGGCATTGGTNTGGATTCAGTGGGCGCAGTGCAGGTGGATGGTTTTTCTCAGACTTCGGTGCCTTCNATTTANGCGGTCGGGGATGTGACCAACCGTGTCAATCTGACGCCGGTGGCGATCCGTGAGGGCATGGCCTTTGTTGAGACCGCCCTGAAGGGCAATCCGACCCCTGTGGATCATGCATTGATCCCAACGGCGGTCTTCACGCAACCGGAATTTGGCACAATTGGCCTCAGCGAAGAGCAGGCGCGTGCGCAAGAGCCGATTGAAGTCTATGCAACTGCCTTTCGCCCAATGAATATTTCCTTTATTGATGCGCCGAACAAAGTGTTAATGAAATTGGTTGTCAGCCAAAAGACCCGTAAGATTTTGGGCTGTCACATCGTCGCAGATGGTGCTGGTGAGATGATTCAACTGGCTGGGATAGCGGTGAAAATGGGAGCAACAAAAGAAGATTTCGACCGTGTGTGTGCTGTGCATCCGACGGTGTCCGAAGAACTTGTGACAATGAAAACCCCTGTGCGGAGCGCTTGAAATTTTCAAAGCAGAGCACAGATAGAACAGAAGCGCAGAATGACTGTGAAGGGAAACAGCTGAATGGCGGATAATAACGGTGGACCTTGGGGCGGCGGCGGAAGCGGCGGCAATCGAGGCAACAAAGGCAATGGCGGCGGGAATGACCGAGGTCCAGACGGGCCGCAAATCCCGGAAATTGACGAGTTGATGCGCAAGGGTCAGGAGCAATTGCGCGTGTTGATGGGCGGAAAAGGCAGCGGTGGCACAGGTGGTGGCAGCGGATCTGGCGGCTCAGATGCGGGCATCCCGCGCAGCACTTTCGTCCTGGCTGGGCTTGCGGCGGTTGGCATGTGGCTGTTCGCGTCCTTTTATACGGTCAAGCCGGAGGAACAATCCGTTGAGCTCTTCCTTGGAGAATTCAATGAAATTGGGACCAATGGTCTCAATTTTGCGCCTTGGCCCTTTGTGACCTATGAGAAGTTCAACGTCACCACCAACCGCACCGAATCTCTCGGGCTCAATGACAGCCGTGACAGCGGGCTGGGCTTGATGCTGACCACGGATGAAAACATCGTGGATATCGACTTTCAGGTGGTTTGGAATATCAAGAATTCTTCGGATTTTTTGTTTAGTCTGAAGGAACCTGAGCAATCTATCCGGGCGATTTCGGAAGCGGCGATGCGCGAGGTGATTGCGCAATCGGAATTGGCGCCGATCTTGAACCGGGATCGTGCTGCGATTGAGGCGAATGTGCGGCAATTGATCCAAAGAACATTGGATGAGCGCCAGACTGGGATTTCTGTGGTCCGGGTCAACTTTAACAAAGTGGATCCGCCAAGCCGTCAGGTGATCGTAACCGCCGCCGATGGGTCGCAAAAGCGCGTGTCGGTGATTGATGCCTTCCGCGATGTGCAAGCCGCAGAGCAAGAGCGCGATCAACGCGAGCGTCAAGCGGATGCTTATGCCAACCAACGTCTTGCCGAAGCGCGTGGTGCTGCGGCGCAGTTGCTTGAGGCCGCAGAGGGCTACCGCGCCTCTGTCGTCAATGCCGCTTTGGGCGAGGCCAGCCAATTCTCGGCTGTCTTGACCGAATACAAAGAGGCCCCCGAGGTGACCCGTCGTCGTTTGTATATTGAGACTTTGGAAAAAGTCTTGGGCAATGTCGATAAGATCATCATGGACAATGGCGAGGGCGGCCAGGGTGTTGTGCCTTATTTGCCGTTGAATGAATTGCGCAAATCTTCACAAGGAGGGTCAAACTAATGTCTATGAGATCTCGTATTGCAGTGATCATAGCCGCCGTGATTGCGGTTGGTGGGTTGATGTCTTTGTTCATCGTGGATGAGCGCGAAAAAGTGCTGGTGCTGCGGTTCGGCCAAATCAAACAGGTCAAAACCGATCCTGGTTTGGGCTTTAAGATCCCTTGGCTGGATCAAGTTGTGCGTTTTGATGACCGGATTTTATCGTTGGAAACCCCGGTGATCGAGGTGACGCCGGCGGATGATCGTCGTCTTGAGGTGGATGCTTTTGTCATGTACCGCATCGCGGATATTGTGAAGTTCCGTCAGGCCTTGGGCGCGGGCGGTGAGCGCGAAGCCAGCATTCAGCTCAACGACATTCTAGACGGTCAGATCCGGGCGGTTCTCGGGGCCGATGGGGTGACGTCAAACGCCATTCTGTCGCCCGAACGGTCCCGCTTGATGGAGCTGATCCGGGGTGAGGCTCAAACGCGGGCGAAGGATTTGGGGCTGGATGTGGTTGATGTGCGTCTGCGTCAAACCAACTTGCCAGAGCAAAACTTCGACGCCACGTTGCAACGTATGATCGCCGAGCGGGAACGCGAAGCGACCGATGAACGCGCCCGAGGCCGCGAGGCGGCGCAAAGGGTCACAGCTGTGGCAGATCGGACCTATGAGGAAACGCTGTCTGCGGCCAAGCGGGATGCTTTGATCATCGAAGGGGAAGCCGATGCGGAACGTACCCGAATTTTGGCGAATGCCTTCGGTGCAGATCCTGAGTTTTTCGACTTCTATCGTTCGCTTGCGGCTTATGAGGCTTCCATACTTGGTGGAAATTCAACTTTGGTGATCCCGCCAGATCATGAATTTTTAACCTATATGAAATCCGCAACGCCGCGTGTTGCTGAGTGATTGACAAGATCGTATTCGGCCTTGCGGCTGTTATGATTGCTGAGGGGCTGGTTTATCTACTGGCCCCTCATGCCCTTGAGACCCTGCTGAAAGCGCTTAAATCCCTGTCGATCTCTGCGCGCCGGCAAATGGGGGCTCTGCTTTGTCTGGCTGGGTGCATTCTATTGGCGTTGAGCCTATAGGCGGCCCGGCGTTCAAAATGAGTGTTTTTCCGCCGAAATTGGCCTTCACGAGATGGTGACTGGGCCTGACCGGTCATTGCGTTGAAAACTTGCTGAACTACATTAAGTTAATCAAGACAACAGGCGCCCAATCTGCGTGATGCAGATGGGCATGAATGGAGATAAAGATGAATTCGATTGCCTTACCTAAGCGCAAGGATTTTGCAGCTTACCGCGCCACTTGGGTTTTTGCGGCGGCGCTTTGTCTGCTGATCTTACAAGCTCTACAGGCCACAGCTCAAATGCTGCCAAATACATTTGCCGATCTTGCCGATGAGATCAGCCCCTCTGTGGTGAATATCACCACAACAACCGTGATTGCTGGTCGCGCCGATCAAATGCCGCGTGGTATTGTGCCCAAGGGCTCGCCTTTTGAAGAGTTCTTTCGGGAGTTCGAAGATCGTCGCCGTGGCGGCAATGGTGGGGCCAGCCGCTCCTCTGCCTTGGGGTCGGGGTTTGTGATCTCTGCCGATGGGTTCATCGTCACCAACAATCACGTGATCGAAGGGGCCGATGAGATTGAAGTAGAATTTTTCTCCGGTGAAAGACTGGCCGCTAAGGTCATCGGCACCGATAAGAATACGGATATCGCAGTGCTGAAGGTCGCGTCGGATGCACCGCTGCCTTTCGTCAGTTTCGGCGACAGTGACACAGCGCCCGCGTGGGCGATTGGGTGGTGGCGATGGGCAATCCTTTGGGACAGGGGTTCTCGGTCTCCGCGGGAATCGTTTCGGCCCGAAACCGGGCATTGTCTGGGATTTATGACGACTATATTCAAACGGATGCCGCAATTAACCGGGGCAATTCTGGCGGGCCTTTGTTCAATCTGGATGGTGAAGTTGTCGGTGTGAACACCGCGATTTTGTCGCCCAATGGCGGCTCTATCGGCATTGGCTTTTCTATGGCCTCCAATGTGGTCAGCCGGGTCGTTGATCAATTGACGGAATACGGCGAAATTCGCCGGGGCTGGCTGGGCGTGCGGATCCAAGATGTCGATGAAGACATTGCCGAAAGCATTGACGGTTTGGACCGGGCCGCCGGGGCCGTTGTGACAGGCGTACCAGAGGGCCCCTCGAAAGATGCCGGAATATTACAGGGCGATGTGATCGTGATCTTTGATGGTCATGAGGTCGAGGACGTGCGCGATTTGGTGCAAACTGTCGGCAACACAGAAGTTGGCAAGGCGGTTGATGTGGTTGTCGTGCGCGATGGTGCGCAGGTGACATTGAGCGTCACCCTTGGCCTGCGCGACGACGAAAAACTGGCCCGCGCAGATGAGCCAGCGGTCAATGAAGATGCGCCAAAAGACTATGAGGACCTTGGGATCACCCTGTCGAACCTGACCGATGAAATTCGTGAGGGTTTGGACCTTGCCGTTGGATTGGAAGGCGTTGTCGTTGTGGATGTTGTGGAAACCTCCGAGGCCTTTGAAAAAGGTTTGAAATCAGGGGATGTGATTGTGGAGGCCGGCCAAGAGAAGGTCACCTCACTTGCTGAGTTTGAAGAGCAAGTGAGCGCGACCATTGAGAGCGGCCGTAAAACGATGCTTCTGCTCGTGCGCCGCGGCGGCGATCCCCGGTTTTTGGCCCTCACTGTACAGCAATAACTGCAGCGGTACGGTGGGGAAAGGGGCGGCTCTAGGGCCGCCCTTTTTGGGTTCAGCGCGGTTATGGCTGCTCGGTGGCGCGGCTGGCCTCTGGCAGCAAGAGATCATCCAGCATGAAAGATATATCTTCCACATGCTCAGCAATCACATGGCACACAGCGCCTTCGCGTTGAATGCGCCCTGTGATTCGCAACATACGCCCCGCGATTACGGCGCGGCGGTACTGCTCATAGAGTTTGCGCCAGACGATCACATTGCAAACTCCGGTCTCATCCTCCAGCGTGATGAAAATGACTCCATTGGCCGTGCCGGGTCTTTGGCGCACCAGGACCAGACCCGCCACAGTAACCCTTGCACCATTTGGTGGCAGCTCCAGCATAGCATGGGGCAGGGCGGCGGGGGGCTTGGGCCAAGTGTTGGGAGAGTCAAATGACATGGAACAAAAGTAGAACATTTGAGCAATATCGCAAGTGGCATTATTCCACCCTCATGGGGGGTAGAATTTTTTGAATTACATGTTACCTCAGAGAAGAAACAGTCTAGCGAGATACAAAGACATGGCTAAAATTACTTATATTGAACACGGTGGCGCGGAACATGTGGTGGAGGTCGCCAATGGGCTGACCGTCATGGAGGGCGCCCGGGACAATAACATTCCTGGCATCGAAGCCGATTGCGGCGGCGCCTGCGCCTGCTCAACCTGTCATGTCTATGTTGACAGTGCTTGGGTCGAGAAACTGCCCGCAATGGATGGCATGGAAGAAGATATGCTGGATTTTGCCTTTGAACCCAAACCAGGCCAATCCCGTTTGACCTGCCAATTGCGCGTCTCTGACGCTTTGGATGGGTTGGTTGTGCGGATGCCAGAACGCCAGATCTAAACTCCTGTCGACACTGAAGTGGCCGCACTGTTCTGAACTGCGGCCACAGGCGCTTTTAAAGCGCGCGCCAACCGATATCGCGGCGGCAAAACCCTTCGGGCCAGTCGATTTGATCGACCATGTCATAGGCCATGGTCCGGGCCTCGCTCAGGCTTGCAGCGCGCGCCGTGACATTCAAAACCCGCCCGCCCTGTGCGGTGAGATTTGCGCCAATTTGCGCGGTTCCGGCATGAAAACAGGTGGCCGAAGAGCTGTCTGGCAAGGCGTTCACCCCGGAGATTACTGTGCCCTTTTTATAAGCGCCGGGATAGCCCTTGGCGGCCATGACAACCGTCAAAGCATGGTCTGCGGCCCAATTGACCTGAACCTCTGACAGCCGTTCTTCGGCACAGGCCAGCAGCAGATCCAACGCCTGAGCCCCGAGCCGCATCATCAGCACTTGGCATTCTGGATCGCCAAAGCGAGCATTATATTCCACCAAGCGGGCCTTGCCGTNTTTAATCATCAAACCGGCATAAAGCACCCCTTGGTANGGCGTGCCCCGNCGGGCCATTTCCGCCATGGTGGGTTTGATAATTTCGCGCATAGCCTGCTCTGCAATCTCATCTGTCAAAACCGGCGCGGGGCTATAGGCGCCCATGC
>JGI20153J14295_10003032_pt1 | contig 11499 bp, 9 predicted proteins | sample COG_03_FD_14295 | JGI IMG/M metagenome (IMG submission 14295) | reverse complement strand
ACAGGAACTTAGTCTATAAGTGTGGTCGAACCGTGTATAATGCTGTCGTGCATACTTATACGCTTAGTTGTTTCATTGTCTTGATTGTTGTCTATTGATCGTTGTCTGTTGATTTTGAATTAAGTGCATTTGTTTTCCTAGATAATCTCTAGCAATCCTTTATTTATTGCAGTGGTCTAGTCGTCTCATTGAGGCGTAAAGTCCTTTGTAATATTCAGATGGTTGTTAGCGTAGCTAGCATAGCTGCTAGCACAGTAGCCGGATCGTTTTGATCCCGACCGATATTGGTCAAGGTGAGCTAGGAATGAACCACACATTTATGGAAGCTTTTCTTCTTTTAACCCATTTGGGAGATCATCATCATGTCTAAAGGGCATAGCCTACAAGACCCTTATCTTAATTTATTGCGCAAAGAGCGCATTCCTGTATCCATTTATTTGGTAAACGGAATTAAATTACAGGGCCAAGTTGAGTCTTTTGACCAATTTGTCATCCTTCTTAAAAATACTGTTAGTCAAATGGTTTACAAACATGCCGTCTCGACCGTTGTGCCGGGCCGAAATGTACGTTTGCCTATGCAGCACCCACCCGAAGATGACGAAGAAGTCCTAGGCAACGAATAATCGTCAATACTTGCTTTGATTATTCTGTGACTCATTTTTCCCGACGTTTAGTCGGGAGAAATTGGTTTCATTCTTCACAATCTCATTGGTTATTGTATCGATGCTATTTAATAGCCATCGTTAAGGGGCGCTCGACTCTTGTTTTTTGATCGCCACGAAGCCGGTGAGCGCGCTTTACTCGTTCATTGTGATTTCTTTTCTGCACCGAATCATTCGGCTGCAGCCTTAAATGCTGAATCCGCCGAAGCGGTTGATGCTTCTGTCGACACTGTTTTCGACAATGCTATTGTCGACGACGCTAGTATTCCTTCCCCATTGGCAGAGGCTGCCGCCACCAACGTAATACTTGCTGATTCTGTTGATAGTCCAATCGATGTTGAGAGTAATATCTACAATGCCGATCAGTATGAGCCCTGCGTGAATGAGTTTATTGATTTGGCGCGCTCATCCGGAGTTGAGCCTATTGAATTGGTTACCGCAAAACGTAAAAAGGCGACGCCCAAATTTTTTATTGGTACAGGCAAGGTCGCAGAAATTAAAGCATTGGTTGAGCAATACAAAATTGATGTTGTGATGTTCAATCACTCATTAAGTCCTTCGCAAGAACGCAACTTAGAGCAAGAGCTGTGCTGTAAGGTGTTAGATCGCACCGGCTTAATTTTGGATATCTTTGCTCAGCGTGCTCGCAGTCATGCGGGTAAATTGCAGGTAGAGTTGGCGCAACTCAGGCATATTTCAACTCGACTCGTGCGAGGCTGGACTCACCTTGAGCGTCAAAAAGGCGGTATTGGTTTGCGCGGTCCGGGTGAATCACAATTAGAAACTGATCGACGTTTATTGCGCGAGCGTATTAAATGGATAAGTGGTCGTTTAACGAAAGTAAATTCACAGCGACAGCAAGGTAGACGGGCACGCAAGCGCGCTGAGCTACCTACCATTGCATTGGTCGGTTACACCAATGCGGGTAAATCAACCTTGTTTAATAAAGTGTCGCAAGCCACGGTGTACGCGGCCGACCAGCTCTTTGCTACATTAGATCCTACGCTTAGGTCGGTGAATTTACCTCAAATAGGTAAGGTCATATTGGCCGATACTGTAGGCTTTGTGAGTGATTTGCCGCATCAACTAATAGCGGCCTTTAAAGCGACATTAGAAGAAGCGGCCGAGGCTGACTTATTGCTGCATGTCATTGATGCCGCAGCCGAAGATGTAAATGAGAATATACGTGCAGTCGATGAGGTTTTAGTTGAAATTGGCGCCGGTGATCTACCCGTCTTACATGTTATGAACAAGATCGATTGCCTGCCAAATGTGCAGCCGCATACTGACAAGGCCGGCACTGACGATGACGATATGCCTTATCGCGTGTGGTTATCGGCGCAAAGTGGCGCAGGTATTGATGGCTTAGTAGCTGCGTTAGCCGAATTATTGGGTGGGGCGTTTTGGCGCGGCACCCTCTGTTTGCCGGCTTATGAGGCGAAGCTACGTGCACAATTGTATTCAGTGGGGGCGGTAACCCAAGAGGCAATGTCTGAGCAGGGCGAATACCAGCTCGATTTATGCTTTCCTCGTGATGATTTAGCCCGATTAATGGCGTCGGCCAATGTGTCGCTGCCCGAATAGTTTCAAAACAGTAAATAAAGACGGTACTAATTCCGTAAGAGCTGTTCATCATTGCTGATGCTCATCCAAGACGGGGTATTTTTTTGCTACAATCACGCGGCTTTATAGAGATAATAGCACTAGTGCAATTTCTTTATAAAAGTCGAATTTTCGGACGTTGCTCACTATGAACAACTGAATACATCCTTAGAGGGTGTATGTTATTTGTGCATATGCTTAGCGGCGTCTATTAATAGAACATCTATTTAATCTCAGGAGTCAGTAATGGCCTGGAATGAACCGGGAAATAACTCGGATAAAAATGGCGGTCGTAAAGACGGACCTAAAAGTAACGATCCATGGAGCCAGCAAGATCAAGGTCCACCCGATCTTGATGAAGCGCTGAATAAGCTTAAAGCGCAGATCTCCGGTATTTTCGGTGGTTCAGGCGGTGGTCGTCGTTCGGGATCAGGATCAGGAGGCGATATGCCAAAAGGACTTATCAGTTTAGTGGTTATTGTTCTGGCTGTTGTCTGGGGCTTTGCGGGCTTCTATCAGGTCAATGAAAAAGAACGCACCGTTGTTTTACGTCTCGGTCAATTTCATGAAACCGTAGGTCCAGGTCTGCATTGGAATCCATTATTTATAGATCAGCGTTACACCGTGTTAGTGACTCAAGAGCAGGATTATCATGCTCGCGGTTTAATGCTCACTAAAGATGAGAATATTGTAGAAGTGCCTATTTCGGTCCAATACACTATTCCTGAGCCAAAGAAATTTATCCTTAACGTCCGTGACCCTATCACTAGCTTGCATCATGCAACTGACAGTGCCATTCGTCACGTTGTAGGTAGCACCGTTTCAAGTGATGTACTTTCTGAAGGTCGTCAGGCTATGGCGCAAGAAACTAAAGAGCGCTTACAACGATACTTAGACAGTTATGAAACCGGTATTGCCATCACCTTAGTTAACATCTTAAAAGCAGAGCCACCTAAAGCGGTTAAGTCAGCCTTTGATGATGTTATTTCGGCGAAAGAAGATAAAGACCGTTTTGTAAATGAAGCGAAAACCTACGCTAACGGCATAGTGCCAGAAGCGCGTGGTAAAGCGCAGCGTATTATGCAAGAAGCAATCGGTTATCGTGAACGTTTAGTTGCCGAAGCCGATGGTGAAGCACAGCGTTTTGAAAAACTGTTTGAAGAGTATCGCAAAGCGCCAGAAGTAACGCGTGAGCGCTTGTACTTAAACTCAGTAGAAAAAGTCATGAGCAATGTATCTAAAGTGCTTATTGATGTTGAAGGTGGTAATAACATGATGTATTTACCATTGGATAAAATGGTTTCGCAAGCTGCCACTTCTGCTACCAGCGAATCTCGTCCTAGTGATTTAGTCGGTCAGGTTGCTAACGAAGTGATAGAGCGCTTACGTCAAGAACAAATTCGCGCTCGCCGAACGGAGACACGATAATGTCAAATAGATTACCTGTATTTATTCTAGTTATTGCTTTATTACTGCTAGCTTCTTCTAGTATTTTTTATCGCGTTATGGAAGTTGAAACGGCTATTAAATTGCGTTTTGGTCAATTAGTTGGCGAAAATATTAAGCCGGGTTTGCATGTTAAAATTCCATTTGCCGATGAAATTCGCAAAGTGGATGCTCGATTGTTAACGCTTGATGCGCGTCCAGAAAGTTTTTACACGCTAGAGAAAAAGCGTTTAGAAGTGGATTCGTTTATTAAATGGCGTGTTGTTGATGTGAGCAAATATTATCGTGCCACTAACGGTGATGAAGAGCGAGCCAAAATATTATTAGCTAACCGTGTTAACAATAACTTGCGTGATGAAATTGGCGTAAGAACTTTGCACGAAGTGGTTGCCGGTGAGCGCGATCAGATGATGGCTAAACTCACTAAAGGTTTGCATGAAGCGACAATCGTTGATTTCGGTATCGAAATTATTGATGTGCGCGTTAAGCGAATTGATTTTCCACAAGAGGTAAGCTCAGCGGTATTTAATCGTATGCGTGCCGATCGTGAAAAAGAAGCGCAGCAATACCGTTCAGAAGGTTTAGAATTAGCCGAGAAAATTCGTGCTGATGCCGATAGAGAAAAAGTCGTTATAGAGGCCGACGCTTATCGCCAAGCTGAACATACTCGCGGTGAAGGTGATGCAAAAGCAGCGGCAATTTACGCCGATGCTTATAATAAAGATAAAGAGTTCTATGCTTTCTCGCGTCGCCTTAAAGCCTATGAAGCATCGTTCAATAGTAAAGGTGATGTATTGTTAGTTGATCCTGACAGCGATTACTTCCGTTACTTGAATAGTGTGGACGGTAAATAAACCGGTTTAAGACTTTACCGGTAAGCCGGGATGGCATTAGCTGCCTACCCGGCTTTTTTACGTTTAAAGATCCAGTGGCTAATACGTGACTAATCCAGTAAGCAAAAGCCGAATAGGTATCAGTTAATGTGGCAAGAATGGTTAGTGGCAGGCTGTTTAGTGTTGGTGATTGAAGGCATGCTGCCTTTTATTGCACCGCACAAATGGCGAGAGATGCTGGCTAACATGTTAACGTTAAGTGATAGTACAATTCGCCGTATAGGTTTAGCGAGTATGATAACGGGTGTTATCCTGCTCTATGTAGTTAATTAGCTNGTTAATTAGCTGGTTAATTAGTTAGTTGATTAAAATGTTAATTAAAGTGCTTATCAAAGTAGGTGTTTCACATGACTAGTGTCGATCGATGGATGCTGCCAGAAGGTGTGGATGAATTGCTACCCGAGCGGGCAGCGGTTGCCGAGCAGCTGCGCCGTAATATTCTGGATTTACTAAAAAGTTGGGGCTATCAGTTAGTGGTTCCGCCATTAATTGAGTTTACCGACTCATTATTAATTGGCATGGGTAAAGATATTGAAACGCAGAGCTTTAAACTAACCGATCAAATAAGCGGTAAGAGTATGGCTGTGCGAGCGGATATTACGCCGCAAACAGCCCGCATTGATGCTCATAGTCTCAAAGCTGAAGGTATTCGTCGTCTTTGTTATGCCGGTAGCGTATTGCACACCCGCCCTAAAACATTAATGGCCTCACGATGCCCCATGCAAATTGGCGCAGAAATATACGGCGATGCCTCAATGTCTGCTGATATTGAAGTGATATCATTACTGCTAGAAACGCTACAGCTTATTGATAGTGAATTTACTTCGGCGCAGGGCACTGCGAGCAAAGGGCTTTGTCAGCTAACGCTAGATTTAGGTCATGTATCAATTTATAACGCCGTGCGTGAAGCCATTCAGGCCGCGGCACCCGCATTAGAGCAAGATGATTTAGCTTTAATATTTGATGCTATTCAGCGCAAGTCACTGCCGGATTTAAAATGCTTGTTGCCGAACTTATTGGCGGGTCATGCAATCACCGAAACACTGTATCAACTACCGAGTTTATGTGGTGGTGCAAATGTGTTGCTTGAAGCGAAAGCGCTATTAGCTTCGCTGGGTCAAGGCGTTATTGATGCTATTGATCAACTCACGCAAGTAGCAGAAATAATATCGCAGCGCTTTACCGGGGTTGAAGTCTATTTTGATTTAGCAGAAATTCGTGGTTACGAATATCACACCGGCTTAGTATTCGCAGCCTATGCCGACGGTCATGGTTTGGCATTAGCCAATGGTGGTCGCTATGACAATATTGGCAAAGTATTTGGCTCTGAGCGATCGGCAACGGGCTTTAATACCGATATAAAAGCGTTAATTGATTTTCTTGGTAGTCGCGCAACATTAGCTGCCCAGCCAATTAATGCAGAGCGTGAAATTATTGCAGCACCCAGCAGTGATGAAGCCTCACTATGGAATGCTGTTAGTCAATTAAGAAGCGCTGGTTCAATCGTTATTTTTAACGGCGAAGCTGGAACAGAAAAACCGACAAGCTTGCTGGTACAAAAAGCCGGTAACTGGGTTGTTGAAAAAATTAAGTGATTGTCCGTAGTTGAAAGGCTCGACAGTTTAAAGATAAATACAGTCATTGAGAAATTTGAGTATGAATAAGAATATTGTTGTCCTCGGCACACAATGGGGCGATGAAGGCAAAGGTAAAATCGTTGATTTACTCACTACAAAAGCAGATGCCGTGGTGCGCTTTCAAGGCGGCCATAACGCTGGGCATACCTTGGTTATCAATGGTAAAAAAACCGTCTTACACTTAATTCCATCAGGCATTTTACATGACGGCGTTACCTGTTTAATTGGCAACGGTGTTGTATTGAGTCCAGAAGCCTTACTCAAAGAAATGGGTGAGTTAAAAGCAGAAGGTGTAAACGTAGCAGAGAAGTTATTAATAAGTACTTCTTGCCCGTTAATTCTTCCTTACCATATTGCCTTAGACCAAGCGCGAGAAATTGCTCGCGGTAATGCAAAAATTGGTACTACGGGTCGCGGAATTGGTCCAGCGTATGAAGATAAAGTAGCGCGTCGTGGTATTCGCGTAGGTGACTTACGTAACCCAGAAAAATTTGCCGAAAAAGTACGTGAAGTGATGGATCTGCATAACTTTACGCTCACGCAATACTATAAAGTTGACGCGGTCGATGTGCAAAAAACGATTGATGATGCCTTAGCGCTAGTGCCAATACTCACGCCGATGATGGCAGACGTAGTTGAGACTTTGCATGAGTATCGTCGTGAAGGTAAATCAGTATTGTTTGAAGGCGCGCAAGGTTCATTGTTAGATATTGATCATGGTACTTACCCTTATGTAACGTCTTCTAATACCACCGCCGGTGGCGCTCCTTCGGGCAGCGGTGTAGGTCCATTGTATTTAGATTATGTGTTAGGTATTACAAAAGCCTATACCACGCGTGTCGGTTCTGGTCCTTTTCCTACCGAGCTACATGATGATATAGGCGAGCATTTAGGTGTTAAAGGTAATGAAATCGGTGCTACTACCGGTCGTTCACGTCGTTGCGGTTGGTTTGATGCCATGGCAGTAAGACGCGCCGTGCAAATTAATAGTATTTCAGGTATTTGTTTAACTAAGCTCGATGTACTTGATGGCCTAGAAGTCGTTAAAATTTGTACGGGTTATCAAGATGCTCAAGGTAATTCTTTACCCTTAGAAATTGATAGCGACTACTTCGAAAAACTGATTCCGGTTTACGAAGAAATGCCAGGCTGGTCAACATCGACAGTAGGTGCGCAATCATTTGATGATTTGCCGATAGAAGCTAAAAATTATATTAAACGCCTAGAAGTATTGATTGAAACGCGTGTCGATATCGTATCGACTGGGCCAGACAGAAATGAAACGATTGTCTTGAATGAATTGATTTCAGATGCAATTTAAAAACATGCTGCGTCAGTAGTGGGTTGATTTAAGTAAAAAGCGGGCCAGTTATTTTTATAACTTGGCCCGCTTTTTTATAGGCATTTTTTTTATTAATGGTAGATTTTTTTTATTAAGATTTTTTATTGTTTAATCTTTTTATTGTTACTCTTTCACGTCCATTTTAGTGGGTAAGACTCTGGGAAAGGGCCGCCTTTATAATTAATCTTATCTGTACTGCTAATCTCTTTTCTCATTAATACCTGTTTGACCATTTCTGGAATCATGACCATGCCAATATATTTTCCTAAGCAGTCGTGAGAAGCGAAGCCAAAGTTAAAGTGGTGATAGCCGTTTCTGTCGGCTTTAAATTCATCAGGGTTATCGTAAGCATAGTCATCAAACATAGCTGATTGCGTGATGGCGAGCACATTTGTTTTGGCAGGAATAGTGGTTTCTCTATCGGTATTTTTTGCTAGCGTATAACGCTGCGATGTTTGCCTAAACATATAAGGGCTTATGGGAACAAAGCGAAGCGATTCCCAGACCATATTGTCAAAATGGGCAGAATCGTTTTCATGTGCCGCTTGTTGCGCCCGCTGCAGAAGCTCTGGCCTATCAAGAAAAAACTCAATGCTTTGTGATACGGCTTGCGATGTTGTTTCGATAGCGCCAATTAATAATCCGCCTGCGTTCACGCCTACACGCACTAATGAAAAGTCCACTTGTTCGGCAAAGCTAGAGCGAAGCATGCGATAAACAATGTCGTCTTTTGATACAGTTTGTTCAATAGCAAATATTTTACAAAAGAGTTTTTTAAGTAGATACCAACCCATTAAAATGCGATTTTTAGTTTGCTCTGCTTTTACCACAATAAACTTTTTTGCCTATGAGTTTAGCAATGTAGCTCACTAGCTCTTCTGAAACTTTGTCATGCTGTGCAACAATATAATCAAATTTCTCTTTCGTGTTTAAATCAAAAGGTTGGTTATGAAAGGCATCGTATTGATTCCAATAAGACCATTCAATTAAGCGCTCTTTATCAATGCCGTCGAGGCCAAAATACTCTTGTACTAATATTGCGGGCACCGTGCGGCAGTAATGATTAACAATTTCTATTGAGCCATTACTGTTATCAAGTATTTGCTTTGCCGATTTTGCAACTAAGTTACGCACGCGCGGAATATCATCACGATTCAGCATACCCTGCATCAGCGATTTTTCGCGATAGTGAAGGGCGTCATCATCGTGCGCCATTAAATAACCTACGTCAGTGTCGGTAACCCCCATTTTGGGTTTATAAAGGTCGACGGTAAAAATCGAAGGCATTTGCAATAAGTCCCTTACATCATCGAAGCGAGTCACTAAGGTGCATTCTGGCGTCACTAAAATAGGCCGTTGTTCGCGTAGCTGTTTAAAAAAAGCGAGAGGTTCTTTTTTCATCCATTGTTGCACTAACGGGAATTGATTGCTGGGCAGTGTGGCATCAAAGGCCGCTAGATAATCAAAGGCTGTGTCTATTTTTTTTTCTTTAATTGTTTCTTTAGTCGTTTTAGTTGTCATTTTATGCGCTTCCTGCATGAGTTTATTACATGGGTTTATGATTTTTTAAAAACATAAACCCCGATTGAAATCGTTATAAAGTTTTAATAAATTCGAGAAGTTGCATACGTTGTGCTTTGTTGAGTGCAGCTAAGGGTTTCTCTTCACCCAGTTGCGGTGTTCGGCCAGCGGCATATTCGTGGCCAGTGTTGGCATTGCCAGCAATCGCTGTTTGAAAATTAAAGCCACTGTAACCCGATGATTTAAAACCCACGCGTACAGGATCCAATTCACGAGCGCCAATTAAAAATTCAGTGGGACGATATTCAATCGCATTGCCCTCAGGGTCAAAGGTCGGATCGTCTGCCCTTTTATGCGGTAGCAATAAATCATAAAGCGTTGGTACCGAACCATTGTGCAGGTAAGGGCCGGTAGCCCAAATGCCATTGAGCGAACGGGCTTTATAAGCGACGAGAGAGGAGTAAGGTTGAGCCGTAGTATCAGGGCGATAGTCGCCGACTTTAACGCTAGGTTTTATATCATTATCCAAAATGGATCCAACCAACGCGTAAAGCCAATCTCCCCAGCGGCGCAAAAACATTTTATCGTAGTCGCGCGTGGCAATAACACCACGCGTTGCTGCCGTTAAAATTTGTACCACGGGTGCATTCTCTTCGAGAATAACTGGCCCCGCATCCGTGTCTTGATAAATATGCGTAAAGTTTCCGGCGCTACCTTTGTAGGTTGCACCATTAACCGCCATGGCAGGATCGGTTTTCACCGCCTCAATATCCATCATTTTGCCAATAACTTTTCTGTCCCAGTCACTGCGGTCAATAATTTCATGACAAGACTGACAGTATTCAGCATAAATAAAGCGGCCCTTTTTAGCTTCAGCTAAATTAATATCAGGCAGAATATCTTTCGGTCTTTCATCATCATCCATTTGAACATTACGCTGACCTTTAGGCGTGGCATAGCAATCAAAAGGCGGCTCGGCAGAATCTAAATTGTTACAGCCATCGGGCCACATGGGTGATTGCAGTTCTCTTAAGTGAGATTCCAAACGTTTGAGATTCACTTTATCAATTGACGACTTAAAATTAATATAATGCCGCTTACTTTTTTGACCGCTAATAGAGGCGGCTAAGTTAAGATGAAAAAAGTTAGACAGACTGGGCTTTTCTTCGGCCCAATCTAATTTTCCAAATACACCAATTACCTCGCCGGTGTTACGTCCTAGCGGTCCAATACCTGCATTGGCTGCAAGGCCATTCCACTGTACATAATCTGATTGTGCAATATCCCATAAAAAGGGATAACTCACGGGCGCATCAGGCTCATTAAAGATGCGCTCTCTCACCAGTAACAGCTCGTCATTAGAAAGCCCGGGGTAACCTGGCTGATGACTTTGTAAGCGGGCAATAATTTTTTCAAAGCCTGCTTCACCTAAAACAATATCATTAAGCCCTTCAACCACTTTATCTATTTGTTCAATACTAAGTAAGCTTTCGTTCGTCCCCGGTTTTTTTACCATCGCCATTTGTGTAATGGCTTGTTCTTTATTAATAATATGTTCAAGTACGCGATTGTAAATACGGCCAAAAGCGTCGAGTCGGGCATAACCATAATTGGTGTTCGTGTGATTAATCGTATTGTATAGGGCAATACGATTGGTCCACATCTCGAGATCTTTCTTAATTTTTTCGGCGGAATTATAATTCCCGCCTGCGCTGGTAAAAGTATCTTTATCATGGCGATGCAATACATTCTGAATAAAACGATTACGTTTTTCTTTATCATTAAGTGTTGCACGTAAGGTAACTTCTAAGTCGGTTAAAAAGCTGACCATATCGGCCATCGCTGGACCGCCATCAATACGAATGGCTTTTTCTTGGTAATTCACTTGTCCGGTATGGCAGGCAGCACAGGTATAGCCGACATAATCCATGCCGTCGTAGCTGTCTTTAACAAAGCCAACCGGTAGGCTATCAGGATTAAAGCGGGTTGCGTTTTGAGGCAGGTAGCGATATTGATCGATATTATCATTGGCTCTAAATAGACAGTGGCTAATATCACTGTCCATATCAATAGTAGCCGGAGACGGACAGGTACTATTAATTTTTTCTAATACCATAAAAAAATCATAGGGAATTAAATCAGAACCCTGCGTGGTATTGTAAAACCATAAGCTGCCAGCGTTGTCCCAGCCCTGCGATAAATAAACCGGTGTTTTATAGCTTTCATTCATTGCGCCGTTATTGATTGGAATAGCGCCGCGCTCAGGATCACGGTCACTGATTTGATAGCCTTTTCCCAAGGCGAGAATTATTCCTAATAGTAGAAAAGCGGCAATCGCTATTTTAATAAAGCGGCGCAAAAAAGTACGGAGATTGTGACGGTGGAAGATCTTACAA
>JGI20153J14295_10003021_pt1 | contig 11528 bp, 8 predicted proteins | sample COG_03_FD_14295 | JGI IMG/M metagenome (IMG submission 14295) | reverse complement strand
AAAAATTTGGATTGGGGATGCCGGGCCAAACCGCTGGCTTCGAAGCTTGGTCACGAATGCCGCCATCAAGAATTACAATCAAGATGATGTTGTCCTCGTTCAGGGCCACGAATCTAAGGGGTATGTGTATCTGATCCTAACGGGTTACTGCTCGGTGGTTCATCACGACGGGCATGACATTAAGACCGTCGCCACCCTTCAGGCGGGAGACTTAGTGGGCGAAATGGCAGCGCTCACCGATCTCGGTGCACGAAACGCCTCGATTGTTGCGTTAACGCCCGTAACGGTGTGCCAATTCTCTGAAGATACCTTTACCGCGTTATCGAATGACCCAAAGCTGCGAGCACAATTGACGAAACGATGGCAGCTGCGTCCCATCATCAAGAATCTTGCTTTCTTCAAAACGTTAAACGCCACCGTCAACGAGCAAATCAGCGCGATTTCTGAGCTCGTTGAATATCCATTGGGGGCGAGGATCACCTTTGACAAAGATCACCTCTACTTCAAAGTTGACGGCGACTTGGGTGGGGATAACGCCTTAATGACATCCAGCGAAACGCTGGGCTGGCAGCCCTTTCAGGAAGCGATCCTGGGCGAGGCGATCGCTGAAACTTTGGTCAAACTATTGGTCATCCGCCGAGACGATTTCGAAACAACAAGGCGCGAGACACCTCAGCTCAACTATCAGTTGCGCAAGCAGCTTCAGCTGCTATCGACAGAGCCCGTTCCCTGGACCCTTTCGATATAAGCCTCTAATGGATCGGCAGCTACAAGGGTGACCTTGGCATCTTAGCCGACTAGGTATTGTCCAAAAAATGCTGATCCGCCGCTAAGAGCCTGCGCGTCTGGTCAAGTTGGTGCAACCGTTCGGACTCATCCCAACCCAACATCTCCGCCATCAGTTCACTGATCCGCTCAAGCCCACGCCCGCTCAAACTAGGCTCGTACAGCGGCGTGCGCAACCGACGGTACACAACGTCCTCCAAGGTCTGCGCATATTCTTGCGCGACCGCCCAGTGGACCTGGCCCAGAATCATTTTTGCACCCGGGGCGATCAATTCACGACCCCTTGCGAGTACTGCTTGCGCTTCATCGCCATAACGACGAACCAAGCGCGCTAGAATTTGTGCATCGATATTTTCAGAATCGAGCAGCGACGTGAGCAAACCCTCGGGCGGCTCAGGCTGACTGGCCCCAGGAAACCAATTCAAGGCGGAAGGGATCCGATCCCGAAAGACTGGATTCTGCTGAACGACCTGCTCAAGAACCACCTCGGCCATTTTCAGATAACCGGTCAATTTTCCACCAGCAATCGTAACCAAACCTTTTGGGCTCACCCACACTTCATCTTTACGAGAAATCTCTGTCGTTTTCTTACCTGATTGCGCAATTAACGGACGAAGACCCGCCCAACTACTGAGCACCTGGGCCGACTGAAGGTCTAATTTAAAATGCGCATTCACCACTGCAAGTAGGTACTGCACTTCATGATTCAGGACCGGGGGCCAGGTCAAATCCGATCCCTCATAGATCGTGTCGGTCGTCCCGACATAAACAATCTCATCGGCTGGAATCGCGAACACAGGCCGGCCGTCATCCGCAACCAAAAGGCAGCATTGATTGATCATTAGATCTGATCGCGCCAGGACCACATGGACGCCCTTACTCAGGACCAACGACTTCAGTGCAGGCTCATCCATTGCTAAAACATCCGGCACCCAAGGGCCCGCCGCATTCACGACACAGGCCGCTTTTACCGCAATCGAGTTCTCTGAACCGCGATGTCGGATCCTAACGCCGGCAACGCGACCGGCGTCTTCGAGCAAACCCTCGACCGGACTATAGTTCAAAGCAACGCCGCCCAACGCGCACCCTGCCCGAACATTTGCCAGGACCAGCCGGGCATCATCGGTTAGATATTCTCGATACAGGATTCCATAAGGATATCGATTGCGGTCCAGGGAAGGCTCCACCGCTTCAAGCGCTTTACCCCAAACTAGGCGGTGTCGGTCGTCACGCCGCACCTGTCCCAGAAATTCGTACAGACGGACCCCGATCCAATATTTCAAAAAGGTATACCAATTCGGTGCAAGGAGTAGCAAATCGATCGGTTCAGCAAGATGGGGCGCGAGCTTTAGCACCCGCTGCCGCTCACGAGCGCCTTCTCGAACCAGCGCCCACTCACCATTTTGAAGATATCGAATGCCGCCATGAATGAGCTTCGTCGATCGACTCGATGTGCCGCTGGCGAAATCCTTGGCTTCCACCAATAACGCTTTTAATCCTTGAAGACCTGCTTGCCGAAAAATACCCGCACCGGTGATACCACCGCCAATGATCACGACATCAAACTGTGTTTCAGCGAGGGTTTCGACGCTGGGTGAATCCTGCATGGTACTCAACCTATTCCTTGGCTATTCTAAAGCGATGACCACGACCATTGAACTTGCCGACCTGCCGCAGTTATCTCAGATCAGTGACCTTGCGCACTCGATCTGGCGGGATTACTACCTTGGGATCATCTCCAGACCGCAAATCGAATTCATGCTGGCGGCAGATTATAGCCTTGATCAATTGGAAAAGGACCGAGCAACCGGTACAAACTTCCTAATCCTCAAAGAAAACGGGCAGGCCATCGGCTTTGCGGCGTTCCACACCCTGAATCCATCGGTTGTAAACTCGACAAGCTCTACCTTGAGACCCAACACCATCGCAAAGGCTACGGGCAGCGTTTGCTGCAGGCAACAGAACGCGCAGCAACCGAAGGCGGGGCAAGCCTGCTCTTATTAAATGTTAACAAACACAATGTCCGCGCCATTGCCGCCTATCGCCGCGCGGGCTACAGCCATCATCAATCGATCCTTGCGCCGATCGGCGATGGGTTTTTTGTCGACGATTACGTCCTCCAGAAAGTGCTGACCGCCACTTAAACCGGATGCCCCGCGCGCCAGGGCGTTCAACCAACCTTAACGTTTCAACAAAACCAGGAGACCAAAGATGGATGACTTTAAAGATAAGGTAGTTGTCGTGACCGGCGCCGGTGGTGGGTTGGGTCGCGCCCACGCCCTTGAATTTGCCCGACGGGGTGCGCGCCTGGTTATCAATGATCTCGGCGGCACCGCCGACGGTGCTGGACAAAGCGACATGGCAGACCAAGTCGTTGCAGAAATTAGAGCCTTGGGCGGCATTGCGATCGCCAACAAAGCGTCCGTTGCCGATCGCACTGGGGCCCAGAGCATCATCGATGATGCGATAGCCGAATACGGCACACTCGACATTTTGATCAACAACGCCGGGATTTTACGCGACAAGTCTTTCAAAAATATGACGTTAGATGACTGGGATATCGTCATCAACGTTCATTTAAACGGTACCGCTTACGTAACCCATGCGGCCTGGCCGATCCTCTATGAGAAGCACTACGGCCGGATCGTGCTCACCAGTTCAACCTCGGGTATTTTTGGTAACTTCGGTCAAAGTAATTATGGTGCTGCAAAAATGGGTATGGTGGGATTGATGAATGTCTTGGCACTTGAGGGCGCCTCTCACAACATCCGAATCAATACGCTGGCCCCAGCGGCCGCGACGCGGCTCACCAATACCATACCCGGCCGCGACGAAAACCTGGAACAGCCCGATCCAGAAAGAGCCCCTCACCTGGTCACCCCGGCCGTTTTATACATGTGCCGCGAAGACGCGCCAACCGGAAAGATTTTTCAAGCCGGTAATGGCCGATTCAGCATGGCCGCTCTGTACAGCAATACGGGCGTAAACCAGGGCGCTGATGCTGACTTTGAATCCTTTTTAGAGGCTGAGGCGCAGATACTCGATTTGAGCAATGCCCAGGAAGGCTGGTGGCGCAGGCGCGGGAAAAACCCCGGCTAAGTATTTTGAAAACCCGCAGATTGCGCTCGCCGATTGCATCGAAGCGCCTGGGTACAACGTCATGAGGGTTCAAGGTTCAGGGTGTTCTCGATACTGGGCAACTGGTCTCGATGATCATGACTGACATACAGGACGGTCGTTTGATTGCCTTGAATCAATTTTTCGATCAAGGCCAGCACGAGTCCTCGATTAAAGGCATCCAGCCCCAAGCAGGGTTCATCAAGTATCAGCAGCGCAGGTTGCTTGACCAGCGCGCGCGCAATCAAAACCAACCGCTGATTGCCATAACTTTGTTGGGCAAACGGTTGCTGCCGTGCTTGGGTTAAACCGATTAGCGCGAGCCACGCCGACGCCGCCGATTTTTGCGGCGCCGTCGGCCGCTGGTACACGCCAACGCTATCAAAAAAACCGGAAATAATGACGCTCTCAACCGTGCCGCTCACGCGATAGGCCAAATGCAAGGCAGAGGACACATAACCAATGTACTGCTTAATCTGCCAAATACTCTCACCACTACCGCGCTTGAAACCAAACACGGTCAAATCATTGGTATAGCAATGCGGACTGTCGCCTGTGATCAGACTGAGCAAGGTCGTCTTACCGGAACCATTCGCGCCAGAGACTTGCCAGTGGACGCCTGGATCAATCCGCCAGTTGAGCCCATCAAAGAGTTGCCGGTCCTCAAATCGGACGCAGACATTGCGCATCTCAACCAGTGCTTGCTCAGCGGAAAGCGCTGGCACAGAACTGGGCAAGGGGGTTGGCAAAGCCTGCGCATCATTGGTTAAAACCACCATCTGATGAAGCCATGATCTTGCCGCCGCCGGCTTCATGGGGCCCTGGTACGCCAAGCGAGAATCAGATAAGTACGCAACATGATCCACCCAGTCGGGTAATGCCGCCCAATCGTTGAGCACTAGAAGTACCGTTTTGTCGCCCACGAAATCAGCCAAGCTACCCAACGCCACCGCCTGACTGGCAGCATCTAGGCCGGCCAAGGGCTCATCTAGCATGAGCATCGAACACTCGGAAGCCAACGCTCGAACAAAGAGTACTTTTTTGGTTTCACCCGTTGAGAGCTGACGAAACCGCTGACGCAATAAAGGCTGGAGTTGGAAGCGGCGAATCAGCTCGGTCAAAACAGTGTCGACTGGTTTGAGCTCAGTGAGCAGGTCAGCAACCGACGTGCCTTTCAATTTATCATCCGGGCCATCATATTGGCGCCGCTCACGATCTATGAGCGCCAGATGCGCGGCGGCTGACACCACAACCACATCTTGCGGAATCCCGGAGGCGGCGCCTGCCAGTACCCGACCACCCCTTTCAATGAGCTCCAATAGAACCGACTTGCCTGAGCCATTGCGGCCCGCGATAAACCATTTCTGGCCGCTTTCAATTTGCCAGCTGATTGGCCCGAAGGTCCTCGTTTCAGAAACAGTAACCGTCGCTTGATCGAGCGTCACAAGCTGGCTCATTCAGGCCTCGTCCAGCTGGAGCAATCCGCCACAATTAACCCTTTAAACGATGGCTTTCATCGCCGTCATATAACCCCGAAGCGTTTGACCGATGGCTTCCACGGGATGACTTCGAATCTCGAAATTCACCGCAATCAACACCTGGTTGTCCACACCCACGTCATTCAGGCCTAAGCCCCGACCGATCACATCGGTCTCAAGGTCGGTCATAAATTCGGCAAGCAATGGCAAACACGCGTGGTTGTATAAATAACAGCCATACTCGGCCGTATCTGAGATCGTGCTGTTCATCTCAAAAAGTTTTTTCCGCGCAATGGTATTGGCGATCAACGGAACCTCATGCAAACTTTCGTAATAAGCTGATTCTGCTTTAATACCGGCCGCGGTCATGGTCTCAAACGCGAGCTCAACCCCCGCCTTGACCATCGCGACCATTAAAATACCTTGATCAAAATAGGTTTGCTCTAAAATCTCTGCCTCGGTGACTGCGGTGGTTTCAAACGCGCTCTGACTGGTTTCATGGCGCCAGCCTAACAGTTTTGCATCGTCATCTTGCCAATCAGCCATCATGCCGCCGCTAAAGTTGCCGGTCATAATGTCATCCATGTGTTTTTCATACAAAGGACGCATGATCTGCTTCATCTCTTCAGAGAGATCAAAAGCACGCAACTTGGCGGGATTGGAAAGCCGGTCCATCATGTTGGTAATGCCACCATGCTTAAGCGCCTCAGTAATCGTCTCCCAGCCATACTGAACCAACTTCGATGCATAGCCGGGCTCAATACCTTTATCCACCATCTTATCGAAGCAGAGCAGCGAGCCGGTTTGCAGCATGCCGCAGAGAATCGTCTGCTCGCCCATAAGATCTGATTTCACTTCGGCAACAAAAGAGCTCATCAAGACGCCCGCACGATGGCCACCAGTGCCGGCAGCATAGGCCTTAGCAATGGCCAGGCCTTCCCCATGGGGGTCATTGTCAGCATGGACCGCGATTAAGGTGGGCACACCAAAACCGCGCTTATATTCTTCGCGAACCTCGGTGCCAGGACACTTCGGCGCCACCATAACAACCGTTAAATCGGGTCGTATCTTTTGACCTTCTTCAACAATATTAAAGCCGTGAGAATACGCCAAACAGGCATTGGCTTTCATCAAAGGCTCAATATCGGCAACCACGGAACTGTGTTGCTTGTCCGGCGTCAAGTTCAACACCAAATCGGCCGTTGGGATCATCTCCTGGTAATTGCCAACTCGAAAGCCATTGCCTTCTGCATTCAAAAAAGACTGTCGCTTTTCATCAATCGCGGATTGCCGCAAGGTGTAGGCCACATCAAGGCCGCTATCGCGGAGATTTAAGCCTTGATTCAAGCCTTGAGAGCCACAACCGACCACCACGATCTTTTTGCCACGCAGATAATCAACGCCGTCTTCGAACTCGGACGCGTTCATGAACTCGCATTGACCCAATTGCGCCAATTGCGCTCGCAAAGACAGAGAATTGAAATAATTGGCCACGTCGCGCCCCTTGAAAAAAAAGAGGCCTAACTCTAAGGGAAAACCGCCTTAAAATAAATTACTTCATCGACTTTGTTCAACCATAATCAGGGCCTAGTCCGGAAACATCCGCCTTTAAATGACGTTTGACCTGCCCTGTTTGATCGAAAGACGCGAGTCATTAGGCCTCATCGCCCGCTCTGCCCCGGATTCTGACCAAGCCTTACCAACCGGAAACAGCATCCTGTTAACACCCTTGCCCTGACTGATGCGCCTGCAGCGCCTCACCCTCAATCGTGATTCGATGCATGCTCCGAGCCTGTCCTGGATAGTCGTTCTGGGCAAAATGCCAAGTCGCTCGGTTGTCCCAAAACGCGATGGTCCCGGGTCGCCAGTCCACCACTTCGACCTGGTCGTCGACCACCGCCGATTGATAAAGGTAGTTTAATAGGGGCTCAGACTCTTCTTGGGTCCAACCGTCAAACCGGATTGTAAAACCCGGGTTTACATACAACACTGGGCGACCGCTCAAAGGATGCCTGACCACAACAGGATGAATGGGGTCCGGCAAGGCATCGGCCAGATCCGGCCGATGCATTCTTTTCTGGCTAACATTGGCTTGCATATACTCAGACTGGTTGCCAAACACATGCTTGGCAGAATGCACGGCGTTCAACGTCAGCAGTAACGTTTTCAAACCCTCGGATAATTGATCAAAGGCGCGGTACATGCTGGCAAACCACGTATCTCCGCCGGTTTCCGGCAGCACTTGCGCGACCAAGATCGAGCCGAGGGCTGGAACCTGATCATAGGAGTGATCGGTATGCCAATCACCGCCGATGTTCTGAATTTGATCCGGGGTTTTATCAACCAGCGCGATTTGTGGGTAATCCGCATGGGCTTTAAAAAATCGATTGGTATTAATCTGGCCCCAGCGCTCGGCAAGGCCGATATGGTCGGCCTCTGTCAAATCCTGGTCTCTAAAAATCAAGAGTCCATGTTGCGCAAAAGCGGCTTTGAGTTGCGCATCCTGCACAGCGGTTAGGACTGTCACATCCACCTCGGTGACTTCTGCACCGACCGCGCTCAAAGGGGTAATCTTCACAAGCGTTGCTCCTATTTGAATTGATCAATCAACGGTGTGCCTCATCATGCCGAGTCTCGAAACCGGGATCAATCCCNCTCCCTTGGCGTTCCCGTGCATTGTATTCAGGGCCTCTGCCGAAGACCTGCCCCAACCGTCCGCACCGCACNGCANCGCANCAAGCTGTGAACGCGACCAGGTTGCCAAGGCTACCCTTTTCCTGATTCAAACACCCTACCGCGGCCATGACATGTCACACAAAACGGATTTGACGGCACAGCGGGCGGTCTGCGGCCAAAACCCAGGTGATCGCTCAGCCCAAGTGGGGCGCTAACAAACTCATTGACGCGGTCTCAGTCAGCGCGCGACTCGAGACCATTGCCGCGGATCATTTGCTTAATCTCATCAACATAGTCCTGTCCCCGTTCAGAATATCGCAACAAGCCCGCCGCCAGGGCGTCGCCCGTAACCGCCTGGCCCGCGACTCGAAGATCCTGCCGACGCGCCCGAAGCGCGGCGTACGCCGGGTGCGAATTCAGCGTCAGTAAATAGTAAGCAACCCCAGCACGAACCGAATCAAAGGCTGCAACTTGATGGGTTGATTCCGCACTGGCTTGACGAGGCTTAACACCGCAACCTTCGGTAAAACACCAAAGTCCAAAAAAATTTCGATAGTCTCGAGCGAACCGCGAGGTGCCCCAGGCTGATTCATTCGCGGCTTGGGCCAAGGCCAATCCTTCGGGCACGACGTCGACCCGGGACAATAGGTTGGTTAAAACTTCGTTGTCAGACAGGGCCTCTCGGTTGGGGACCCGATACTTCTCAGCCAGCTGCCTGATTTGTTCAACCTCAAAGTCCGCGTAGCGCGCTTCAGCGGCGACGCTTGCCTTAATGGCTAAAAGCGCCTGCCGCTCTGCCAGAATCAAACTGTTCTCGATTTGAATGCTCGGCCTGACAAAATCAAAAAAAGCCTGCTTTTTCTCTGCAACCCGCGCATAGGCGGCAAAGTCAGGCACGGCTTCTGGCGGCGCAGACGGCGGCCAGAAATTAATCCCCAGCAAGACAACGATCAATAAAAAACCGGCTAGCATTAAGCGTTTGATGTCCATAAGCCCCTTCAAGGCGATCGCGCCGTGCCAAGTCGTTCTTTTAGTTGGCGCTTGATGTCTTGGTGCCGACGCTCATCAATGCGGTAACCGAGATACATCAAAACACCGAACACGGTAAATACCGAGGTCGCGGGCCCTGCGATAAAACCCAATAACCAAACCGTGTCCTCCGGGACCGACCCCATCAAAGCGCCTCGAGGAAATGCGATCAAATCAAGGAGCGTGCCGCCAAACACCAGCCCCATCGAACTGGTCGCTTTGACCGCGAACGATCGCGCCGAGAAAATCACCCCTTCCCGACGAAAGCCCGTGTCCAGTTCATGCTCATCTGCAATATCCGCAAACATCGAATTCAGTGTGGCAAAGATAATCGGCGCCAGTATGGCGGTCACCAGACCGCTCAAAATCAAGACGATCAGCAGACTGTGACTGCCTTGTGCGGGAAACCAAGAGACCCCGGAAAGCGACAGCACGATCGGGATATTAATATTCAAAATGACCAGCAAAGCAGACACAATCAGCGTTCGCTTTTTATCCAGCCACCGGGTCATGATCGGCAATAGCGATAACGACAGGAACAGACCAACAAGCTGTGCCAGTGGAATCCAGCGCAATTGCTCGGTGGTTAACCCCCAAAAGTGGAAGCCCATAAAAGGATTAAACACGCCTTCAACCGACAAAACCAGCGTGCTGAGCATCATGCCAAAAAAGATGGCTCGAAAAGATCGGTTATTAAACGCTTCCCGGAATTCCTGAATTAACGCCGACACCCGCATCAGTTGCCGAGCATCTGAATCGACCCGCTGAACCAAGCGCGGGATCTCTCGGCGAGTCCCGATAACGCAAACGACAATGGCAAAGATCATCAGGCCAGCGGCCATTAAAGACCAAGGCTGATAGGCGGCTTTATTGAGCAATGCGGGATTGAAGACGTCCGTTGTTGGGAAAAACAAGGTATAAGAAACCGGAACAAACAGCGCCCCACCCAAAAACCCAAAAAATGTGCTCATGGCATACAAGGTAGAGCGCTGATGATAGTCCTCTGCCATCTCAGCGCCCAAGGCCAGATGCGGCACGTGATAGAGCGTCAAAGACGCCCTAACTAAAATTGCGAAACCCAATAGCCAGATAAAGTGCGCCCAATCAGAGGTCATACTCGGCGGGTTAAACAAACAATAAAAACTCAACCCCAGGGGCAGCGCCGCCATTAAAATCAGCGGATGGCGGCGACCAAACCGAGTCCGCAGCTTGTCCGAAAAAGAGCCCACCAAAGGGTCTGAAACGGCATCAAACATGAGCGCAATTGCCAACGCAACGGATGTCAGCGTTGCCGAAACACCCAGCACTTGATTGTAATAAAACAATAAAAAGACATTGAACCCAGAATTCTTAATGGCCTCTGCCAGTTGCCCAAAACCGAAGCTGAACATGACCGGAAATTTTAATCGATGGACCGTCATTGATAACCACATTGCGCGAAGACAGCCCAGTCTCTGACAAATTCCGTGTCAGCACAACGTCCATGAAGCATGACCCACGAACTGACCGAGTGGAATAACGCATTCGTTGCTTGCTGCGCCGGGCCTTAACGCTCGACCGACCAAACCCCTGACCGCCAACTTGGTGCGATTTCAGGGGTTGAAACGCTCAAGAGAAAAATGGCGCCGGGTTGCCTGGAGACAGGCTGACACGGCCAGCGTAAGGGATTACGAGCCGGGTTTCACCACCAGGAGATTTAGATCAGGCAACCATTGCCCAGGTAGCGTTCATCTGACCTGCCGCCGGCCCCGTTCAACGATTGTGATCAGGTAGCCAGGCCCGAGATCAGAATCACCAAAATAACACACGGCAACGGGTATTTGAGCAGCCCGTACCAAAGCTTAAACTGCCAAGCCCGTGGGAAGACCACCTCCGCGGCAAGTTGATCCCGCTTGAGCACCCAACCTGCGAAGACGGCAATCAGTAATCCCCCGATGGGCAATAGCAATTGATTGGAAATAAAGTCAATCAACCCGTTCAAATCGCGACCCCAAATTTGAAGACTAGACCAGGCGCTGTAGGTCAAAATGCTCACCAATGACACTAAGATTAAAGATAGCACCATTAACCAAGTGCTTTTCAAACGACTCATCCCCGTTAACCGCGCAAGCGTCGCAACCAACGGCTCCACAAACCCGACCATTGAGGTCATCGCAGCCACCGACAACAGCAAGAAAAACAAGCCGCCGATCAGCGCACCAAAGGGCAGCTGGCCAAATGCGATGGGCAACACTTTGAAGATCAGGCCAACGCCGCCAGCCGGATCCAGTCCATATCGGAATACCAATGGAAAGATCATTAAACCGGCCAAAAGCGCGATTGCGGTATCGGCAACAATAATCAAAAACCCATAACGCACAATGGACTGCCCCGGCGGTAAGTAGGCCCCAAAAATCATGAGTCCGGCCATGGCAACGCCGATTGAAAAGAAGGCTTGCCCAA
>JGI20153J14295_10003020_pt1 | contig 11532 bp, 10 predicted proteins | sample COG_03_FD_14295 | JGI IMG/M metagenome (IMG submission 14295) | reverse complement strand
GATTGTCGTTATAAAGCGTGGAGTTCGGGAATACTTCAAGGCAGGCCTTGCCGTTCATCTCATCGTTAACCCGTTGTTCAAGCAANGTNGCCGCTATGCCTTTGGGATGCTTGTCCGTGTTTGTAACGTGACTAAATTTGATGACGATCTCTCCGGAATCACAGGCAGCAAAAGCTGAGCTCGCAGAAAACGACAGTGCAACAGCGGCCGCGGCCGCAGTAAAGTATTTCATGGTATCCTCCCAATTTAACCGGTTTGTCCGGCGTAGCGCTAACTGTATCTCGCGGTGGCAAAAAAACAAGAAGCATTCGTTGTTTTTGACTCGGATATTTAAATACGCTCAACACATCTTGCCAGCATGCCCCTTTTCCGCTGTCATGAACAAATGCAAATATTCAAACAATCACCAACACATCCCAGCTTTGTGCAAAATCCCTATCCGGCCTATGACCGCGCACGCGCCATGGGCGATCTGGTATGGTGGGACGACTATCAGATGCCAGCGGCCGTCACCTACCGGGCGGTGCGCGGCCTGTTGACCAACCGTAAGTTTGGGCGCGAGGCCCTGACGCCGCCGCAATCCCCTGCCCATCTTGCCGACTGGCAAGCCAATGAGAGCCACTCGATGCTTGAGCTTGAGCCGCCGCGCCACAGCCGATTGCGCGGCTTGGTTTTACGCGCCTTTACCAGCAAAAAAGTGGCTGCCATGACACCGGAAATCATAGATACCTGCCACAGGTTAATCGATGCTTTTCCCACGCGACCTTTTGACTTCCTCAACGCCTTCGCACGTCCTCTCCCCGTGCATATCATCGCCAAACTTTTAGGCGTGCCCACCGATCGCAGCGCAGATCTACTCAGTTGGTCCAATGCCATGGTCGCTATGTATCAATCAAACCACAGTTATGAAACGCAAGTCGCGGCCAACCAGGCGACGCTGGAGTTTACCGCCTTCCTCGACAGCTACATCGCCCACCGGCGCAGCGCGCCACGCGATGATCTGTTGTCCGATCTTATTGTCGCAGAAGAAGCGGGCGAAAAACTCACCGGCCCGGAGTTAATCTCAACCTGTATATTGCTGCTCAACGCCGGCCATGAGGCTACGGTACATACGCTGGGCAATGCGCTCAAAACGCTTTTGCCAAGCCCCTATCGTGAAGTGACACCGCAATTGATCGAAGAAGTCTTGCGCTTCGACCCACCTCTCCATCTCTTCACCCGATTTGCTTATGAAGACACCCGGTGCTTTGGCTTTGACATTCACAAGGGTCAAGAGGTGGCATGCCTCTTGGCCGCGGCCAATCGCGATCCGACCTTTGTCGAAAACCCCCATGTGTTCGACCCGCACCGCAAGACCGCCGCGCATCAATCCTTCGGTGCGGGGTTGCATTTTTGCGTTGGCGCGCCGCTTGCCCGGCTGGAAATTTCACTCGGTTTGCAGGTGCTGTTTGAGCGCTGCCCGACTTTGCACATCAGCCAAACGCCAACTTATGCCAATAGCTACCATTTCCATGGGCTCGATGCGCTCATGGTGCAGCGTTAGGGCCGAGTCGCGTCGCCGCGGGGTTGACCTTTTGCCTTGCGCTGGTTTTATGCGCTCAAAGTGGAGCCCCTCATGACCAAAGAACGCGTATATGTTTATGACACCACCCTCAGGGACGGGCAGCAGACGCAGGGGGTGCAATTTTCACTCGCGGAAAAACAGCAAATTGCGGCGACCTTGGACACGCTTGGTGTTGATTATATAGAAGGTGGGTGGCCCGGTGCCAATCCGGTCGACAGCGCTTGGTTCGACAGTCAGCCCAAGCTCCGCGCCACCTTCACAGCCTTTGGCATGACCAAACGCGCCGGGCATTCGGCCGAAAATGACACAGCCCTCAACGCTGTGGTCAATGCCAATACATCCGCGGTCTGCCTTGTTGGTAAAACCCATGATTTTCATGTCGAAACCGCACTTGGAATCGCCTTAGATGAAAATATTGAAAATATCACCCGCTCAATTGAGCACCTCGTCAGTCAGGGTCGGGAGGCCCTTTTTGATGCAGAGCATTTCTTTGATGGCTATAAGGCCAACCCCGACTATACGCGCGCCTGCATCCAAGCTGCCTTTGCAGCAGGCGCACGCTGGATTGTCCTTTGCGACACCAATGGCGGCGCCTTGCCGGCCGAGGTTGGACAAATCGTGAAGGACGTCATCGCCGCGGGGCTGCCGGGGAATCATTTGGGCATTCACGCCCATAACGATACGGAAAACGCGGTCGCCAACACCCTGGCCGCGATAGATGCCGGGGCACGGCAAATTCAAGGAACGTTGAACGGGTTGGGCGAGCGATGCGGCAATGCAAACCTCACCTCGCTTCTGCCAATCCTCAAGTTGAAAGAGCCCTATCGATCCCACTATGAGATCGGCATCACCGATGACGCTTTGCGAGACTTGAAACGCGCCTCGCGGGTGCTCGACGATATTCTCAACCGAATACCGGCGCCGCAGGCCGCCTTTGTGGGCGCCAGTGCATTTGTGCACAAGGCCGGCCTGCATGCCAGTGCCATCCTCAAAAACCCTGTCACCTATGAACATGTCGATCCAGCGTTGGTTGGCAATCAACGTGACATCCCCATGTCGAACCAAGCCGGGCAATCCAACCTGCGCGAACGCCTGAAAGAGGCCAATTTGATCGTTGAAAAGGACGACCCCGCGCTGGGGCGTATTTTGGAACTAGTCAAAGAGCGCGAAGCACAGGGCTATTCCTTCGACACCGCACAAGCCAGTTTTGAGCTATTAGCGCGGCGGGAATTGGGGCTATGTCCAGTTTTTTTTGAAGTCAAACGCTACAAAGTCTCGGTAGAGCGGCGCAAAAATAAATACAATCGAATGGTTTCATTATCCGAGGCATTGGTTGTGGTGCGGATTGACGGCGAAAAGAAAATGTCCGTCAGCGAATCGATGGATGAGCTGGGCAACGACCGGGGCCCTGTGAATGCGCTGTCTAAGGCTCTGGCCAAAGACCTTGGCCCTTATCAGGCGATGATCGATGACATGAATTTAACGGATTACAAAGTGCGCATAACCCAAGGCGGCACAGAGGCGGTGACGCGCGTGGTGATCGACTGCGAAGACAGCAAAGGGCGCAGCTGGGCCACCGTTGGCGTTTCCGCCAATATCGTTGACGCCAGCTTTGAGGCTTTGTTGGATGCGGTCAATTGGAAGTTAATTCGCGACACGGCCCCGCCGGCCTAGGGCGCATGTGCCCCCTGTGCTGCGGGCCATATCAAACCTATCTTGTAAAAGGCTGACCTGATGACACGCTCTTTAGAAAGTTCTGCTTTTTGGACAGGGGTTGTGGATGTCTTGCCCTTTATTGTCATGGTCGTGCCATTCGCAACCCTCTTTGGAGTTGTTGCCATTGAAGCGGGGTTGAGCCTGTCCCAAACCCTGAGCTTTTCCATTCTTGTTATCGCGGGCGCCTCGCAATTTGCCGCGCTGCAATTGATGCTCGACAATGCCGCCATTGGATTCATTCTCGCTGCCGCTTTGGCGGTTAACCTACGAATGGCCATGTATTCCGCTGCTTTGGCACCCCATTTGGGCGGCGCGCCTCTGTTGCAGCGGGCCTTTATTGGGTACTTGAACTTTGATCACAGCTATGTGCTCGCTGTTGCAAAATATGAAGACCAACCCGACATGCCCCTGCCCTCACGGGTGGCTTATTTTGCAGGGGTCTCGCTCACGATTGCGCCGCTATGGTGCCTGTTTACTTATATCGGCGCAGAGATTGGCACTTGGATACCCAGCAGTTTGGAGGTGTCCTTTGTCTTGCCTCTGGCGTTTTTGTCCACTGTGGCGCCCTTGCTGAAATCGCTGGCCCATATCGCCACCGCCTTTGTGTCAGTTGTTCTAGCCCTAGCACTGGCCAGCCTGCCGTCGGGCAGCGGGCTCTTGATTGCAGCTTTTTGCGCCATGGTCACAGGGGTCATTGTCGAAACACTGCTGGAGCGCAGCGCATGAATTACTCGCAATTTGAAATCTGGCTGATTATTGCGCTCATCGCGATCGGTACATTTGCCATTCGCTTTTCGTTTCTTGGATTGATCGGCTCAAAGCGCATGGCGCCTGTGATTGAGCGTATGCTGCGCTTTACCCCGGTCGCAGTCCTTCCGGGCATGGTGGCGCCCCTCGTGCTCTGGCCAACCGATGCCGCCGATGGGGTCACCCTGTTGCATCTGGCCGCCGCAAGTGCCGCCGTTGGCACGGCCTATCTGACCCGCAAGGTCATTTGGGGCATGTTAGCGGGCCTCGGCGTTTTCTTCGCCCCGGTGATATTCGCTTTACTCTAGGCCCGTGAGATCCAGCCCTCACCCATCGCGTTCCAAGATCCATTCCACCTCGGGCGCCGCCACAAATCGCCACTTGCGCAGCGGCCCGGCCATGACATTGAGATAATACATTTCAAAGCCATGTGGCGCACCGCAAGGGTGATGGCCGCGCGGCACACAGACCACATCCCCATCTTTGACCGCCATTGTCTCATCCAATTGCCCATCATCCGTGTAGACCCGCTGAATCCCAAAGCCCGAAGCAGGGTTGAGCCGATGATAGTAGGTCTCCTCAAGGTAGGTGATCCGCGGATAATCATCTTCATCGTGGCGATGGCTAGGATATGAGGACCAATGCCCGGGCGGGGTGAACACCTCTGTCACCAGCAAGCTGTCACAGTAATCTTCATTTTCCATCGCAATATTGTTGATATAGCGGGTATTGACCCCCTTGCCCCGCTCCGTCAGCGTGATGCCCTCGGGCCCAATCCGCCGCGCCGCATGCCCCCCTTTGCCCGGCGCTGTGCACAGAGCAATGACACAATCGGTCTCGGCCACGGCCGCCCAGTCGGTGTCATTGGGCAGATAAAGACAATGGGGCGGCGTCTTTTCAAACACCGACATCCGCGCCCCCAAGACCCCCCAATCCTGCCCTGCGCCCCAGATCTGCGCTTTACCTTCCACCATCACCAAAATAACTTCGCGATCCCCCGTCAGCTCAGCCGCGCGCTCGCCCGCGCGTAAATGATAGAGGGAAAAGCCCACATAGCGCCAACCCGCAGATTGCGGCGTGATTTCATGCACTTTTCCATGGGTTCCAAAAGGTTTTTTAAGCAGATCGGACATTGCGCCCCTCATAAGTTGAACTGTCCACAGTCATAACCAACTGCAAGCGGGGCATCAATCACCCCGTGCAAGGCACAAACGGGCACCCATGGGGGACGCTGGCCCTCATGCGAGCAACCGCATCAAACGCGCCTTGTGATCGACACCGCGCCGGCCGTTCAAATGATCTGAAAGATCTTGCAAACTGCCAAGATTGTGGCAGGCCACCAGTGAGGACACATGCGGCAGCATGGCTTTGATGCCTGCGGCCTGCGGCGAGAATTGGTCCCAGCGCAACAAGGGATTAAGCCATATCAGCTCCCGGGCTTGCAGGGCCAGTCGGGCGATTTCTCCTTCAAGCGCCGCAAGTCCCGACCGCTCAAGCCCATCACTTATGAGCAAAACCACGGCCGGGGCTGACAAAACCCGCCGGGCCCAGTCACGATTAAACGTCCCAAGGCTTTCAGAGATGCGGGTGCCGCCCTCCCAATCCTGCACATGTTGACCGATCGCAGCCAGAGCAGCATCGGGGTCTTTAATGGTCAGCTGAGGCGAAATATTATGCAGCTGAGTGCCGAAGGTGAAGCCATGCACTGCGGCCCAGTCCGACCCACGCGCCTGTGCGCAGGAATGGACAAAATGCATCATCATTCGGCTGTATCGGGTCATGGATCCAGAAATATCACATAGCACCACGAGGTTGAGCTGTCGGGGCTTTGCCCGCTGCTTCGGCAAAGTGAGCAGTTCACCGCCGCTGCGCCGCGCCTGTTGCAGCGCTTTTCGCCGGTCAATCCGTAAGGCCCGAGCCGCCGTCTCAAAACGCCGCCCCGCCAGCTGTGGTAAATCCAACTGCAGGCTTCGAATGGCCTGTTCGGCTTGGCGAATTTCCGTGGCATTCATTGCCTCAAAATCCTTTTGCATCAGTTTCTCCACATCTGAATGAGAAAACTGCGCATCCAGTTCCAACAGCTCTTGAGGGGGCAGATCGCGCGGCTTTCCCCCACCGGCCGCCATCGCCTCCGCGGCCCTATTCTGCGCCGGTTTCATGGGCTTCTCAACCGAAGGTGCCGTGATCACAGGCAGGAGATTGGTGATCATATTTTCCAAGAAATCAGGATCGCGCCAGAACATTGCAAAGACTTGATCAAATATAAGCAGATGCTCTGGCCGGGTCACAATCATCGCCCGTAGGGTGGTGTGAAAATCCTGCCGCTTGGTGAAGCCAACCAGCTGCACCGCCCGCAGGGCCTCCAGGATTTGCGCCGTTCCAACCGGCACGCCGGCCCGGCGCAAGGCGCGGCCAAAATAGACGATATTGTCCGGCAATCTCCCTGCAGCATCTGCCATTACAGCGCCTGCATATCTTGCCTGATTTGCTCCAAAATCCGTGTTGCAGGCCCCCCGGTGATCTTGGCAATATCATCTTGATATTTCAGCACCGCACCAATGGTGTCTGTGATCACATCGGGTGAGAGTGCCACAACATCCAACGCCACAAGGCATTTGGCCCAGTCCAAGCGTCTCGGCCAGTCCGGGCCGCTTGAACAGCTCTTCCTCGCGAAGCTTTTGGATGAAAGCCACCACCTCGCGGCTTAAATCGGCGTTCACCTCTGGCAGGCGGGCCCGCAAAATTTCCATCTCACGCTCAAACCCCGGATAATCGACCCAGTGATAGAGGCAGCGGCGCTTCAGCGCGTCATGTACCTCACGCGTGCGGTTAGAGGTCAAAATCACAATCGGCGGTTCTGGGGCTTTGATCACGCCCAGCTCTGGCACGGTGACTTGAAAATCAGAGAGCGCCTCCAACAAAAACGCCTCAAAGGGTGCATCTGTGCGGTCAATCTCATCGATCAGCAAGACCGGCGGCCCAGAGGGATGCGGCTCAACCGCCTGCAATAAGGCACGTTTGATCAAGTATTTTTCTGAATATATGTCGCCCTGCTCCGCCCCATTGCGCATTGCCAGCATTTGGCCGGCGAAATTCCATTCATAGACCGAGCTGCTGGCGTCTAACCCTTCATAGCATTGCAAGCGGATCAAATCTCGCCCAAGACCTTTGGCGATCACCTTGGCCAGTTCTGTTTTGCCAACGCCGGCTTCGCCCTCCAAAAAGATTGGTCGATTGAGCGTCAGGGAGAGGAAGGTCAAGGTCGACAGCGCACGATCGGCCACATAGCCTTCAGAGGCGAGCAGAGCGGTGGTTGCGTCGATGGACTGCGGCAAGTTTTGCAAGATATCTGCCCTATAAATTGGCAACACCAACCCCAAAAATGGGGTTGGTGTGTAAGGTTTGTGAAAGATCTAGCCCAAAGCGCGTTTGGCCATGACCTTGATCAAATTAGCGCGATATTCCGCATTTCCATGAAGATCAGACAAAAGCCCGTCCGATGAGATCTCGACCCCATCAACAGCAGAGGCCGACCAATCCGCACTCAAGGCCGCTTCCAGACCGTCATGGCGATAGACCCCGTCTTCACTCGCGCCGGTCACAGCAACCCGGACGCTGCCGTCGGCTGATTTGGCCACAAACACGCCGGCCATTGCATAGCGCGACGCCGGATTAGGGAACTTGCCATAACCACCTTTCGCCGGGGCGGTGAAGCTGATGGCGGTGATGATCTCATCCTCTTCTAAGGCTGTGGTAAACATACCTTCGAAAAAATCATCCGCTGCAATTTCACGAGAGGTTGTGTGGATCCGCGCATTCAAGGCTAGGGCCGCTGCTGGATAATCAGCCGCCGGATCATTATTGGCCAAAGACCCGCCAATCGTTCCGCGATGACGGACAGCGGGATCGCCGATATTGGCCGCAAGTTTACAAATCGAAGGGCACAGCGCTGCGAGAGCGGCATGTCCCGCCACTTCTGCATGGGGTGTCATCGCCCCAATGGTGACCTGATCACCGGCAATGGTAATCCCGCGCAGATCCGCCGCGCCGCTTAGATCAATCACATCTGTCGGATCGGCAAGTCGTTGTTTCATGGTGGGGATTAAGGTTTGCCCCCCGGCCAATATTTTCCCATCTTCAGAGGTGTTCAACAGGGCGGCAGCCTCTTGTGCGGTGGCCGCTTTATGAAAATTGGTCTCATACATCGTCCAAACTCCTTATTCAGCTGCTAGTTTTTGGCTCACATCCTGCAACGCGGCCCAAACCGCAGAGGGGGTGGCCGGCATTGAAAGATTGTTATTGCCAATGGCATCCGTGATGGCGTTGATCACCGCAGGCGGCGAGCCAATCGCACCGGCCTCCCCACAGCCCTTCATCCCAAGCGGGTTTCCAGGACAGGTGGTCGAGGCATGATGCACCGAATAATTTGGCAAATCATCGGCGCGCGGCATGGCGTAATCCATATAGCTGGCCGATAGCTGTTGACCGGCCGCGTCATAGACAACATTTTCAAGCATCGCTTGGCCAATGCCCTGCGCGATACCGCCATGCACTTGGCCTTCCACAATCATCGGGTTGATGATGGTGCCAAAGTCATCAGAGGCCACAAATTGCACCACCTCCGTCACCCCGGTTTCGGGATCCACTTCGACCTCACAAATGTAACACCCCGCTGGGAATGTGAAATTGGTCGGGTCATAAAAGGCGCTTTCTTTCAGACCCGGCTCCATGCCTTCGGGGATATTATGGGCCGTATAGGCTGCAAGACCAACCTCATGCCAGAGCATCTGTTTGTCAGTGCCAGCCACTTTCACGGCCCCACCTTCGATCACGATATCATCCTCGCCGGCCTCAAGCACATGGGCGGCGATTTTCTTGACCTTGGCTTCCACTTTATCCATCGCTTTCACAATGGCAGACATGCCGACAGCACCGGACCGGGAGCCATAGGTGCCCATACCAAATTGCACCTTATCGGTGTCGCCATGGACAATCTGGATGTTTTCCGTTGGCAAATCAAAACGTTCCGACACGATCTGCGCGAATGTGGTTTCATGCCCCTGCCCGTGGCTGTGCGAGCCTGTGAGGATCTCAATGGTGCCCACGGGATTGACCCGAACCTCTGCGCTTTCCCACAGGCCAACGCCTGCTCCAAGGCTTCCCACCGCAGCTGACGGTGCGATGCCGCAGGCTTCGATATAGTTGGAATAGCCCATCCCTCGCAGCTTGCCACGGCTGGCCGCTTCGGCTTTTCTTGCGGCAAAACCCGCCACATCTGCGGCCTCTTGGGCCTGCTTCAAATTGGCGTCAAAATCACCGCTGTCATAGGCCATAATCACAGGCGTTTGATGCGGGAAGCTGCGCACGAAGTTCTTTGATCGCAGCTCGGCAGGGTCCATGCCCATTTCACGCGCCGCCGTTTCCATGATGCGTTCAACCACATAACAGGCCTCTGGGCGCCCCGCTCCGCGGTAGGCATCCACCGGCACGGTATTGGTGTAAACCGCCTGAACATCGCAATAGATATTTGCAATATCATACTGGCCTGACAGCAAAGTCGCGTAGAGATAGGTCGGCACAGCCGAGCTAAACAGGGACATATACGCGCCCAAATTGGCTTTGGTGTTCACCTTCAAGCCCACAATCTTGCCATCGCTGTCAAAACCGATTTTCGCGGTTGAAACATGATCGCGCCCATGGGCATCGGTGAGGAAAGCCTCAGTGCGGTCTGAGGTCCATTTCACCGAACGGCCCGACTTCATCGAGGCCCAAAGACAGGCAATCTCTTCGGGATAAATATAAATCTTGGATCCAAAACCGCCGCCAACATCTGGCGCAATCACCCGCAATTTATGCTCAGGCGCGACGTTATAGAAAGCCGAGAGCACCAAACGGGCCACATGGGGGTTTTGACTGGTGGTATAAAGCGTGTAGTGATCTTCCGCCTCGTTAAAAGTGGCAATTGCAGATCGTGGCTCCATTGGATTGGGCGCCAAACGATTGTTGGTGATCTCCATCTCCGTCACATGCGCCGCAGAGGCCAAGGCCGCGTCGGTGGGCGCCAAATCTCCAATTTCCCAGTCAAAGATCAAGTTGCCAGGGGCATTGTCATGTAGTTGCGGTGCACCGGGGGCCAAGGCCTCGACCGAGCCGACCACAACGGGCAGCTCTTCATAGGTCACAACCACCGCCTCAGCGGCCAATTTTGCCTGCGATTTGCTATCAGCCACCACAATGGCAACGGCATCACCCACATAGCGCACCTTTTCGGTCGCCAAAGCAGACCAAGCGCCCATATTCATGGGGGTGCCATCTTTGGAGGTAATGCCCCAACCGCAGATGATGTTGCCGATGCCATCGGCGACCAATTCCGGGCCAGTCAAAACGGTTTCAACCCCCTCCATAGCCAAAGCCGCGGAGGTGTCCAGCGAGACTATCCGCGCATGCGCATGCGGGCTGCGCACAAAGGCGGCATAGGCNTGGTTGGCCTCGATGATATCGTCTGTGTAACGGCCTTTGCCGGTGATGAATCTCTTGTCTTCCTTGCGCAAAACGCGCGCGCCAATTCCTTCTGACATATCCCGTCCCCCTATGCTGACGTCATCTTGGACGCACCGTCCGCGATGGATTTCACAATGTTATGGTAGCCGGTGCAGCGACAAATATTACCTTCAAGCTCATGGCGGATATTTTCTTCCGTCAGTGTTTTGCCCTCGGCTTGATAGCGTGCGACCATATCGGTTGCGGTCATGATCATGCCCGGGGTGCAAAACCCGCATTGCAGACCATGGTTTTCCTTAAACGCCACCTGCATGGGATGCAGCTCATCTTTCGATTTCGCGAGCCCTTCCACGGTCGTCACCGCCGCGCCTTCAGCACTGGCCGCGAGCATGGTGCAGGATTTCATCGCCTTGCCATCCACATGCACAACACAAGCGCCGCATTGGCTGGTGTCACAGCCCACATGGGTGCCCGTCAGTCGCAAATGATCCCGGATATATTCGACCAACAAAGTATTGCCGGCAACATCACGAGATACCGATTTGCCGTTCACAGTCATCGCAATTTTCATTCATTTTCTCCCTATTCGTAGTCTTTATTTTTGGCGTTATCATCTTACGCAAAGTCTTTGGCCTATGTCTCACCCACCGTCTTGGCAAAATAACCTAAGCGCTAGGCTTCACACAAAAGACAGATCACAAAGATCAAGGCAAACGCCTCCCAGTTTATTAACAATGGGTTAAGCGCAGGAACGTTAAGGTCTTAACACTGAGCTTATTGCATTCCTTTCATTATGCAAGACGCGACGTGCCGAAACCATCGCGTCGCCAGCCATCGCCCCCGGCGAGCGACCAACACGAGACACCAACCGGGCCGCCCGCCCTCTCAACAAACGATCTGTTTGGATGGTAAAGATGGACGCAACGCTCATGCACAAATTGTGCGCAAGAACTTCGGAATTTGTTTTTTGACCTTAAAGAATCCCGCGGTCGCATGGGGCCAGA
>JGI20153J14295_10003016_pt1 | contig 11540 bp, 7 predicted proteins | sample COG_03_FD_14295 | JGI IMG/M metagenome (IMG submission 14295) | reverse complement strand
CAGTTGACCACCCCACTGTTTTTGATTCAACAAGCTATCGTTTTCTTGCAAATAATTTACCAGTAGATTCAGTTGAGTTTATGAATGATTCAGTGTTCAACTACATAGTTGATCCGTTTACTGGAGATTTAGATTCGACTTTAGCAGAGCCATTAAATATTGTGTTTTTTGACACGGGAGAAGTCTTTTTTCGAGTTGATTCTTTTCTTGCCTATCCAACTTTTAGTAATTACATACAAAATGGAATAACTAGAACAATTAAATACGAGCCAGACAGTGTATTGTATAACAAAAAAGCATCCAATTTTTTTGCAAAGGATGACAGTTACAGTTATTGGGTTGCTCCTGGCCCATTCNTTAACTACACAATGGCAATAGATCAACCCACCCTTGGAGTGTTGACCTTTGACGGCTTGGATAGCCTNGGCAATCCATATGATAATTCATCAAAATTGACCTATGGTATTTCTGATTTTTTGACTTCAAAACCTATTAATCTTTTTGATTATAAAGCGGGTAATAACCGAACAAAATATGTAGTGAATGACTCCATTTATTTGAGCTTTTACTTTCAAGCTGAAGGAAACGGAGATCGACCAGAAAGAGAAGATTCGCTAATTCTAGAATTTTTCGATGTTCGAAAAGCAACTTGGCAAAGAGTTTGGGGAGTTGAAGGCGATACTTCAAAGGAGTTCGAAAGAATTTCAATTCCTATAGTTGATGCCAATTATATGCAGAATGGTTTCCGCTTCCGGTTTAAAAACTACGCGACTCAGTCTGGCAATTTTGATCATTGGCATTTAGATTACGTTCGACTTATTAAAGATGGAGGAATGAATGACGAGATAAAAGATTTTGCAATTGTGAATCCTATTCGGTCATTTCTAAAAGACTACACAGCAATGCCTTGGGAGCACTACAAAACGGACCCTAAAAGCTTCATGGTCGATACCGTTTACTTAGACCATATTAATTTGAGTAATAAATCGGACATCCTCAAAGCTCGCTATAAAGTATACAAATCAAACAGTGTCAATTATTTATATTCCTCGCCAGAGGAGCTGCGAACTTCGGTTACAGACAAAACAAGGCTTTCTTTTGAGGTAAAATCTTCTAATCGTTTTCAGTTTCCAGTAGATAATGAAGAACGCCAGTGGTTTAGATGTGAGTTAGAAACATTTTCTTCTGATGACAGATATAGTCCAAATGACACCTTGATTCACAACCAATTTTTTGATCGATTCTATAGCTACGACGATAAGTCAGCCGAAAAAACCTATCACCTAAACATTATAGGTACTCGCCTAGCAATAAAATTTAATTCACCAGTTAGAGACACTCTCAAAGGAGTCCTTATCAATTTCGTTCAAACCTTTGAAAAAATCGACAATCAAAAAGTAAATATTATCATCTACAATACCCTAGGTGTCGACCCTATATTCCAATCTGGGCCTATTGACGTTGAAAAAAGAGCACCGGGTAGTTTTCAGCGATACAATTTACCCGTAGATATAATAGTCGAAGGAGACTTTTATATAGGTTGGGAACAACTTGGTAGAGAAAAAACATATGTTGGTTACGACATTAACTACAACAACCAACAAAATACCTTTCTCTCAGAAATTGAAGGAGTTTGGTATAACTCAGGGTTTTCAGGAACGGTTATGCTTAGAGCCGATTTTGGTGATGGAACTGAAGAACCTTTGCTAGAGCCTGAAGTTGAAGTAAAAAAAGTTCCGTTTACATTATTTCCTAACCCTACAAATGGTTTATTCTCAATAGAGGGAATTTCTGAATTGAGCCCAGTGCAATTGTACAATTTACAAGGTAGTTTGGTACAAACATGGACGCATAGCGAGGGACGCACTTACGACGTCAGCGAATTGCAAAATGGAGTTTATATTTTAATTGCAAGCGACAATACTGGAACCCCTATTTCATCCAAAATAATAATTGCCAAATAGGCACTTAATGGAAAATTCTGACATTTTATCTGATAACGACGAAGCAGAAAACCTTTTCGTTTATAAAACCATAACCGTTGATCCCGGTCAGCAACCCCTTCGGGTCGATAAATTTTTAATCGATCGAATTCCGCAAATATCTAGAAATAAGATACAAATTGCTTGCAAGGCTAACTGCCTGATTATTAACGACTCCCCTGTAAAACCCAATTACAAGGTAAAACCAGGTGATGAAATTGTGCTTCTAATTTCAGAAGAAAAAGAAGATTTAGAAATTCTACCAGAAGATATTCCATTGGAAATTGTCTACGAAGACGAAGAGCTTTTGGTCATAAATAAGAATGCTGGATTAGTAGTTCACCCAGGATTTGGTAATAAACACGGAACTCTTGTCAATGCGCTCGCTTTTCATTTTAATAACTTACCAACCAGCAATGGAAAAGACAGGCCTGGAATTGTACATCGACTAGACAAAGCAACTTCAGGTTTAATGGTAATTGCCAAAACTGAATTTGCCCACAGTCATTTAGCCAAACAATTTTTTAACCGTACATCAGAGCGCACCTATCACGCACTTATTTGGGGTGACCCTAAGGAACCCGAGGGAACAATAGAAGGGCATATTGGAAGAAGCCTAAAAAACCGTCAAGGTAATGAGCGTATTTGAAGATGGTGAATTCGGNAAATCGGCCATTACAACATACCGAACGCTTAGGTCTTATGGNTATGTTACTTTGGTGGAGTGCAAGCTTAAAACTGGACGCACGCACCAAATACGGGCTCATTTCAAACACATAGGCCATCCCCTTTTTGGTGATCCTGAATATGGAGGTGACAAAATTCTGAAAGGAACTACTTTTACTAAGTACAAGCAGTTTGTAGATAATAATTTCAAGATGTTACCCAGGCAAGCCCTTCATGCTAAAACACTTGGTTTTGAACATCCTACAAAAGGTGAGTTTATGCAATTTGACTCTGAATTACCAGAGGATATGTCTTCAGTATTGGAGCGTTGGGAGAATTATTCGAAACATTCAGACCTAGATGCTATTTAAGCAATTGATCTAATAATTTTTCCAGACTCCGTTTTATTGAGTTGAGAAAGGAAGTAGATTTTCTTCGGAATTTCGTACTTATTGATTTCAATTTTAGACCAATCAATATCGAATTCAACAGCTGATTCTATTACTAAAATAATTTGTTGCCCCAAAAGCTCAGAGGGCTCAGCTGAAATAAAAAAAGGACTTTTTAATACTGCCGCAATTTTAATCTCCAATTGTTCCGGTATAATTTTTATTCCACCCGAGTTGATAACGTTATCAGCTCTTCCCAGCCACTTAAAACTCTCGCTTGAAGTTAATTCAACCAAATCATTAGTAATAATGGCCTCTTTTTGAATGTGCGGAGCGTGAATTATCAATCGACTATTTTCAGATGAAAAACTAACACCAAAAATACTTTTGAAGCTAGCCTCACCTATTCTTCTAATTCCAATATGAGTAAGGGTTTCTGTGCTTCCAAAAGATTCAAAAAATCGGGTATTTACTTGTAAGCCCAATATTCTTTCTTTCAATTCTGAAGAAACAGTTGCACCACCGATAAGAACTTTACGCATGGATGGCAGTAGGTTTTTTTCAAAATTCAATATTTTTTCGAGCTGAACAGGAACCAATGGAAAGAAGTCAATTGAAACTGGTAAGCCCTTAAAAGATTTTTCATTAAAATCAGGTTCTAGCACATACAATGAATACCCACAAATCATGGCACGGAATAGCATCATTTTACTGGCCACATATTTCAAGGGTAGAGCATTTACCGCAACTGCCCCTTTAAACAAACCAAATGTTTTGTGAGTAGCCCGAGCAGAAGCGACTATTTGATCTATAGAAAAAGTAATTTCCTTTGGTGCGCCTGTTGTTCCCGATGTATGAAAGCGAAATTCATAGGAAACTTTAAAATTGCGCAATTCCTGCTGAAACCCTTTTAACCGATCATTTTCAAAGCTTTGACTTAAAAACTCATCACAGCTACTTCCATTAATTTTAAATGCGGGGTGGATTTCAGCCATTTTCAAGCAATTTTAAATCCCAATTTTTAGATGAATTATACTTAAGAGCTCCATTCTCAACTTGCAAAGGAGAAGGGAAATTATTGGTAAATAACTCTCCAGTACCCAGTCCTTGATACATATTACTGTTTTTTGCAGCAACGTACTGAGCTATTGCATTTAACCCAATATTAGACTCCAATGCGGATGTTACCCACCATCCAATAACTAAATTTTCTGCTATTTCTATCCACTCATCACAACTCTTCCAGCCCCCTAGTAAAGAAGGTTTAAGGATAATATATTGGGGTTTAATATTGGTCAATAATTCCACTTTATCTTGGTAATTGTTAACTCCTATTAGCTCTTCATCTAAGGCAATTGGCAATGGAGTTTGTGAGCACAAAGACCCCATTTCAACCGTTTGCCCTTGTCTAATGGGTTGCTCAATTGAATGAATGTCAAGTTCCGCTAATCGTTTCAATTTGAATAGAGCTTCATTATAGCTGAATGCGCCATTTGCATCAACACGAATTTCTACATCCTCTTTTGAATATGTTTTTCGAATAGTTTCGACTAATTCAATTTCTCGCTCAAAATTAATTGCACCAATTTTTAACTTGATACACCGAAAACCCTTAATTAATTTCTCATCAATTTGAGATTTCATAAACTCAACATCACCCATCCATACCAAACCATTTATAGCAATGGGTTGAGCTCCTTTTACAAAATGCGTATCAATTAATACAAATGGCTGCTCACCCTTTAAAGAAGTAAATGCTTGCTCTATTCCGAAACGAATAGAAGGCCAGTTAATGTAAGATTGCAATAATTCATTTAGGTCAGCACCCGATTCAATCAGTCCTTTTAATTCTGCCAATTTCAAAGGGAAATCTGGCTTGTCATCAGCGCTCAATCCCTTAAAAAGGCCTATTTCTCCCCAGCCTACCTTTCCGTTTTTTGTCAATTTTAATATCCAGGTATCCTTAGTTTTTAAAACACCTCTCGAGGTTCCTCCGGGAGATTTAAATATCAGTGTATATGGTACTATTTCAGCTTTCATTTTCAAGAAATTAAAACAGAAATAAAATAGAGTAGAGCAAAACCAAAGGTTCCAAGTGCCAATTGCTTTAACTTATTAATCAATTCTTGAGGATCAGTATGATTTTTTACCGCTCGAAGATTAGCAATGAAAACAGGCAGTAAAAGCAATGGTAAATAACCTAATAAGCTGCTAGACGAGAAGTACAAAAACAAAACAAATAAGAGCCAGCCAGTAGTGATTAATGCATAATGGTAATTCTTAGCCCAAGACCTTCCAAACTTAACCGCTAAGGTATTCTTTCCGTGTTTAGCATCATTATCAATATCGCGCAGATTATTCAGGTTCAATACCCCAACAGAAAAAACTCCTATTGATATTGCGGGTAGAATAATTACTAATTCAATAGTGAGGTTGAATAAATAAGAAGACCCAATAACCCCAACTACGCCAAAGAAAACAAAAACAGAAATATCACCTAGACCAGAGTAACCATAAGCATTTTTTCCAATGGTGTACTTAATTGCAGCAGCAATGGCAAGTAATCCAACTAATAGAAAAAGTAAAAATAATATGGTAATATTCGAGAAGCTCACTACCAACAAGCTAATGCCACTTATAAAACTCAATAATGAAAAAAGGATAACGGCTATTTTCATTTGTTGAACAGTGACTTGGCCACTTTGAATTGCTCTTATTGGGCCTAATCTATTTTCATTGTCAACTCCAGAAATTGCATCTCCATAATCATTCGCTAGATTGCTTAAAATTTGCAGAAAAGTTGAAGTTAAAATGGCCAAAGCGAGTATCAACCAGTTAAAATACTTCTGATCGTATGAAACTGCAGCGCCCATTATAATACTCGAAAACGCAAGAGGAAGTGTTTTTAGACGGAATGCATTAAGCCACTTCTTCATGCTTTCCAGTTTTAATAAAGTTGAAATAGTGTTTTAAAACTTCATCGTTTACTTCATGTGGTGTTTTTACCTCCATCACCTTAGCAACAGAAGATAGCTCATAGAAAGAATCCAACTTATTAACTAATTCATCGTAATTCTCGGCAGCATGATACTCCAAGCCTAAGTTGGTGACAATACCCTTAAAATTCATTGAGTGTTTTCCCTCAAAGTAAGTTTCAAAGTTTTTCACAGTTTGAGGGCCGGGAATAATCCTAAAAATACCACCCCCTCCATTGTTTACAATTATGATTCTAAGGTTAGGAGTAATTAAATTATTCCACAGCCCGTTTGAGTCATACATAAAGCTCAAGTCTCCGGTAACTAAAAGCGTTAGTTCACTCTTAATCAAAGAAAAACCGACAGCAGTAGAAGTACTTCCATCAATTCCAGAGGTTCCTCGATTTGCATGAAAACTCTTGAACGGAATATTCTTAAAAAGCTGAAAATAACGCACTACACTACTATTGCCCGATTGTATATGACAGTTAAAAGGTAAGGTCTGAATGATTTTACTAAAAACACTCAAGTCCGAATACGCACAGGAGCTTATGAACTGCTTGTGCCTTTCCTCTGCAATTGAATCAATATTTTTCCAATTATTCGAGTAAGTACTTTTTTGAAGCTTACTTTTTAGCTCAACTACCCTCTGTAGAAATTGTTTTGCTTCTGCCTCGATGGATTGTTCCAATTTTCCAAATGTATTTCTAGAAACACCACTTGGGGAAATGTGCCAATGGGAACAATCAGAATTTGAAATAAATGATTTTATTTTTTTTGATATTATATTCTCTCCGAGTGTGATGACCAATTGAGGCTTCAAATCATCCTGAATTAATTCTAGCACCCTGTCAATAGTCTGAATAGATATCGCCGCTGATTGGTTACTAGTGTGCTCCGCAAGGATACTAACTGATGGCACATTAGATAGCTTTTGCAAAAGTTCACTCAAAGCAGCATCTTCCTTTAACATACCACATAAAATCAAGGTTTTTTGAGATGCTTTGAGTTTTTCCTGTTGTTCCGAAGAAAGCAGAAAATTATTGGGTGCAGTCAGTATAGCTTTTCTATCTGCAAGCTTATATTTTTCTTTTTCAGTATCGTATAGGGGCTCTTCAAAAGGCAGGTTAATGTGCACCGGCCCCGAATCTTTGTCTATTGAATTAGAAAGACAGTCCAACACCTTTTGATTCCATTTCTTAAAATCTTTCTGTGTCAATAATTGCTTTGGCAATTGCAAAAAAGATTTCTGGAAATTTGAAAACACATTTTGCTGATCTATAGTTTGCCCTATACCCTGATTTATTGACTCCTCAGGTCGATCTGCTGACAGCACAATTAAGGGAACACCTAAATAATAAGCTTCGGCAATAGCTGGTGAATAATTCAATAAAGCAGTACCTGATGTACAGATAAGTCCAACTGGTTCACTGGTTGCAATTGCAACTCCTAAAGCAATGAAACCAGCAGAGCGCTCGTCCACAACTGGATGCAATTCAATATTCTCCTTTTGAAAACTGGTGATTAGTGGTGCGTTCCTGCTACCTGGAGAAACTACCACATGCTTCCCTCCTATTTCTAGAAAAGCATGAGTTACAAGAATTGCCGTTTGTTTATTCGTGTTCAAGCTTTATAGTATGAAACTTTCTTATTGAAGACAATAATGTCTCCGCTTTGTGCTTCGTTTCTTGATATTCTCCTTCAAATGTAGAACCTTCTACTATTCCTCCTCCTACGTATAGAGTAGTTATTTCATTTTGATACTTCAAACATCTAAGGTTTACGAAAAGGTCTGCTTTTTCTGGAGAGTAAACACCTAAATATCCAGCATAATAATCGCGATCATACCGTTCATTTTGAGTTATCCAATTTATTGCTTTATCCCTTGGAATTCCCGCAATGGCGGGTGTAGGGTGCAACTCCTTTAGAACTTGAAATAAACTTTGGTCTTTTTTTAATTCTCCGGTTATACTCTGGAACAAGTGTTTAACGTTACTCGCACTAAGTTCACCTCGGTCACTTATCAGGACTTTTTTACAATGCCTCTCATAAACATTAGCTATTGTTTCAGTTACTAACTTATGTTCGTGGTACTCTTTCTCAGTCCAAGGGTTAAACTGGCCGTCAGCGCTCTTAGCCACAGTTCCTGCCAAAGACGCAGAATTTAAAGTATTACCTGTTTTCTTTATTAAGACTTCAGGACTAGCTCCTATATAAACGACATCATTTAAACACAGGTAATAAACAAATGCATTTTTTTGATTTTCCAGTAAATCAACAAAAACTTCACGCGCGTTTAGTTTTCCATCGAGCAATATCTGTCTTGAAACGACCACTTTTTGAAGCGCATTGTTTTGCACGCTAGAAATTGCACTATCGATAGCACTTTTATATTTTACATCGTCTTTTCTTTTATTGAGGTAGGTTTTTTCAACTGGTTTCTGTATCGCTTTATACTCTGTTTCATGACCGGTAAAGTATAGTGCAGAGCTTTTAATATCAAAAGGCGCCATCACAAAACCGCCGATCTTAACAAATTCAGATTCAGAAACTACCTTTTCAATATTGAATTGAGTAATGTTCTCCTCATCGGGTTTACGGTAGATTATAAAATTCTTCACAAACACATTTATATAAAAAAAAGGCAAAAAAAAACCCCGACCGAAGTCAGGGTTTTTTGAATTATAGTATTTAATTATTTAGACAACTGAATTCTGCTTACCACTTTTTCAGTTCCAACAGAAGTCTCTACAAAATAGATTCCTGAAGCATAACCCGTAATGTCTAACGTTACTTTATCTTGAGTAAGTCTAGTTTGCTCAGTAATTTCAATTACTTCACCAACTGCATTCATTACCTTGATAGTTACATCTTCTTCACTTGTCAAGTTGAATTCTAAGTTAATTACACCAGTCGTTGGGTTAGGATAAATTCTGAATGCATCAGTATTTCCTAATACTCCAATTCCTGTAAACTCACTGTAGATATCAATTTGTGCCTTAAATGAACATCCATTTGCATCTACCACTGTAACGGTGTTAACTCCGTTAGGTAAGTTAGTTGCTGTAGAATCTGTCTCATTGTTAGACCATAAGTATGAAGAGTAAGGTTTTGTTCCACCTATTGCACTTGCAGTAGCTTTTACATTACCCTCACCACCATCAACAATGTTAGAGAAAGATACATTGATAGGATCTGGAGCAGTTATAACAACTGTTGTATCGTGATCACAACCTGCAGCATCTTCAACTCTTACTTGGTATAGACCTTTAGAAATACCATTCAATTCATTTGCAGTACTACCTGTACTCCAAGTATATTTAAATGGTCCAGTTCCACCGTTGATAGTTAATCTAGCAGATGCTGTATCATAACTACAATCTAATGCTAAGTCAGAAGGAACGGCAATAGGAGAGTTCGGATCTAATACTTTCACTTTTCCTGTTTTCACACAACCTAATGAATCTGTAATAGTTACATCATACACACCTTCTGTTAAACCAACTGCTTTTCCAGTAGTTTGTGCATTACTCCAGAAGTACTTGAATGGTGCAATACCACCAGCTACTGAAGCTTCTGCAGAACCATTTGCTAATTTACAAGCACTAGGAGCCACATCTTTCATAACAACTTGAATTGCTGGAGGATCTGTTACTACTACAGTAACTACTTCAGCACAATTGCTCTTATCGGTAACGGTAACAGTATAGCTACCACCTGATAAGTTCGATTCTTGAGCTCTTGTTCCACCTGAACTCCAGTTGTAAGAATATCCTGGTATACCTTTAGTTATTGCAACTTCAGCACTACCATCATTATCACCGTTACAAGTTGGGTAAGTACTTGAAGAAACTACAATTGGTGTAGCACCTAGTACTTCAACCTCAAGCTCCTCAGTACAACCTACACTATCCATAGCAGTAACTGTATAAACATCTCCAGGTATACCTCTTAATGTATCTCCAGTATAACCGTTATCCCAGTGATAAGTAAATGGACCGTAAGTTCCACTTGCCATTGCAACTGCAACACCATTAGTACTATCACAACTTGCGTTAGTAACAGCATCGGTAACCATGATTTGTTGAGTTCTCACAACATTAGTAGTATCGAAATACTCACAACCAATCGCATCTTCCACTCTTACTGAGATAATTCCAGGATTGTTCACTTTAATTGAATCAAAGAACTCTCCAGTAGACCAAGTTTGGAATCTATATTCCTTGTTTGGCTTTATTTGAGCAGTAGAACCAAAACACAACAGAGTGGTGTCTGGAAGTACTTCCTTATCTCCAATTTCTCCAAAGTTTGCTCTTAGTAATAAAGTACTATTAGCTACTACAGAAGACTGAGAAGCAAACATATCATTCCAAGTAGCACCAGTTCCTCTTGGTATTTAGTACCTGCAACTCCAGGAGCAAATGTTGTGCTGATTGCCAATTCCATCCTTACTGGATTTACTTGTTGAATTGCAATTAAGTACTTACCTGGCTGTAAGGTCACTCCACCACAACCAAACTCTAATGTGTACCATCCAGTACCATTCACGCCAACCTGAAATTCTCTAGTAGAATCTAACAATTGTTGCACTGGACTTGCTGCAGTATCGTTCACTGCATACAATTTCAATTTAACACTTGCACCTCTTACTGGGCCATTCAAGAAGAATGAACCTGTAGTAAGTACATCGGTATTAAATACTTCAAACACGTTTCCAAACTCACCTGTAAATCCAGGATTAAAGCCTAAACGGTTATCATAAGTAGAATCATCAAAAGCATAAATAGAATCACTAACTTGAATTGAATAAGCCAATGTATCGTTTGTACTATCACAATCGCTCTCATTTGCGCTAGCAATCATCAATGCATTCAATTGACCAGTAGTAGTTCCTACCGTAGACAACACTCTAATATTCGAGTCTTGATCTGTAAGCAAGGTATCGATAAATGTATTTGTCGAAGCACCACCGAATACGGTATTAACCGATGTTCCAGTAATAGCAGACAAACCTCTGTTTGCTACTGTTCCGTTCAAATAAACACTTTGTCCCGCTGGAACAGAAGTGTAAATGGTAGAAAGTTTAGTCATTGATGCATCGTAATAACATACATCAAACTCGTGTGCACCAATATCATGGAANCCTAAAACTCTAGGAGCACTGAAGATATCTTCATTTATTCCAACATTAGCNGCAGCACTATCTAATTGCAAGCTATTAACTCTNAAATCACCTATTGCAGGATTTTTAAATCTAGGGTTTGTAACTATTGAATTAGTACCTGCTGTACCACCTGTTACACCATTAACTCCAGCNACACCTGTCCAGTATCCATTATAATCACCTGTTACTGAAGAATTTGACAGTCTATACCATGTATTAGATCCTGCTTTNTTCTCGAAGATGTTATTTCTAAAATTACTGTTACGAGTATATCTAGAATACAATGCGTAGTTAGTACCACTTGATTGCCCAAGAATACAAACATTGTTATGGTGTAAATTCACACGATAATCATAGTATCCTA
>JGI20153J14295_10003011_pt1 | contig 11556 bp, 12 predicted proteins | sample COG_03_FD_14295 | JGI IMG/M metagenome (IMG submission 14295) | reverse complement strand
TGGTGGAACGTGGCGCGGTTAGGCGCGCGCAGAGGCAATGATCTGTTCAGAACCGGTATAAGACTCGCTATGGCGCGTCTGGACTTGGCTCACTAGGTCCAGCGCGTGATCCAGGCACTGACCGCAATTGCCTGCCAATCCGAAATCAGCTCGTAAAGCGTCGACCCCCAAGCCACGGCGAGCGTAGTCTTCAACGACTCGGCTACTAATTCGATTGCAGATGCAAATAATCATTGCCCGATTCTAAATGAGAACGATTCGTAATTGCAACAAGTAGATGCGATCAGAGCTGCTGAGGATAACAACATCGGTTAGAATAGCGATTCACCGTAACAATGACCGGCGGAGCCGCTTATGAAGGTATTACACCCCGAAATTCTTGATTATCTGAATCAGGTATTGAAAAACGAACTCACCGCGATAAACCAATATTTTTTACATGCGAAAATCCTGAAAGATCAGGGTTTCCATAAACTTGCCGAAAAAGAGCGGGAAGAATCCATCGAAGAAATGATGCATGCCGATTGGTTGATGGAGCGCATTCTGTTTTTGGAGGGGCTTCCGAATCTTCAAGACCTCGGCAAGCTTCTCATCGGCGAAACGGTTGAAGAAATGCTCGAGTGTGACCTGGCGCTAGAGCACATTGGCATCCCAGTCCTGCGAGCCGCGGTCAGCTGCGCTGAGTCCCATGACGATTTTGTGTCGCGGGATTTATTCGCCAAGATCTTGAGCAACGAAGAAGAACACGTCGATTGGCTTGAAACACAACTCGGCCTGATTAAACACCTTGGTTTACAAAACTTTTTACAGTCTCAGACGGCCACGAGTTAAACCATACAATGAGCGCAAGGCTTTATTATTCAGGGGATCAAGGCGCAGTTGTTTTGGAACAAAACGGCCTACCCGTTGACCAATACCCCTCGGCCGCAGCGCTCGTGGAAACCCACCTCCTCGGCCTGCTCGCAACCAACCTTGATCAACCTGAGCGATGTGCGGCATTGCGCGCCATATATCAAACGCCCCTGACAACGGATTAGCGTGGCCTTTTGATGCAATTGATCCACGTTGTGCACCAAACAACCTATACCTTTGATCAAGCCGTAACGCTGCGACCGCATCGCCTGCTGTTGCGACCGCGGGATGGTTTCGATTTAAGAATTCGACAGTCGGGCCTTTCGATCACACCGACACCGGCGCTGTACTGGCAGCGCGATGCGTTTAACAACAGTGTCGCGATAGCGGTGTTTGATCAACCCACCCTGCAGCTGGACATTGTCTCGACTTTGACGCTTGAGCAGTACCAAACTGACGGCTTGAATCTATCGCAATTGCTGCCCAATCCTGTGCTAGACCATGACCTTGAGCCCGAGGCAGCCGTGTTGCAGGCTTATCAAACAAGCCGCCTCGCGCTTTCCGATCTGCCCCAGTCTTTGACCGAAGGGCTCAGCCGGGCTTGTGCCGCCCACGAACAGTTTTTAGCGTTACAGGCCCTCTGCGCCGACATCAAAGCGGTCATTGCCTACCAAATTCGCGAGACGCCTGGGGTACAGACCTGTCTCGAAACGCTCGCCCTCGGCAGTGGGAGTTGCCGAGATCTCGCCTGGCTGCTAATCGAGGTGGTTCGAGGGTGCGGTCTACCCGCTCGCTTCGTTTCTGGTTACCTCCTAAGCCATCAATTTGAGCCTATTGATGGCGCAACCCATGCCTGGGTTGAAGTTTATTTTACAGACTACGGCTGGATCGGCTTTGACCCCACCGTTGGACGACCCACCGGCGCGCAGCACATTGCGGTGGCCATGGCCCCTGACCCCAAGTATGTCCCGCCCGTTTCCGGGGCCTACCTGTCAGCGCCGAATACCCAGGTCGATCTGTCGGTGAAAGTCCGCGTCGAGGCGCAACCAGCGGTCTAAGGGCGGAAAAGCGCTTCGCTTTCGATTCCCAAAAGCGCACCACCGCCTGCCGTAGACTTGACGGACCCAACGGCGACCTAGACAGCCCTTGCAATCAACGCGGTTATCCCGGTGGCCTCACAAATGCTCAGGATGAACGGGTAAGCACATGCTTTATCGCAAATGGTGTTTTCAAGACTAAGGCTTTCAACTGGAACGAGGGATTAATCCGAATCCTGAACCCGTACCGAGACCTGCATCTGGCTGCTACTCGGCAATGGCCCAAATTGATCCATAATCGCAACCTCCGCTGCATCCCGCCCAATCGCGATCGCAATGCGCTCCCCCGACCCAAGACCCGGTGTTGCATCAAATGCGACCCATCGATTGCCGACGTACGCTTCACCCCAAGCGTGGACGTCTTGAGGCAGTAGGCCTTCTAAATAACCCACCACATAGCGCGCGGGAATACTAATGCTGCGCAACATAGCGATCGAGACATGCGCGAAATCTCGGCAGACCCCGGCATCATCCTGCATTGCGTCAAGCGCTGAGCGCGGCGTCCTACTCGAGCCAGGCTCATACCTAAACTTGGTCTGCACAAAGGAACAGATCCGCTCGATTTGGTCATACCCAGGCGAGCAGTCAGTAATGACTTCCCGCGTTATGTTCAGAAATTGATCTGCCTCGCAGTACCGGGAGGGCTGCAAAAANGGCAACACNGCAACNGGCAGCGCNTGAATCGGCACAAAGTGCCCGACCCTCGTTGAACCATTAGAGATCTGCTGACCTTCGAAGGAGACCCGCAATGATGACGCCCCCTTAAGCATNAGAGCGCGCACGCACTGATTACCATGGCCATCTGAAAAGTGGGTTTCTTCAAGCCCGCCCTCCAGATCGAAGGTCAAGGCTTTAATCACCTGATCCGCGCCCTGACTTGGGACAAGTTTGAAAATCATAGGTGTATCGCAATCGAGAACGAGCGACAGTTCAGTGGTCACAGCCAGCAATTCGATCTCCAACGACAGCTTAAAGCATGAGTATAAGCATTGCCCACCGCCCAAGCCTAGGACATTAACCAATTCCTCAACATCCATCCCAGACAACGCGCGCCCCCAAAACCCAAATCATCATTTCAGGGTTTGCCGCGCCTCACGACCCTGTCAAAGTTGCGCCCTGCGCGCACAAACCGTGATGCCGAAATAACGTCTGGCCGTACTTTGAGCAGTTGCATCAAGCAGTGACTCAATTAGACTGAAGCTCTGGGATTGGGATTGATCATCGATGGTAGACAGGTTTTGGCGGGAATGGCGCGGGCTGCTGATATTTTTGGTCGTGATGGTGCTCTTTCGATCTGCGATCGCAGATTGGAACCAGGTTCCAACGGGCTCTATGAAACCCACCATACTCGATGGCGATCGCGTGATCGTAAACAAACTCGCTTATGGCCTACGCATACCGCTATCGGCCATTCGGGTAATGACCTGGAACCAGCCTGCTCGCGGTGAAATCGTGACCTTTTTTTCACCCGAGACCGAAGAGTTATTGATCAAGCGGGTCATTGGCATCCCGGGTGACCGTATTGCGTTGATTAATAATCAGCTCGAGATCAATGGGCAAATGGCCGACTACGCCATGCTGGCTGAAGATCAACTACCCGCCTTGAACGCCTATGAGCGGCATCGCCATCGTTTTTATTTGGAAACCATCAAGGCCTCGGTTCGTTCAGTCATGTTGCGGCCCTCGCCGCCAAACGCACACAACAATTTTGGCCCGGTTTCAGTGCCTGAAGGGCAATACCTGATGCTGGGGGACAATCGAGATAACAGTAAAGACTCGCGCTACATTGGCTTGATTGGGGCGGACCGTATAACCGGTCGCGCCCATACGATTGCGTTTTCAGTCGACTATGAAGATTACTACTTGCCCCGCGGCGATCGGTTTTTTCAAACCCTTGCGCAAGCAGACTAAGGCGCAGTGCCTTTAGAATTTGGTCCAGCGTCACCCTTTGAGGGCTGGATTTGGTCCGCCTCGGGACCACCCGCTTCGTCATCCATTGGCGGCACGCGGTGTTCGGCATCTGCCAAGTCGTGGACGCCAGCCCGAAGCTGACTTAATAAACTTGACCCGGGCCGTTGTAAGATTTTTCGCAATAGGGGTGAAATTAAAAGGCCCGTCACCATGGCCGCCCCAATCAATATCAGCGAAAAAATAAACAAGACATAGACCACCTCGGTCTCAACGTCAAAAAACTCGACAGCGACCCAGATGAAGGCGCTTGAAAACAGCAGGCTCGAAAGAAATCGTGTCACAGTCATGGTCTTGTCCTTAGATCAGTGCCTTTCCCAAAAAAGTCAGGCAAGATGGGCCGGGCCGTCACGGGTCAGGACGCCAGTTTAACCGGAGTTTGGGTCAGAACTGAATCCTGCTGCCGGCAAACGCGCAGTTCTCGACTTGCCGCAGTGCAGCAAGGTCTTTTGAGCCCGCTTTACTTCGAAGGCAGTCGACGCTACGTTAAAAGACCTTCCCTCACCGCGCGCTGTGCTATGAACCTGCAACCAATTCGAAAGCAAACCTTTGAGGACATTGACTTCACGGCGCACAAGTTTGAAGGCTATCGATCTGACATCGAATTTGAGCAATGCATCTTCTTACGATGCTCCTGGTCAGGATCAAAGATAGACCAGTGCCGCTTTGATCGATGCCAGCTCATTGACTGTGACCTTGCATCTGCTGCGTTAAACCAGGTCACCTTTATCGATTGTCAATTTGCACGAGACGACCTCAGCGAGGCGACGTCCTTTCGCTTTGCTGCCGCCAGTGCGTCAAAAATCCTTCAGGGCAATTGCTCGGGCGTCGACTTCAGCCACAGCGTCTGGCATGACTGCCAATTCTTAGACTGTCGCGCCAGAGCACTGAACGCGAAAGGATTCTCGTGCCGTAAAACCATAAGCCCAACTGTTTGGGTCGATGCCTTCACGGCCGAACGATGTGATTTTTCATTCAGTGATTTTAGTGACAGCCAACTCTCGAGCAGCGAACTGATCGCCTGCAACTTTCAAGAAGTCTCGTTTTGCGCAGCTGACTTAAGGGACGCCAATCTAGCAGATTGTGAACTTGACAATATTGACTGGTTCAACGCGCGTCTCACCGGCGCCAACCTAGAAGACGCTCGCTTTAACTCTCTGGATTTAAGAACAATGGACCTTACAGGGGTTCGAATATCTCGATTTCAAACCGAGATGCTGACCAACCCGCTTGGGCTGATCATCATCGACTAAATCAAGTTACCACGACCGGAACGCGCCGCCGCGGTCAGCGTCGCCCACCAGTTTCTTTGCGTTGGCTAGTTCTTCACCTCGATTAGCTCAACCTCAAACACCAAAACGGAATTAGGCGGAATACTGCGCACGCCACCCGGGCCATAGGCCAGATCCGATGGGATCGTTAAACGCGCTTTACCACCGGCTTTAATCAACTGTAGGCCTTCGGTCCAACCTGGAATCACTTGATTCAAGGCGAACTCTGCTGGCTCACCCCGCGCAATCGAGCTGTCAAAGACCGTACCATCCAGCAGCCGGCCCTCATAATGCACTACAACAACATCCGTTACCGATGGCTTCTTGCCCGTGCCTTCCGTCAGCATCTCAATTTGCAGACCACTATCGGTCACGCTGACGCCCGCCTTGGCCGCATTCTCAGCCAGGAACGCGGCGCCCGCTGCCAGATTCGTCTCGGATTCATTCTCGGCCAAGGCCTGTTGTTCTGCCTGGATCATTTGCTGACGTTCCCGCACGATTGCCATCACTTGCGTTTGGGCGTCGGAGTCTAAGGCAGGCGGCACCGCAGACAAGGAGTCTTGCATACCTTGCAATAAGGCGCCTAAATCCACGTCGGGATTGCCGCCTTGCTGCAACATATTGCCAAAAGAATACCCAAAGAAATAACCGCGCTCGGCTTGCATCGTCTCATCCGGCGCAGGCACTGGTGCTGCGTCTTCCGCCCAAACTGATCCAGCAGTCATCACCGCTGCTGCCAAAACCAACGACCGACCCAACCCAAAAACAATAGACCCCATAACAACTTCCTTAAATTAACCGTTTTCGAACACATTAAAGGCGAGAGTATGGCATAGAAATCGAGGTTTGACTGATCAACTTATCGCCCTGAAGGACGTCTAAAACGAGTCTATCCGACTCGCATTTGCGTCTAAAAGAACATATCGCGCCGGGAAATTTGCCCACTTTGCATGCGCCAACAGTCAGAAGTATGATTCGGAGAAAGGTGTAGGCGCAACCAACCGGCTTTACCACAACCGGCATGCGGCCGACGCCCTAAACCCGCGGCGTCATATCAGACGAGCAGCACGCGCGATTTTGTCGCAACTATGGATTCACAAGGTTTTTTTATGTCGCATCTAGGTCAAAACACCCGAAACAGGAATCGTTTTAGCAAACGCCCCGCGCGGTTAGCACAAGCCATGCTCCTGATGGCTTGGCTTATCGCGGGCAACGCCCTTGCAAACCTGACAGAGCCTCAAATAAACGAGACCGCCGAACTCGCGCCGCTACCCGAGCACGAGGCCACAACCCGACATATCTTAAAAGCACTTCGCGAGCGCCACTACCTTTATCAACTCTTAGATGACGAAAGCTCAGCGCTCATTTTCGACGAGTATTTATCGGCTCTGGATCCCAGTAAGAGCTATTTTTCCGAGCAAGATATTCGCGCTTTCGAGCCCTACCGGCTTACCCTCGATAATGCCTTGCGGCGCGGCGACCTGTCGCCAGCATTTAGTATTTTCAATCGATACCAGACCCAGATAACCCAGCGCCTCACCTGGGTTGTCAGTCAACTTGAGCAAGGCGTTGAGCAGTATCAGTTTGATGTCGATGAAACCTTAGAACTGGATCGGTCTGAGGCGCCCTGGGCCAAGGATGCGTCGGCCCTAGATGACCTGTGGCGGCGACGCATCAAAAATGACGTTTTGAATTTAATGCTTGCTGACAAAGATCTCGCCGATATCTCGGATTTATTGCTCAAACGCTACCAAAACCGATTGAACCGGACCCAACAAACGCGTAGTGACGATGTCTACCAGGTCTTTATCAATGCGCTGGCGAAGACCTATGATCCGCACACCCAATATTTTTCCCCCACCACAGCGGAAAACTTCAACATCAATATGAGTTTGTCGTTAGAAGGCATTGGAGCCGTGCTGTCTATTGAGGACGAATACACCCAAATCGTGAGTCTGGTGCCAGCCGGCCCTGCCGATAAGACCAAAGCGCTCAAACCCAACGACCGGATTACCGCGGTTGGCCAAGGCGATGAAGGCGAAATGGTCGATGTGATCGGTTGGCGATTGGATGATGTCGTTCAACTCATTCGCGGTAAAAAAGACACCATCGTTCGCCTTGAGGTTTTGCCCGCAAATGCCGTTGATGGCTTTTCGAGCAAGGTCATTCCGATTGTTCGCAATAAGGTTGAGCTTGAAGAACAATCCGCGCAATCAGAGATTATTGAGGTTGAAGAATACGGCAATGTTCGCCGAATCGGCGTGATTGAAATACCCACCTTCTACGTTGACTTCCAAGCACTGCAAGATGGCGATGAGAATTACCGCAGTACCACACGCGACGTTAAACGGCTTTTGAAAGACCTCGAATCAGCCCAAGTCGATGCAGTGGTTATTGACTTGAGAGATAACGGCGGCGGGTCACTCCAGGAAGCAAAAACCCTAACCGGCCTCTTTATCGACCGCGGTCCGACCGTTCAAATCCGCAGCAAATCTGATCGGGTTGATGTCCTCAGCGATCGAGACTATCGCGTTGAATATTCGGGTCCGATCGCAGTCTTGGTCAACCGCTTAAGCGCGTCTGCCTCTGAGATTTTTGCTGGTGCCATTCAAGATTATGGCCGGGGCCTAGTCATCGGCACGCAAACCTTTGGCAAGGGCACCGTGCAAACCTTACAACCGTTACTGCGCGGTCAACTTAAAATGACCCAAGCCAAATTTTATCGCATCAGCGGTGAGTCCACCCAGCACCGCGGCATTATCCCGGATATTGCCTATCCGATTGACTATGACCCAGAAACCATTGGGGAGAGCACCCTCGACCGGCCCCTTATCTGGGATAAAATCACCCCTGCTGTGTATCGGCCTAAGGGCGATGTCGTTGGCTTTTTGCCTGCCTTGAGTAAACGCCATCAAAACCGGATGCAAACCAATCCGGAGTTTCAATACATCACGTCGGCTTACAACTACCGCCGTATGCGGCGCGAAATCAAAGCAATCTCCCTTAACGAGGCAACTCGGCGCGCGGAGCAAGCCCTTGCAAAAACCTTCTGGCTGGACCTTACGAATGAAAAGCGCGTAGCCCAAGGCCTGCCGGTTATTGCAGACCTTGAGGAACTCGAAGCGGCAGAGACGCTGGCCTCAGAGGGCACTGTTGTCGACCCACTACTGCCGCCTGATGCGCCGATCAAAAACGCCGAGGCCATTGCGAGCGAGGCTGAAAACGCCATTGTCGCGCAGGATGACGCCGCTGTGATTGCCCTCGAGCAGGCGAGCCCTACTGCGCCTGCTGAAGATGAGAACGCCCTCGCGGGCAATGCTGAAACAGACGAGGCTGCCTCCGAGGACACCCCTGAAGAACCCGACGCCTATGTCGTCGAAGCGGGTCATATCCTCGCAGATCTGATCAGCCTTCGGAATCAAACCGCGAAACAGTCCTCTACCGCCACGCCCAGCTGATTAGATCTGCGTGACAACTTGATTGAACGGCTTTCGGCTTATGTCGGGAACTACCGCACCCTCTGCTGGATAACCCACTACCAATAACAGAAATGGGCGTTCGTTTACGGGGCGGCCTAAGGCACTTTGTAAAAAACCCATTGGGCTCGGCGTGTGGGTCAAACACGCAAGGCCCGCCTGATGCAGCGCACCAATGAGGATACCGGTGGCGATTCCCACCGATTCTGGCGCATAGTAGTTTTTGGTTTTCTCACCCGTCTCATCCTGCGCAAAACGTTCTTGAAAAATCGCGATCAAGTAAGGCGCGACCTCCAAAAACGGCTTTTCCGCGTCTGTTCCCAAGGGGGCAAGCGCGTCGAGCCACACTTGAGAGGCCCGTCGGTCATAAAAAGCCCGCTCCTCAGCTTCTGCGGCCAGTCGGATATCCCGCTTCTTGGCGGGGTCTGACACCACGACAAAGTGCCAGGGTTGGCAGTTGGCGCCGCTGGGCGCGGTGCAGGCTGCTCGCACACAATCCATAATGACCGATTCAGGGACGGGATCGGTTGAGAAGGTGCGCACGGAGCGCCGCGCCGCCATCGTGACCGCATGCGCCGAGGCAAAGGCACTGGCGTCTTCTGGGTTCCTACGCTTAAAGACCAACGGCACAAAAGTCATAACATACGCTCATTTTCCTGATCGATTTTACCCACTCGCGCGGCACACTGCCTTCCCTTGGGCGGCAATTGCTTAAAGTCCGGCGCCTTCTTAGAAGCAGGCCTTCTCGCATCGGGATTGCCCGGATCGCTAAGGCCACGTCCAACGCGATCCAACTCTACAATGGATCGAAATGCTGTCAAACTCCGGACTGAAAAGAAAGCGGCTTGGAGACGACTTGCTCGCCTTGCCAACGCGCGGCACACTCCAAGCACGCAACCCTGCCCATTAATCCGGAAAACAAAAACCATGTTAAAGCATTTCACCACAGCCCTGATCGGGGCTGCAATTCTCAGTTACAGTGGCTCGAATGCCGCGCAAAATATCCAGCTCTTGTCCGCGCCCACAAACCCACTGCAGACCATCGCCATTGGTAGCTGCTTGGACACGGCAAAATCTTTGGCCATTCTGGATGTCATTACCGAGGCCAAACCGGATGTCTTCATCTTTGGCGGCGANAACATTTATGCCGCCGATGAATCGGACGACCCAGCGCTTGCGTCCCTGGAAGCCGCCTATGAGGACCTCGCCCGCGCACCCGAGTTTCAAAACCTTGCCCGCAACATCCCAATCCTGGCTACCTGGGATGACCACGACTACGGCTTGAACGACGCCGGCGGGGCGTTTGCCCATAAAGCGCAATCCGAGCGCTTATTTGAGTCTTTCTGGCAAATTGCCCCAGCCGATCCGAGCGTCTCTCGACCGGGTATTTATCGCGCGGTCATGATCGGTGAAGGCGATCAGCGGGTTCAAATCATTTTGCTGGATACCCGATTCTTTAGAACCGCACTCAAGACCCCCTGGATACCACCGCTGGTTGGACGCTACATTCCAACCGATGATCCCAAGCAATCCATGCTTGGGGGCGCCCAATGGCAATGGTTAACCGAGACCCTTAATGCACCCGCCGCGCTGCGCATCTTGGTAAGCTCGGTGCAGGTCTTAGCCGATGGTCACCAATGGGAAGCCTGGCGCATGCTGCCACGCGAGCAACAGCGTCTCTTGGCCCTGCTTGGCACGACCGCAGGGCAAACGATAATTGTTTCTGGCGACCGTCACCTAGCCGGCTTGTATCAAGCCCAAACAGGCGAGGCTGACGCTATTTTAGAAATGACCACCTCCTCGCTGAACCTGCCGCTCAGTCAAATTGCGGCGGTGATTACGGAGGAAACCGGCTCAACCCTGCTCGATTCGGCATTTTACGAGGCAAATTTCGGTTGGATTGCGATCGACTGGGCCGCTCGAATCGCTCAAATCGAGATCCGAAATGAGCAGAACGAGCCGGTGCGACAGCGCGCCGTGTCCTTTTAAGGCGCGCGCCGCGATCAAAACCGAACCAAAAGCCATGCGCGCTGCCCAATCAGCAGATCTAGATCCGCAATACGGCGCTCCAGACCTTCATGATTAAACGCTTTGGCCCAACCCTTGAGCGAGATAACGCATCAACTCACAAGACACCAACGACGCGGCGGGCCCTTCGATGGGTTTAGACCAAAAACCAAACCGGGTGGAACCCATCTTTACCCATCCGGCGCGGCTGACGGATGAATTTTTATCCACCCAATTGGGGCGCCCGGTCACGCTCACCGCCGTTGAGTCCCTGACCGATGGCCATATGGCACAGGTGCTGCGGTTATGGTTTACCGCCGAGGGTGAAGGACAGGACCCAGTTCAGGCAGAAACGGTGATTTACAAGGGCGCCGCGCTGTCCAAAACGCGTGATATCGCCACCCGCTTCAAAAGCTTGGAGCGTGAAGCCGCGTTCTATCGCGCGCTCGCGCCAAAGCTGCCGATTGCAACGCCCCATTGCTGGTCTATTGCCCCATCGAGTGAGGTCGAGCCCTGGATACTGCTTGAGGACCTCGCCCCAAAAGCCGTTTTAGCCCCGCCCCTTACGATGGACTCGGCGCTGACGCTACTGGCCAGCCTGCATCAGGAGACGCGGGGAGATGCATTAACGCCAATATCTTTATCTAACAATATCAATGATTTGAACGACTTTATTCAATCCCAAGATCCTATTATGATCGAGCAACTTTTAAGCGTCACATTGCCCAAGAACGCATCTTTACTACCGCCCATGCTGTCTGGGCGCGCAACGATCCAGAGCGACTTACACTGTCCGGGGCCCGTTTTATGCCATGGCGACTTCCGATGGGATAATCTGAGCGCGGCAAAGACCGGCTGCCTATTGGACTGGGGCGACTACTGCAT